>Ga0307474_10001244_pt1 | contig 18533 bp, 19 predicted proteins | sample atmos_gasesECM1C_2_FD_203312 | JGI IMG/M metagenome (GOLD analysis project Ga0307474, IMG submission 203312) | Hardwood forest soil microbial communities from Morgan-Monroe State Forest, Indiana, United States - atmos_gasesECM1C_05 | ecosystem: Environmental > Terrestrial > Soil > Temperate... | reverse complement strand
CGTGATCCCGCTGAGTCACTGCGCTGTCTCGTCTCGCACGACGCCCCACCGGCAGTGCAGCCGTACGATCGCATCGGCGGCGGGTGCCGCAGTCACGTGCTCGACCTCGGCCTGCACGCGTCGGGGATCGTCGCCGCCGTGCAGCCACACCACCTCTGCGGCCCGCGCGACGGCCTCCGGAAGCGAAAGCGGTGACATGATGCGAGTCCGTCAGCGCCGCGCTGCCTGCCGGCGCAGGAGCTGCGCCGGGCGGTAGCGCGGATCGCCGGTCAGCTCGCTCATCGACACGAGGCTGGCGTAGACCGCCGCGGCGCCGTCGGCCTCGAACTGGCCGAAGGGTCCCCGCGGGTGGTTCATGCCGAGCCGCAGGGCCAGGTCGATGTCCGCCGGGACCGCGATGCGTTCCTCGACGAGCGCGCTGGCCTCGTTGACCATGCAGTGCGCGAGCCGGTCGGCGACAAGCCCGGGCAGCGCCAGCACCTCGGCCGACGGCGCGGCCAGCGAGTCGAGGAGGTCACCGACGAAGTCGGGCACGCCGATTCCGGCGACCTCGTCGCGGACCACTTCGGCGAACAGGCCGCCGGCCGGCGGGTGGTGCAGGTGCAGCCACCCGGCGCCGGGCGGCAGCGCATCGGTCCAGCGGCCGTCCGAGCTGTCGATCACGATCGGGCCGGCGGCGGCCAGATCGCGCACCGCGTGGACGTCCGCGTCCTGCGGCGTGCCGGAGCGGTACACCGGCAAACCGCCGGATTTCGCCAGGGCTGTGCCGGGCAGTATGGCCGCGAGCCGGTCCGCACCGGGGCCCGCGGGTGTGACCCTGACAGCGTGCTCGGCGGTGCCGGGCGCGCGCAGCAGCCGGGTCACCGCCGCGCGCGGCTTCTCCCGGGCGTAGTCGTAGAAGCCGCGGCCGGCGGCCCGGCCGGTCATGCCGGCCCGCACCAGCGCGCGGACCAGCGGGATCGGCCGGTAGCGCGGGTCGCCGAACTCGCGCAGCGCCGTCTCTGACGAGCCCAGATGGGTCTGCAGGCCAGTGAAGTCCAGGAGCGTGAGCGGGCCCATCGGGTGACCTAGCGCCCCCGACGCGACGGCGTCGACGGCGCCCGCCTCCATGCCCTGGGTGACCAGCAGCTGCGCTTCGTAGTAGAGCGGGCGGCAGACCCGGTTCACAATAAAGTTCGGCGAATCCGCGCAGGTGACCACCGTCTTGCCGAGAGCTGCGGCCAGCTCGCGGGCGCGTTCGGCGGTGGCGGCGCTGGTACCGGCCGCGACGATCAACTCGACGAGGCGCATCCGCGTCGGCGGGTTGAAGAAATGCATGCCTACGACCCGTGCCGGGTCGCCGAACGCTTGCCCCATCTCGCCGATGCTGAGCGAGGATGTGTTGGACGCGACGAGGAGCTCAGGTCCGGCGAATTCGCGGACCTCGCTGAGCAGCGAGCGCTTGACCGCCATGTCCTCCACGGTTGCCTCGACGAGGATGTCGGCGTGCCGCACCGCCGTCGGCAGCTCGGCGCCGGTCGTGCGCGCGAACGCTTCCCCGTCCGCCGCGGCCTCGGCTCGCGCACGGTTGAGTTGGGCCGCGGTCGCCTCTGGCGACACGTCCACGACGTAGACGCGCGCGCCGGCGGCGTCGAAGACCCGGGCGATGCCCCGGCCCATGGGCCCGAGCCCGACGACCGCGACGACGGTCTCCTCCAGCGCGGCACTCACGACGCCACGCGCTCGATCACCGCGGCAACGCCCATCCCGCCGCCGACACAGAGGCTGGCCATCCCCAGTTGCAGGTCACGCCGCTCCAGCTCGGCGAGCAGCGTCACGACTAGCCGCAAACCGCTCTGGCCGGTCGGGTGGCCCAGCGCGATGCCGCCGCCGTTGACGTTGACCCGGTCCTCGTCCAGCTTGAGCTCGCGGACGTTCTGCACGATCTGCGCCCCGAACGCCTCGTTGATCTCGAACAGGTCGATGTCGGTGAGTGACAGCCCGGCCCGCTCGGCCGCGAGCGGGATCGCCTGGGTCGGCCCGATTCCCATCATCGTCGGGTCGACGCCCACCTGGGCGAACGACCGGATCCGCGCCCTGGACGCTAGCCCGTTCCGCTCGACCGCGCTGGCGGTGGCCACCAGGATCGCGGCCGCGCCGTCGGCCATCTGGCTCGCGTTGCCGGCGGTCACCGTCCCGCCCTCCTGGAAGGAGGGCTTCAGCGCCGCGAGCCGGTCGAGCGTGGAATCACGGCGCAGGCCCTCGTCGGTCTCCAGGACGCCGGCCGCGGTCTCGACCGGCACCACTTGACTGGCGAAGCGGCCCTCGTCCCACGCAGCGGCGACCCGCTGATGCGAGCGGACCGACCACTCGTCCTGGGCCTGGCGCGAGACGTCGAACTCGCGCGCGACTTTCTCGGCTGTCTGTCCCATGTTCATGTCGCAGATCGGATCGGTCCCGCCGTCTCGCCAGCCGTCGGTGAGGGTGATGTCCCCCCGGCGGGCGCCGCCCCAGCGCAGCGCGGACGGCGCGATGAACGGCATGGTCGACATGCTCTCGGCCGCGATCGCGAGCACGATGCCGGCGCTACCCGCTGCGAGCGACTGCCGCGCCAAGTCGAGCACCTTCAGCCCGGAGGCGCAGGCCATGTTGATCGTCTGGGCCGGGACGTGCTGCCCGAGACCGGCGCGCAGGGCCATCTGACGACCCGGGTTCGGGCCGTTGCCGGCCTGCCGACAGTTGCTCACGATTGCCTCGTCGACCAGCCCCGCATCGACGCCGGCCCGTTCCAGCGCGGCCCGGCCGGCCGCGGCGCCGAGTTCGGCCACCTTGGTTTCGCGCAGCGCGCCGCCGTAGCGAGCATTGGGCGTTCGCACGCCCCCGACGAGAAATGCTTCGGTCATGTGGCGTCCTTCCGTATCGCGCCCTCTCGGACGACACGCCGGCTCTTGTGGGTGCTGCGGGGGAGGGTGCCTGCCGGCACGGGGGTGACGATGCAGCGAACGCCGAGCTGAGCCCGGGCCGCGCCGGCCAGCTCGCGGGCGAACCGGCCGGTGTCGGTGGCGGTCGTCTCGACTCGGAGCCCGATAGCGGTCAGATATCCGGTCACCGGGTCGGTGACTTCATCCGACAGCACGATCTGGTACTCCCCGGCAGCCTGCGGTGTCCGGCGCACAAGCTGTTCGACCGCGCTCGGAAAGACGTTCACGCCGCGCACGACCAGCATGTCGTCCTGGCGACCCAGCACGCCCCCGACCAGCCGTGCGTGCGTGCGGCCGCAGGCGCAGGCCGCGCGGTCGCAGACGACGACGTCGCCGGTCCACCAGCGCACCAGCGGGCACGCCTGCTTGTCGAGGTGGGTGAGGACGAGCACGCCGGGGGTGCCGTCCGGGACGGGCTGACGCGTGTCGGGGGCCACAACCTCGGCGTAGACCGAGTCCTCGGCGAGGTGACCGCCCAGTTGTTCCGTGCATTCCCACGCAATGGGCTGGAACTCGAGGCTGCCGTACCCGTCGAAGCAGCGCGCGCCCCACTGCTGCTCGATCGCCCGCCGCGTCGCCGGTATGCCGGCCCCCGGCTCGCCGCCCACCTGCACGTGGCGCACCGGCGAGTCACGCAGCGGCCGGCCGCGGCTCGCGGCGACGTCGGCGAGGTGCAGGACGAATGACGGGGTGCCGCTGACCGACGTCGTGCCGTAGCGGGCGATGGTATCGAGCTGGCGGTCGGTGTCGCCCGAGCCCGCCGGGATGACGGTCGCGCCGATCCGGGCCATGCCGGCCGTTCCCCCTAGCCCGCCGACAAACCACGCGTAGCCGAACAGGCACTGGTGTACATCGGCGGCGCGCACTCCCTGGCTGTACGCCATTCGCGCCCACAGATCGGCCCAGCGGTCGAGGTCGGGCTGGGTCCAGCACACCGGCGTCGGCTGACCGGTCGTGCCCGATGAGAAGTGGACGCGGCGCACATCGGCCGGGTCGGCGGCGACGAATGGCCCCCACGGCGGAGCGTCGGCCAGCGCCGCCGCGTAGTCGTCTTTGCTGACCACCGGCAGCGCAGCGAGGTCATCGAGGTCACGCACGTCCCCCGGCTCGAAGCCGAGGTCGCGCCACCGGCCGCGGTAGTACTCGCTACGGGCACCGACATAGGCCAGCTGCCGGCGCAGCGCCGACGCCTGGAACTCGCGCAGTCGCTCGCCCGGCCACGTCTCGACCAGATCCCAGTAGCGCTCGTCTGGTCGCGCCGTCACAGCCGGGACCACCGCAGGCCCCCGACGACGAAATCGGCGTACTCCTCGGCCAGGCGCGCGCGGCTGGCGAAGTCGCCGCGCTCCGGGTCGTACCACAGGCTGATCCAGTTCAGGGCGCCCAGCACGGGCTTGGTCGCCAGGCGGGGGTCGACATCGCGCAGCTCCCCGGCCTGCCGCCCCTCCTCGATCACGCCTGCGAACAGCCGCTCGTACTGGTCGCGCAGGAGGAAGATGTCCTCGAGCACGGCGTCGACGCCCCTGCCCATCCGGTGCATCTCGACCGCCTGGACGGCAACCCGCTGGTAGGAGTTACGGGTCATCATCAGCCCGGCATGATGATGCGCCATCCGCCACAGCCGGTCGGCGCAGGACAGGTCCTGCCGCGCGGCTATCGGCGCGACGCCGTCGATGAGTTCCTGCATGCCGGCCCGGACGACGTCGCCGAAGATGTCTGCCTTGGTGGCGTAGTAGTGATACAGCCTGCCCTTGGTGGCGCCGAGTCGCTCGGCGATCTCGTCCATGCTCGTCGCCGCGAAGCCGCTCTGGGCGAACGCGAGCGCGGCGGCATCGAGGATCTCCCGCTGGCCGGGAAGTTCCGGACCCACACCGACCCGACTCGCCGGGCTGCGCGCGACCCGGCTGGTGATTGCGGAGGCCGCGGAGGCGGAGCGGCTGCCCGGGCAGGTCGGGCTCCCGGACGGCGGAGTCATGCCGAGGCCTCTGCCTTGATCGCCCGGCCGATGACCAGCCGCTGGATCTCGGACGTCCCTTCGTAGATCTCGAGGATGCGCTGGTCGCGGTAGATCCGCTCGGCCGGGCACGGCTTGCAGTAGCCCTCGCCGCCGAAAACCTGAACGGCGAGGTTGGCCGCCTGGTGCGCCGTCTCGCTGGCCTCGAGCTTGGCCATCGCCCCGAGGATGGCGACGTCCGCTCCCTCGGCGTAGCCCCGTGCGGCCTGCACGGTCAGCATGCGCGCGGCGGTGATACGGGTCGCCACGTCCGCGAGCGGGAACGAGATGCCCTGGTTGTCGATGATGGAGGTGCCGAAGGTCTGCCGGCGCACGGCTTCGCGGGAGGCGACGTCGTACGCGCCGAGCGCAACTCCGGTCGACTGGGCGGCGACCGTGATCCGGCCCGCGTTGAGGGTGCGCATGGCCAGACCCATGCCCCGATTGAGCTCGCCGACGAGCGCGTCCTCGGCGACGACGGTGTCGAGCCTGAGGTTGCTCGTCAGCGTCCCGCGCAGGCCCATCTTGTCCTCATACCGATCGATCTCCACGCCCTCGGCATCCTTGTCGACCATGAACGCGGAAATGCCGCGGGTCCCGGCGCCGGGATCGGTAAGCGCGAAGACGACGTAGAACTGCGAGGCCCCGCCGTTGCCGATGTAGAGCTTCTCGCCGCGAAGCCGCCAGCCGCCGGTTGTGCGCTCCGCCGTCGTGCGGATCCGGGCTGCGTCGCTGCCGGCTCCAGCCTCGGTCAGCGCGAAGCTGATCGCCTTGCCAGCCGCGAGGCCACCGAGATACCGCTCGCGCTGCTGTGCCGTCCCGGCAAGCACCAGCGGGGTTCCGCCGAGCGCATACGCCGTGACGATCGCCCCGGTCGACGGGCAGGCCCGCGAGAGCTCCTCGATCACCGCGCAGACGGTGTCGAGCCGGGCGCCCTGTCCGCCGTAGTCCGGGCTGACGAAAAGGCCAGCCAGGCCACTGTCCACCAGAACCTGAACGCTCTCCCACGGGTAGCGCTGGTCACGATCGAGTTCTGCGGCCAGGGGGCCGAAGTGCTCGGCGGCGAGCGAGCGCGCCAGGTCACGCCAGCGGCGCGCCTCATCGGTGAGCTCAGGCTCCCAGATCACCGCCATGATGCGCTCCGCCCTGCCGGTTGGCTTACCGCCTCGTTGACATACTGCTTCGTATGTAGGCCCTCACGATAGAAGCCTGGAAGCAGCACGTCAACGGGACGATTTGCTGTCTGATCAGGAATCAGGATCTGGCACAAGTACATACGGAGCAGTATGTTCGAGATCCGAGTTCCTGTGTCCGGGGAGGGCGAAATGGCCGACGGCGACGACGACACACCGGTGCGCTACGAAATCCAAGGCGCAGTCGCCGTCGTGACCATCGCGCGGCCCGCGACCAGGAACGCGCTTACTGCCGAGGTGCTGGCCGGGGTCGCCGCCGCCTACGACCGGGCCGAGGCCGACCCGGACGTGCGCGCCGTCGTTCTCACCGGCGGCCCGGTGCTGTTCGCATCGGGTGCGGACGTGCGGGAGCTGCGCGACATCAGCCCGGCCGACTACCTCGTCTCCGAGAGGCAGGCCGCGTGGGCGCGGCTCGGCCGGTTCGGCAAGCCGACGGTCGCGGCCGTGGCCGGCTTCGTCCTCGGCGGCGGCTGTGAGCTCGCCCTATCGTGCGACGTTGTCATCGCCGCCGATACAGCCGTCTTCGGGCAGCCCGAGGTGCGGCTGGGACTGATCCCCGGTGCCGGGGGGACCCAGCGCTGGGCCCGCGCCGCCGGACGCTACCGCGCGGCTGAGGTCGTGCTCCATGCCACGACGCTCGACGCCTGGACCGCGGCCGACTGCGGCGTTGTCACCGAGGTCGTGCCGGCCGAACGTCTCATCGCCGCGGCCATCGACTACGCGCAGGCGGTGGCCCAGTTCGCGCCGGTGGCCGTCCGGCTCGCCAGGCAGGCGGTGCGCTCGGCCGAGGAACTGGCGCTCAGCTCGGCTCTCGCGCACGAGAGGTCGCTGTTCGCGACCGTGCTCGCCACCGACGATCACCGCGAGGGGATCGACGCGTTTCTGGCCAGGCGCCCGCCCCGATTTGCCGGGCGGTGATCATGAGCGACGTCGAGTTCCTGCAGTGCCCTGACCCTGGCCGATCCGGTCGGCTGTCCGGCGACGCGCGTTCCGGGCTCGCCGGGGCGTTGCGCGGCTGGCAGCGAAACGCGCCGTCGGCGCTGCTCGTGGAGGTGGCGGGCGACGCCTGGGCGCATGTGCCGGGCGAGGACGCCGGGCTGCGTGATCGGGCTGGAATCGGCCGCGCACACGCACTCGTCACGGCGCTGTACGGGCTGGCCTGTCCCGTCGTCGTGTCGGTCGACGGCGCCGTGAGCGGACTGGGCTGCGCGCTGCTGCTCGCCGCCGACGTCCGGTTCGGCAGCCAGCGCACCGCAGTGAGCGCGGGTGACGGCCCGGCCGCGGCCCTGCTGGCCGGGGCCGGCCGCGTCACCTCGGGCTGCGTCTCGGCGATCGACCGGCTCTGCTGGACCGCGCAGACGCTGACCGGCGCCTCTGCCGTCGCCGCCGGGGTGCTGACCTCGCTCGGCTCGCTCGACGACGCCCGTGCGTGCGCCGCCCGGCTTGCCGCCGATCCTGTTGGCTGGTCGGCCGTGAAGCGCGCCCAGCGCAGCCGGACCCGCCCGGTCATCGAGACTGCGCTCCGGTACGAGTCGTGGCTGCTCGACATCACGCTCGGCGGCTGACCGCCAGGGGGCGGCCCCTGCCCCCGCTTAGTCCACACGAGCGTTGACGCACGAAGCCGATCCGGCGTACGCTCTCGTCAACACCAATGATGACGGACGGACCTAGGCCATACGGCCATCGCCGCGCGCAAACGAAGGCGACCTGGCCATTGCCGCGCAGTTCGGAACCCGTGGGAGCAGCCCGAGGATCGGCAGCTGGTCCAAATCCGAGGAAGGACTCTCATGCGCGTCGGCTACACCACGATCTTCCAGGGCAGCGGTAACCCGTCGGACGACCAGCGCGTCTACACCGATGAGCTGCGCCTGTGCGACCTGGCCGAGCCGCTCGGCTTCGAGGCGATCTGGGCCACCGAGCACCACTTCACCTCCTACACGATGTGCCCGGATCCGGTGCAGTTCCTGTCGTACATGGCCGGTCGCACCAAGAACCTCCTGCTCGGCTCGGGTGCGGTGATCATGCCATGGCACGACCCTGTGCGCGTCGCCGAGCAGGTCACCGTGCTCGATCTGATGAGCAATGGCCGGTTCATCTTCGGCATGGGGCGCGGGCTCGGCCGGATCGAGTTCGAGGGCCTGCGCATCCCCATGGACGAATCGCGCGCCCGGTTCGTGGAGTCCGCCGAGATCGTGATGCGCGCCCTCGAGACCGGCGTGCTCGAGAGCGACGGTCAGTACTACAAGATTCCTCGCCGGGACCTGCGTCCCCGGCCCGTGAAGTCGTTCCGCAACCGGCTCTACGCCGCCGCTGTCTCGCCGGAGTCGGTACGGATCATGGCTGACGTTGGGGCCGGCATCCTGATCAACCCGCAGAAGGACTGGCAGGAGGTAGCCGCGGACATGCGCACCTACCGTGCGCAGTTCCGCGAGCTCAAGGGGACCGAGGCACCGGCGCCCCTGGTCACCGGCTGGGTCGTGTGCGACAAAGACGGCAAGAAGGCCAAGGATCTCGCCCAGCAGTACATCGGTGCTTACTACGAGTCGGTGATGTCGCACTACGAGCTCGGCGGCCGGCACTTCGAGAGCACGCAGGGCTACGAGTACTACAGGCAGCTCGCGTCCTACATCGACAAAAAGGGCTCGAGCCGGGTCATCGAGAACTTCATCGAGCTCCAGGTTTACGGAACGCCGGATGAGTGCATCGAACGGATCCTGGAAATCCGCTCGCAGGTCGGCAACAACGGTTTCAACGCGGTCTGTTCCTTCTCCGGAATGGACTATGAGTTCGCCGAGGGCAACATGCGGCTGTTCGCCTCCGAGGTGATGCCGAGGCTCAGGCCCGTCCCCGATGTCGACTTCGCCGAGCTAGACCAGGAGGTCACGGCGTGAGCGCCCACGTCGCGCGCATCCTGACCAGCGGCCTGCGCTTTCCGGAAGGCCCCGCCGTCCTTGACGACGGCGCGGTGATGGTCGCGGAGATGAAAGGCGAGGCGATCTCCCGGGTCGGCCCCGAGGGCACGCTGACCGTGCTCGGTGACTGCGGCGGCGCCCCCAACGGCAGCGCTGCTGGCGCGGCCGGGGAGTACTACGTCGCGAACAACGGCGGGCTGTCGGCGGAAGGAACGGGCTACTGGCACGCGCCGCGGCAGATGGACGGCTGCGTCCAGCGCGTGGACGCCGACGGCGCGGTAACCCAGGTCGGCGGCACGCTGCCCGGTCCCGCGCCGCATCGGCCCAATGACCTCTGCTTCGGGCCGGATGGCACCCTGTACGTCACCGACAGCGCGAACTGGGAAGACCTGCGCAACATCAACCCGGGGCACGTTGTCGCCATCGGCCCCGGCGGCGGCCAGCGTCAGGCAGTCGAGCTTCCGGCCATGCCCAACGGCATTGAGATCGCACCGGATGGCCGGCTGTTCGTCACGCAGTCGCTGACCCGTAAGATCCTGGCGTTCGAGCTTGCCGCCGACGGCGGCATCGGTGAGCCGGCCACGTTCGCCAAACTTCCGGGCGGCATGCCGGACGGCTTCTGCTTCGCCGCCGACGGCACCGTCTACGCCTGCGGAAGCATCGGGCACGCGATCTTCGTGTATAGCCCGGACGGTGAGCTGGCGGACACCATCGAAACCGGGGAGGGAACGCAGCCGACCAACTGCTGCATCGGCCCCGATGGCGCGCTCTACGTGACCTACGCGCTGACTGGCCAGCTTGCCGCGTTCGATCTGGGTCTGAGTGCCGCGCCCATCTACCGTGGCTCGATCGTCTCGGTTCCGGCCGGCCGTAGCGCATCGTGACATGATTGGCCGAACGCGTCCCGGCCGATGGAGGGAACCCCTTCGTGAGCACGCCCGCCCGCCAGCCGTCGAAAGCTCGGTCTGGCCGATCGGCGAAGCCGGCGGAGAAGGTCAGCGATATCGCCCGGCGCCGGATGGAGCGCCGAGAGGCCAGCGGCCGTCGCTCCGACGTGCGCTGGTCAGAGATCCTCGATGGGTCGGCCGCGGTCTTCGCCCGCCGAGGCTATGCCCAGACGACGATCGAGGACATCGCCGACGAGGTCGGGCTCAACCGGGCCACCCTCTACTACTACGTCGGGACGAAGGAGGAACTGCTGGTCGCGCTGCTGGACGGACCGATCGAGACGCTCCGCACCCGACTGGAAGAGGTCGCCGCGCGGCCGCTGTCGGCGCGCGACAAGCTGGTCGCAGCGCTGCGCGAATACTCGCGAACGATGGCCGAGCTGCCGGCTCTGTTCATCTTTCTCAGCGAGAACGTCCACCGCGTAATGGCCGGCCCGGAAGCCGATCGCATTCGAGCCAACGCCGATCGCTACGGCCGGGTGCTGGCCGGGATCATCACCGACGGTGCCGCGAAGGGCGAGTTCCGCTCGGACATCGACGCGCAGACGTCCGTGCTCGGCGTCCTCGGCATGTTCAACTGGATGCACCGCTGGTTCGATCCGCGCGGTCGCAAGAGCCTCGTGGATTTCGGCGAGGACTTCATCGCGCTCGCGCTCTCGGCGCTCGCGCCGCCCTCGAAGTGACGGCTGACGCGGCGGTGCGACGTTGACCGCTGCGCCGCGTCCGTCGGCCGACGAGGTTCGTGTCCTTGGCGACGACTGCTATGCCGGCCGGACGGCGCTCGTCACCGGGGCCGGCAGCGGCATCGGGCGGGCGATAACCTGTCGGCTGGTCGAGCTCGGAGCCTCCGTGATCGGCGTCGGCCGCAGGCTTCCTCTCCTGCAGGAGACAGCTGCGCTCACGATCGCCCCGGACCGGGTACGCGTCGAGACGCTCAACATTCGCGAGCGGGCGCGGGCAAGCGAGTTCATGTCCGCCTTGCCCTCGCTGGACTTGCTGGTCAACAACGCCGGCGGGCAGTTCGTCGCGGCGGTGAGTGCCACGTCGCCACGCGGCTTTGCCAGCGTGCTCGACCTCAACCTCACGGCCACGGCTGCGCTGATCCAGGATGCCCGCCCCGCCCTCGCCGCGGTGGGCGGTCGCGTGGTGTCGCTGTCCCTGAGCGCCCCCGACCGCGGGATCGCCGGCCTGGCCCATTCAGCCACCGCGCGCGCGGGCATCGCTGCCCTCACCGCAGCCGCCGCGCTGCAGTGGCGCGGCGAAGGCATCCGGCTGTTCTGCCTGGCCCCCGGAACGGTACATACCGCCGGCGTGGCCGATGAGGTCGCGGGCGACGTGCTGGACCGGGCGGTCGCGCGCGCCCTGCTCAGCCGGGACACGAGCCTGGACGAGGTCGCCGAGTGGGTGGCCGCCCTCGGGAGCGGAGCCCTGGATGTGTTCAGCGGCACGCTCTTCGAGATCGACGGCGGGTCGGGCCTGGTCGACGCGGCGTCCGGTCTCCTGGCAGCAGACGGATGAGGAGGCCGCACGTGTCTCAGGCTGTCGATCGGGTCGAGATTGTAGAAGTCTCGCCCCGTGACGGATTGCAGAACGAGCGCCGCTCGCTTTCGATCTCAGACAAGGTCGAGCTGGTCACCCGGGCCCGGAAGACCGGCGTCCGCCGGGTCGAGGTCACGTCGTTCGTCCGGCCGGACCGCGTCCCCCAGCTCGCCGACGCGGCTGAGCTGGTCGCTGGCCTGGCCGGGATCGACATCGTGGCCAGCGCGCTGGCCCTGAACCTGCGCGGCTACGAGCGGGCCGTCGACGCGGGCATCCGCGAGATCAATACCGTCGTCCTGGCGACGGACACCTTTTCGGAGCGAAACCAGGGCGTGAGTACCGCCGCCGCGATCGCCGGCGCCGCCGCGATGCGCGAGCGTGCCCGCGGCGATGGCGTGCGGCTGACGCTCACCGTGGGAGCCAGCTTCGGCTGCCCGTTCGAAGGTCAAGTGCCTGACGGGCGGTTCGCCGAGGTGCTCGCGCGAGTATCGGAGCTGGGGGCGGACGAGATCGCGCTCGCCGACACCATCGGTGTCGCGGTGCCGAGCGACGTCGAGCGGCGATTCGCCATGCTGCATGAGTCCGCGCCCGCGACCCCGACACGCGTCCACCTGCACGACACGCGCAATACCGGAATCGCGAACGCGGTCGCTGCCGTGCGAAGCGGTGTCAGAGCGCTCGACGCGAGCCTGGGCGGGATTGGCGGCTGCCCATTCGCGCCGAACGCAACGGGCAACATCGCGACAGAAGACCTCGTGTACCTGCTCGACCGCATGGGGATCGCGTCTGGCGTGGCTCTCGAAGAGGCCATCGAGCATGCCCGCTGGGTTACCGGTCGGCTGGGCATCCCGCCGGCGGGCCGGCTGGTCAGGGCCGGCGGGTTTCCCCGGACGGTGACCGCATGAGCGGACTGCAGGGCGCCGAGGTCCTCGTGGCGACGCTGCCTGCCGAGCTGGAGGCCGTGACCGACGGCCGGCTCGCCGCCGCGCTCACTGAGCTATTCGTCGAGCTGCGCGATCGTGCCGCGGCGCTACCGGACGGCGGAGGCCTGCTGGCCGTGGTGTCCGCGGCTGACGCGCCGGTCGCCGACAGCGCGGTGCGCGCGCTGGTCCGCAGCCTCGCCCGCGAGATAGCGACGCGCGGATGCCGCGTCAACGCGATCCTGGCTGCGCCGGACGCTGACACGGCGAGTGCTCAGGCGTTCCTGAGCTCGCCGGCCGCGATGATGCTCACCGGCGCGGCGCTGCGCGCCACTGGTCAGGGCTGAAGGCCGGCGGGCGTATCTCGCGGCGCGGTCCTGGTCGAAGATCGCCAGGTGCCGGTCAGCCAGCCGTCTCGATGACACACAGCAGGTCCCGCACCTCGATCACGTCACCCTGGTCGTATTGCAGTTCCCGGACCACGCCGGCCACCGGCGCGGTCAGGACCTGCCTCGCCTTCTCGGCCTCGATCTCCACCAGGTCGGCGCCCTCGGGCACCGTCTCGCCGTCTTCGACATACCAGTCGACGATCTCGGCGTCGCTCATGCCCATCGAAAGCTGCGGCAGGCGCACCTCGTAGCGCATTAGCGGCCCCTTCGTCAGGCGGCCGAAGCGCGATGCCCGGCATCGACGAGCTTGGCCTGGGACGGATAAATCTCCTGGCTGAGCGCGGCGCCGCGCCTCAACCTCAACATTACCGTTGACGTAGAGCTTGCCCGAACCTAGGCTCGGCGTCAACACGGATGATGACGACGGTTCCGCCTCCGGGCCAACGTTAGGCCGGTCCGGGCGGCGGCGCCCGAATGCAGTCAGCGACGAGAGGGTACGGGCTGATGAGCGGTCACCAACCAAGCCGCATCGCGGACTGGATCCGCAGTGATGCCCGCAATACGCCTGGCCGTGCCTGTTTCGTGACCGAAACGGATACCTACTCCTTTGGCCAGGTCAACAGCCGGGTCAACTCGATCGCCAACGCGCTGCACCGCGCCGGTGTCGGGCGACAGGACCGCGTTGCCCTGTTCGCCACCGACTGCGTTCAGTACCTCGAGACGGTGCTCGCCAGCATGAAGCTCGGCGCAGTGTTCGTGCCGCTGAATTTCCGCCTGGCCCAGCCCGAGCTGCAGACGCTGCTTCAGGCGGCCGAGCCGAAGGCGCTGTTCTTTTCCGATCGCTACACCGACATGGTGCGAGCCGTCGACGTCCCGTCGATCAGCATTTTCGTCAGTTACGACTCGGATTCCGGCGACGCGAGCTACGAGCAACTCGTCGCCGCCCGCCCTGACGCCGAGATCGACACGCCGGTGGACGACGCGGACCTGGTTTGTCTCGCATTCACGAGCGGCACGACCGCGCTGCCCAAGGGGGTGATGCACTCGCAGCGAATGGCCAAGCACCTGGCCGTGCAATGCATCGTCGAGCGGCGGATGACGAACCTGTCGTTCCACTACTCCGCGGCGCCCCTCTTTCACGTCGGCGGCCTGTACTACGCGCTGTCGGGCGTGGCTCGCGGGCACACCTCGCTGATCCTGCCCGCCTTCGACGCTCCGGCCGTCGCCCGGTGGATGACGCAGGGCGGTATTGACGGCGTGTTTCTGGTCCCCACCATGCTCGACTCCGTGCTGCAGGAACAGATCGTGTGGGAGCAGGGAACGGCGCTCCGCTCGATCGCATATGGTGCGGCCCCAATGTCGCCCGCATTGCTGCGTCGCGCCATGGATGCCTTCCACTGTGACTTCATCAACGTCTTCGGCGCGGGTACCGAGGCCGGGCTGCAGACGGTGCTCACCCCCGAGGATCACCGCCTTGCGCTCGACGGCCGCGAGCATCTGCTCGGCTCGATCGGCAAGCCGGGCATGGGCGTCCTGCTCAGGTTGTGCGACGACGATCTGAGCGACGTTCCGGACGGGCAGGTCGGGGAGATCGTCACCCGCTCTGATGCCTGTATGTCCGGATACCTGAATCAGCCGCAGGAGACGGCGGAGGTCCTGGTGGACGGATGGTTCCGCGGCGGTGACATGGCCTACCGAGACAAGGACGGTTATCTCTATCTGAGTGGCCGCAAGTCGGACATGATCATTCGCGGTGGCGAGAACATCTACCCGATCGAGATCGAGGACGTGCTCTCGTCCTGCCCGGGTGTCCGGGAGGTGGCGGTCGTGGGTGTCGCCGACGCGCACTGGGGGGAGATCGTCCGCGCCCACCTCATTCTCGAGAACGGCGCGGATTTTGACGAGGCGGCGGTGCGCGGGTACGCCCGCCAGCACCTCGCTGGCTACAAGATCCCTGCGATCTTCGAGGTCCAGGACGAATTCCCGCGCAACGCGAGCGGCAAGGTGCTCAAGCGAGAGCTGCGGTCGCGCTGACGTGTCCCCAGAAGAGCTGGCCGCAGCGGCTCCGCAGAACCCTCGCGCTGCATCACGCAGCGATGCTCGTTATGTCAGATTCGTATGCAATCTGTGCCTGGCGGTAGACGCTCGGCCCGGCTTGCGCGACGGCCCTGCGGCCGCCTTCGGCGCGCCCGCCATTGCGCATTGGACGAGTAAAGGTGCCTGTCAGAGCGATGAGCGCTACGTATTGGCAACTAATTTGCCCAACGTCTTGCGATCTGGCCCCAGATTGTGTGCACTGTACGTCAACGGTCAATATTGTGCACAAAGTGAGGAGATGCGGCGCCGATGGCTGGACCGCTCGCCGGCCTCCGGGTCCTCGAGCTCGGAAGCTTCATTGCCGGGCCCTTCGCAGGCCAGCTGCTTGCCGACTACGGCGCTGAAGTCATCAAGATCGAGACGCCGGACGCGGGGGACCCGATGCGGCGCTGGGGCGTGACGCATGGCGGGCAGTCGCTCTGGTGGCCGGCGATCGCCCGCAACAAGAAGTCGGTTACGGTCGACCTGCGGACCGAGCGAGGGCAGGAGATCGTCCGGTCCATCGCCCGGAACTGCGACATCGTCCTCGAGAACTTCCGTCCGGGGACGCTGAAGGCGTGGGGCCTGGACTACGACACCCTCAGCGCGGTCGCGCCGGGCATCATCCACGTGCACGTTTCCGGCTACGGGCAGACCGGGCCGAAGTCGGACGAGGCCGGTTTCGGCAGCGTGGCCGAGGCCGTCGGCGGCATCCGGTACACCACCGGGTCGCCGGACCGGCCGCCGGCCCGGGCTGGGATCAGCCTGGGTGACGCGCTGGGAGGGCTGTTCGCGGTCATCGGCGTCCTCGCGGCCGTGGTTGAGCGCCGGACGAGCGGGCGCGGCCAGGAAGTCGACATCGCGATCTACGAGGCAGTGCTGGCTCTGATGGAATCGCTGCTCGCCGATTATGCCGTGGCCGGCGTCGAGCGGATGCGCAGCGGGCCCGTGCTGCCCGGCGTGGCCCCGTCCAACGTCTATCCCACCGCGGATGGCAAGGACATCGTGATCGCGGCGAACGCCGACAGGGTGTTCCAGCGCCTCGTGGGCGCCATGGGTGCGCCCGAGCTGGCGACCGACGAGGCGTTCGCGACCCATGCCGCCCGCGGGTCGAACGCGACCAAGCTGGACGAGCTGATCTCCCGGTGGACTGCGCAGCGCGCCAGTGCCGAGCTGCTGGACCTGCTGAGCAGCAGCGGCGTTCCGGCCGGGCTCATTAACACCGCCGCAACGATGCTGCGTGACGAGCACTTCGTCGCTCGCGAGATGATCCTCTGGCACGAGAACGACGAATTCGGGCGCTTCCCGATGAACGGCATCGTGCCGAAGTTCTCCCGCACGCCGGGTCGCGTCAATACCCTGGGGCCGGCGCTCGGGGTCCATACCGATGAGGTTCTCGAGGCCCTGGCGGGCATCGACCAGGCCGGGATCGCCCAGTTGCGCGCGGACGGCGTGCTATGACGCCGGGCCACCCGGCGGCACCAGAGGCGGACGCCATGAGCACGACGTCCGCGGCGTCGGCGCTGCTCGAGGTGGACGACCTGACCGTCCGGTTCGGGGGGCTCACCGCGATCGAGGCGCTGAGCTTCCGCGTCGAAGAGAAGCAGATCGCGGCCCTGATCGGACCGAACGGCGCGGGCAAGACGACCGCGTTCAACGCGATCAGCCGACTGGTAAAGCCGACCGCGGGCCGCATCCGGATGTGCGGCACCGATCTGCTTAAGCGTCGATCGTCGCAGGTCAGCGCGTTGGGGCTGACTCGTACCTTCCAGAATCTGGCCCTGTGGCCGGGCCTGACCGTGCTCGAGAACGTCATGGTCGGTGCCCACCATCGCGGACGGCAGGGCTTCGCTAGCGCCAGCCTGCGGCTGGGAACCGCGCGCGAAGAGCGCGCTCTTCGCGACGAATCGCTCGAGCTGCTGAGCCGGTACGGCATCGATGACGTCGCGTTCCAGCCGTGCGACGGCCTGCCGTACGGGACGCTCAAGCGCGTCGAGCTGGCGCGCGCGCTGGCCGGGCGGCCGAAGCTGCTCATGCTGGACGAGCCGGCTGCCGGGCTGACCCACGGCGAGGTGCGGGAGCTCGGCGAGCTCATTCAGCTTATCCGGCAGACCAACGACGTGAGCGTGCTGCTGATCGAGCACCATATGCGCCTGGTGATGAGCACCTCCGACTGGGTCATAGCGCTCGCCTCCGGCCGGAAACTGGTCGAAGGCCCCCCGGCCGAGGTCCAGCAGGACGAGCGCCTCATCGAGGCCTACCTGGGGGGTGCAGACTCGCATGCCGGCCAGTAGCCCGCTCCTGGAGGCGACGAACCTCAGCGCCAGTTACGGCAAGCTGCAGGCGCTGCACGAGGTGAGCTTCAGCGTCGGCGCCGGTGAGACCGTGGCGATCCTCGGCGCCAACGGGGCCGGCAAGACGACGACGCTGCGCGCCATCTGCCAGCTCGTCGCGACCAGGGGTACGGTGTTCTTCCAGGGAAAGCCAGTCCCGAAGGGCAAGCCGTCGGCGTGCGCCCGGCTCGGCATCGCCATGGTCCCGGAAGGACGCGGGACATTCATGGACCTGTCCGTCGAGGACAACCTCCGGGTCGGCGGCATCACCCGCAGCCGGCGGGAGGTCGCCGAGGGCATCGACTGGTCGCTGCGCCTCTTCCCGCGGCTGGCGGAGCGGCGCACCCAGTCCGCCCGGACGCTCAGCGGCGGCGAGCAGCAGATGCTCGCCATCGCCCGCGCGCTGATGAGCGCGCCGCAGCTGCTGCTCCTCGACGAGCCGTCGCTCGGGCTGAGCCCGCTGCTGGTCGCCGAGCTGTTTAAGACGCTCAAGGAGCTCGCCCGCGAGCGCGGCATCACGATCCTGCTCGTCGAGCAGAACACCTCCCTTGCGCTCGAGCTGGCCGCACGGGCCTACGTGCTCGAGACGGGACGGGTCGTGGCCAGCGGAGGATCCGAGCTGATAAACGACAACGAGGAGCTGCGCCGTGCCTACCTCGGCTATTGAGTCGGGCGGACCGGCATCGGAAGATGCCGTGAGAACCGCCAATCAGTCGATTGCCCGAGCCTCGCAGCGGCTGGCCGGCGGCCTGCGGCCGAGCCTGGCGACCGCGGTCATCCTCGTGCTCGCCGCGATCGCCTTTTCGGTATGGGCGATCCGCTACGAGGGCGGCGCGACGCTCTTCGTCGCCCGTCTCATCGATGGGGTCACCAACGGCGCGCTGTACGGCCTGATGGCGCTGGCCCTCGTGCTCGTCTTCAAGGCGACCCGGATCATCAATTTCGCGCAGGGCGCGATGGCCTGCGTCGGGGCCTACCTGGGCTACACGTTCATCAGCCAGCTCGGCCTGTCGCCCGTGCTAGGTATTCTCGCGGCCATCGTGGCGTCGGCAATCGGCGCAGCCGCTATCGAGCGCGTCTTCGTGCGGCCCTTCGACCCGTCGAATCACATCGGCATCATCATGGTCACCCTGGCCTGGTTCCTGATCCTGGATCAGGGCGTCAGCGTCGTGTACGGGCTGCAGAGCAAGGGCCTGCCGTCGCCGTTCCCGGACAATCCCAGGGACTACGTGACGGTCTTCGGCGCGCAGCTCAGGTACTTCGATATCGGG
>Ga0307474_10001243_pt1 | contig 18555 bp, 13 predicted proteins | sample atmos_gasesECM1C_2_FD_203312 | JGI IMG/M metagenome (GOLD analysis project Ga0307474, IMG submission 203312) | Hardwood forest soil microbial communities from Morgan-Monroe State Forest, Indiana, United States - atmos_gasesECM1C_05 | ecosystem: Environmental > Terrestrial > Soil > Temperate... | reverse complement strand
CCCAGCGCCTTGGCAATCTTCCAGGCCTGCCAGTTCGAAACTCCGATGTAGCGCACCTTGCCGTGATTGACCAGCGTATCCAAGGCACGAAGCGTCTCCTCCACCGGCGTTACGGCGTCGTTGCCATGAATCTGGTACAGATCGATATGGTCCGTCTGTAAGCGGCGCAAGCTGGCTTCCACCGCGTCCATAATGTGACCGCGCGACGCGCCCACATCGTTGCGCCCGGGCCCAACGCGCCCGTAGACTTTCGTGGCGATGACCACGTCCTTGCGTGCAATATTCAAATTCTTGAGCGACTGCCCCAGCATTTTTTCGCTCTCGCCGTCAGAATACACATCCGCGGTGTCGAAGAAATTCACTCCGGCTTCGATGCAAGCTTTGATCAGCCCATCCGCGCCAGCCTGATTCACATCACCAATGTGTTTCCAGATTGCTGCTTCCGTCCCGGCCGATTGACCGCTGAAGGTCATGGTGCCGAAACAAATCGTAGAAACGAGTAGGCCGGTGTCACCCAGTGTCTTGAATTGCATGTTGCCTCCCAATATGCATGACCGATTCGATTTTACCGATTCGTGAGAGCCCGTGTGCCGACACGGGATGTGATGACTTGTCCAAGCCATCGGATTCACTACAGATGAAACGCGAAAGCTGAGGGCCGGCTCCTATGCTCCGGAAGCCAAACCGAGCTGTTGTCGGACGATTGGGGCGACTTGCGTTCCGAGAATCTCGATGGCACGCACCATTTTTTGGTGGGCTACGGTCGAGACTCCCATCTGGAAAGTGATGCGGGAAATTCCGCCCAGAGCTTCGTTTATATAGAGAATTTTTTCGGCGACGGTTTCGGCATCTCCGATCAGCAGGGCCCCGGTGGGTCCGCGGGTAGCATCGAACTGAGCGCGCGTGGTCGGGGACCAGCCGCGCTCCTTTCCGATTTCGGTGAAGGTGTGGGCGTAGCCAGGGAAGAAATCGTCAGCGGCTTGCTGGGTGGTGTCCCCCAAAAAACCGATGGAGTGTAATCCAACTTTTAATTGTTCGGCGGGATGCCCGGCTCGCTTCCCTGCTTCACGATACAAATCGATGAGCGGACGGAAACGATGCGGCTCGCCGCCGATTATGGCCACCATCAGGGGCAAACCCAATATCCCGGCACGGGCGAACGACGCCCGCGTGCCGCCGACTCCGACCCAGATCGGCAGCGGATTCTGCAGGGGTCTTGGGTAGACGCCCTGGCCGGTTAGCGCGGCGCGATGTTTGCCGGACCAGTGGACATTTGTGTGGTTGCGAATCGTCAGGAGTAGCTCGAGTTTCTCGGCGAACAGCGAGTCGTAGTCTTCGACCGCTAAGCCGAATAGCGGAAATGATTCAATGAACGAGCCGCGCCCCGCAACGATTTCAGCTCTGCCCCCGGAGATCAGATCCAGAGTTGCGAATTCCTGAAACACGCGCACCGGGTCGGCGGCGCTCAGCACGGTGACCGCGCTGGTCAGGCGGATTTTTTTGGTTCGCGATGCCGCGGCCGCCAGGATTACTGCCGGCGCGGAATCCAGAAACTCCGCGCGGTGATGTTCGCCGATACCAAAAACGTCGAGCCCGACGCGATCAGCCAGCTCCATTTCGGCGAGCAAATCTAGAAGGCGGTTAGCAGGGCCGAGCGTTTCGCCGGTGGCAGGATCCGAAATCGCGGCGGCAAAGCTGTCGATTCCAATTTCCATGTGAGTCATTTTCTCCCGAATGAACTGACGGGATGATTGGATGCGGGACAAATTGTAATCGACGCAAAGCGGTTGCCAGCGTGTGACATTCTACTGATAATGTTTTGCGGCCGCACCACGGCCTTCGGAGACATGAGGAATATGCGGAACACGAGACGCAACAGTGTGTCGATAATCGTTCGGTTCGCTGGCTTGCTGGCGATCGCTATCTTTCTGTCGGGGCCCCAAGCACAAGCGCAGGATACCCATGCCAACAATTTTGTGAAGCGCGACGGAACGAAATTGACGCTGGGCGGCTCGCAGTTTCGTTACAGCGGACCTAACATTGAGTGGCTCGGCCTCGAAGGGTACGGTCCGCATGATCCGATGGGGCCGCGGTACCCGAGCCGCTTCGAGATCGACGATGCCTTCGCCACTGCGGCGGAAATGGGTGCGCGAGTGGTGCGGTCCCAAACCATGGGCGACACCGTGGGTTGCGCCCAATGCATTGAGCCTGAAGAGGGCAAGTTCAATGAGGCTGCATTTCAGGCAACCGATTACGCTTTGATGGCCGCGCATCGTCACGGAATGAAAATCATTGTTACGCTAATTGGAGACTGCGCCACCTGCCAGGGCGGCGGCATCGGCCAGTATTTGGCGTGGCATCGAAAGCCGAATCCTCAGGATTTTTTCACCGACCCGGGATTGATCGCCGCCTATGAGAAGCACATTGATGCCGTGTTGAATCACGTGAATTCGTTGAACGGCGTGCGCTACAAGGACGATCCGACGATTCTCGCCTGGGAAAATTGCAACATGTGCGGCCTGATCCCGCTTTTGATGGGGGGCAGCCCCGCAGCGCTTGGCCAGGTTTCGGATTGGGTGGAAACGATCGGCCAGCACATCAAGCAGCAGGATTCCCGGCACCTGTATCTCGACACCACCGGAATTTTTCGCGCTTATCCCAAAGTGCTCGACAACAAGTCCTCCGATTTAGTTACGTTTGAATATTATCCGCACTGGGATGCGCTGCTCGGCACCGGCGAAGTAACCACGGCCGCTACCTTCTCGCGCGATGCGGCTATGGTAACCGGTCACGGGAAGGCTTACATCGTGAACGAATTCGGCTGGGACCGCACCGACTGGAAAACGCCGCAGGATTTGGAAACCGTGCTCGACACTCTGGCTAAAGATCCGAATGTTTCAGGCGATGATTTCTGGGCGCTGCAGGCGCACTTGGAAAATTTCGGCTTTCAGTTAATCCCGGCAAACACCAATAATCCTGCTTATGCCGAACACGGCGAAAGCGGCCAATGGTGGGCGCTGTATTATCCCGGCGTCAAAACCATGGCGAATTCCGCCGAGGATATGGCTTCACGCACGCAGCAATTGCGCGCGCACGCCTACGCCATGTCCGCGACGGCGCTGCCGAAGCATGCCATCCCTCCGGCGCCGATAATCACTTCGATCGTTTTGGGAGGCTTGGTTGCGTGGCGCGGCTCGGCCGGAGCGGTCAATTATTCCATCGAGCGTAAAGACGCTGGGGCGACGGATTGGAAGACAATTTGCGATCGGTGCGCGACCGACGCCGACGATCCCTGGTCGGATCCGCACGGAACCCTATTCGGCGCCAGCTACCGGGTCACCGCCTACAACGCAGACGGCGTGGCAAGCGAGCCATCGCCGCCCCGCTAGTTTGCGAGACAATATATTCCGTTTGCGACTCTGCTGAATTTGTCGATTTCCGGTGGACTAACTCGCCGGTGGTGTATCAATTCTAGCGTTGCAACGCGCCCAACCTTGCCCCAAACACTTCAGGGTGACGGTACCTGCGCCGGTCAATGCTGCGCTCTTCCCTTTTACCAACGTTCCATTAAACCCCGGGCCGGCGACGGAACAGATTGGCGGCGGCGCGCTGGGGACATCTGAGACTGTCGCCACACAGGTAATAGTCGCTGCGGCAGTGATTTCGGCCGTATCCGGATGTTGGACGCCTTTATCAAAGCTCGCCTGCATGGCACGCACCGTACCGTGGCGGGCGCGCTGGGCCTGACCGGAAAATGCCAGCAAGAACACAGCGAGGGCTATGAATAAAATCGAAGATCTCGTCTTCATCAGCTGCCTCCCATTGGCGTGGACTTTACACCCGCCTCAGACCAATCCGCAATGCCCGCAATACTTGTCGCGAACCCGCATCTCTCCCTCACCGCAAGCTCCGCGCCTTTCCTTGCCGGTCTGTTGATGCTACTTTCGCTGTGCGCCGGAGGAAACGACGCAACCGCTGTCTCGATCCCATGACCGAGCGATTTGTATTCTCCGATCTCCGCGAAGTCTTCGCGAAAGCGAATGAGGAAAAGTCTGGCGATCAGCTCGCCGGAATCGCCGCCCGGTCGGAGCGCGAACGAGTCGCCGCCAAGCGCCATCTCGCCGATTTGCCTCTCACCGAAATTGTCCGTCAGCCCCTGATCGATCCCGACCACGACGAAGTTTCGCGCCTGATTCTCGAGGGCTTCGACCAGGAAGCCTTTCGTCCGCTGCAGAGCCTGACGGTAGGCGAATTCCGCGAATATGTTCTCGACGACGCCACGAGCGAAGCGCAGCTGCAACAGGCCGGAAAGGCGATCATCCCGGAGATTGCCGCGGCGACGGCCAAGATCATGAGCAACAAAGATCTGATTCTGGCCGGCGCGAAAATTCGCAACGTCACGCGCTGCCGGAATACTCTCGGCGAGCGTGGGACCCTCGGAATACGCGCCCAACCGAATCATCCGGTCGACGATCTCGGCGGAATTTTGCTGGCGGCGTTTGAAGGCCTGCTCTATGGCTGCGGCGACGCAGTGATCGGCGTGAACCCCGCCTCTGATTCGGTCGAAACCGGCAGCCGGATCCTGCGGGCGCTGAATCGGCTGGTTGAAGCGTATCGGATTCCCACGCAGACCTGCTGCCTGGCGCATATCAGCACACAACTCCTCGCGATGGAACGGGGGGCGCCGGTTGACCTGCTTTTTCAATCCGTCGCCGGAAGCGAAGCGGCGAACCGCAGCTTCGGCATCAGCCTTTCCACTTTGCGCGAAGGTCGCGAACGGATTCTGGCGCACCACCGCACGCGCGACGTGGCTTGGCTCGGCACCCAGGCCATGTATTTCGAAACTGGCCAAGGCAGCGAGTTATCCGCGGAAGCGCATTGCGGCGTCGATCAACTCACGATGGAAGCGCGAGGCTACGGCGTCGCTCGGGCCTTTGATCCTTTCATCGTGAACAGTGTGGTGGGCTTCATCGGTCCCGAATATCTTTACGACGAACGCCAAATCATTCGCGCGGGCCTAGAAGATCACTTCATGGGCAAACTGCTCGGTCTGCCGATGGGTTGCGATGTTTGCTATACGAATCACGCCGCGGCCGATCAGAATTCAGCTGACAACCTGCTCGTGTTGCTGGGCGCCGCGGGATGCAATTATTTCATGGGCGTGCCCTGCTCCGACGACGTGATGCTGAACTACCAATCGACCAGCTATCACGACGCGCTCGCCGTGCGACGGCTGTTTAATCTGCGGCCTGCTCCGGAATTTTTGGCGTGGCTTGAATCCGCTGGAATTTACCGGGGCGCTGAACCGGCTCTGCTGGACGGGCCGGCACGCCGCAAATTCATGCAACCTCTGGAATCCTCGCTCGAGGAGATGGTCTGAATGCCCGACGATCTCAAGCGGCAGATCGCCGCCAGCGAGGACTTGCCCGACGTGGTTCGCAAAATTCGCGCGCGGACGCCGGCGCGCTTGCTCGCCGGCCGAGCCGGCTCCGCTTATCGCACCTCCACTCAGCTGGATTTGCGGGAAGCTCATGCGGCCGCGCGCGATGCCGTCCGAGCGGAGTTAAACATCAGCGAAGTTTTTGGCTCGGAATTTCTCCGGATGTGGGACTTGCTCGAGGTCCACACCCAGGCGGCGACCAAAGATGAATACCTGTTGCGGCCGGATCTGGGGCGTCACCTCGACCAGCCTTCAGCGGCGGAAATAAGAAAACGATGTGCTCCGGACCTAGAGCTGCAAATTGCCGTGGGCGACGGGCTCTCGGTACCGGCGATCGCCGCACAAGCCCCGGCCCTTCTTCCCCTGCTTTACGCTGGCACCCGAGCTCGCGACTGGACGGTGGGCACCACGTTGGTAATCCACCACTCTCGGGTCGGAATCCTGAATGAGATCGGCGAACTGCTGAATCCACGCGTCGCCATTTTGCTGATAGGCGAACGCCCGGGCTTGGCCACCGCTGAAAGTCTCTCCGCGTATATGGCATATCGACCACGCGACGGACACACCGACGCGGATCGCAACCTCATTTCCAATATTCACGTGCGTGGGCTGGATCCGGAATCTGCTGCAAATCGCATCCTGAACCTGGCGACTCAAATGATGGCCACCGACAGCAGCGGTTACACGCTGCGTGAAAGTCCGCCAACCCTGAAATAATTCGAGCGATGCGAAAATCCCCGCCGGATAATTCGCGTTGCGGGCACCGAGGGAGTGACGCAAGACTGCGTAGTATGGGTCTTCTTTTCATTATTTTCGAACTCGCGCCCGAAGATTAGGCGAAGCTGTCGGAATTCGAGCCAGGCTTCACGTTGGACGGCTTCCGACGGGCGAAACCCAAGACTACGCTAGAGATACAGGAAGTCCCGACTTATGCAAAGTGTTGCATATTGAGAAAATCAGATGGAGTTTTCAGGATTTCAAGTAATTGATATTGAATGACTTATTATTTCAACGGACGATGACAAAAGGCAGCGAACGTGCACAGTGAAGATCAGTTACAAATGCGCGGAGGTGCGCGAATGAAGGTATCTCGAGTTCTTTGTAGCATTGCCCTGGTGGGACTTTCGCTTGGCTTGTCAGCCGCGGTAGCGCACGCCGATGGAGCCGACCCCAAGTTGAAGATGGGCGGCGGCACGGGCAGCCCCCCTTGCTTCGGGCCCGGGAATGTCTCTTTTCAGGGTAACACCGGGTCGACCGGGACATTTACGTCAAACTGCAACAACAATGGGACCACGGACATCACTTCTTTTTCGTTCCAGATTCAGGATATTAACGCCCCAGGTGGCATAACCCCCAGTCTGGACAACCTGCTGGCGCCGTTTGCTGCGGGTAACCCATTGAACTGGGCGCTCGACACGAACAATGATGGCCAATGCCCCGACGTCGGCGGCGTCATCATTTGCACGGCGACTCAATCGTCGCTCGTGTCCGGGGGTGAAGCGGCATTTTGCGCCCTCAGTGGGTTCACTGCGAACATCTGCTCTCAGGCATCAACCCTGACGAGTACTGAGCTGGAAAACTTGGCTCCCGGTCTGTTCAAGCAGTTTAACGGTAATCCCTGTGCCGACGCCCTCGTCTACGTAACCTTTGGCGTAATTCCGGGTTGTGATCTATCGGTCGGGACGGTTGCCAACGGTGGAAGCTTTGTGCCGAACTCGGTATTCGACACGGCTCCTGCCGGTTCGACGCCTGCACCATTGCCGGAACCAGCCTCCCTGTCACTCCTAGCTGCTGGATTGGCCGGTCTGCCGTTCCTGCGCCGCAAGTTCGCACGCTAAGCGCTTAAACTAACTCTAGAACGCGGGCCCGTATTTTGGGCTCGCGTTTTTTTTTGCGCCAAACTATCGGTCTTCCTTGTTTTTTTCAACCGGCCGGCGTTCTCCGATGGCAGGCATTTTGGGGGTAATCGCACTGTGCACGGTTGCACACCCAAAGCTTTTTGCCAGGCTATCGCTGGCACTCTTGAGAGACGGCGCGGATCCGCGAAGATCAGATAGCGAGCGAGCTCACGACTTACTGGGTTGGGGCGGCCTTGCTAAATTCTTTGGCGATTGCCTGGAATTCGGGAACGTTCCTCAGATTTTCGAATTCCCTGCTGTCCGTAATGTCCTTCAGCGCGTAACCCTTGGCCAGCGCATCACGCAGACTTTGTACGGCTTCACTCGTTTTCCCCGCAAGATTTTCAACCGTAGCTTGCTGAACGATCAGCTGCACATCTTTGTTATCGATCGCGCGGGCTTTCTTGATGTAATCCATTCCTCTGGCAGTGTCGCCTTTTTGCGCGTAGTACACTCCCAAGTCACTCATGGCTGAGGTGTCTTGCGCGTTGACCTGCAATTCTTTAAATGCGAGTGAAATCGCGCGGTCATAGGTCGCGTTGGCCTTATCCTTCTGGCCCGAATAGCGGTAGGCATCGGCAAGGTTTCCCATGGCCAGTTCCTGGTTGGGGCTCAACTCGATCGACTTTTCAAGAGCCTGAATGGCTTGCGGGTACTGCCTTTGCGCCATGTAAACGTATCCCAAGCCGGAGTAGGCCAGCCAAGTAGGCGAAAGGCTGATCGATTTCTGGAACGCCGGAATGCTCTCTTCATGTTTACCCATTTCGGCGTAGGCCGTCGCCAAATCGGTCCAACCGGTAACGTTTTCGGGCTCCAGCTCGGTGACCTTTTTCAGTTCTTCGACCGCCTTTTCGTTCTGGCCCATAGAAAAATAGGCGCGGCCCAGGTCGATATGCAACGCAGGGTAATATGGGTTTACTTCGATTCCTTTTTTGTAGGCGGCAATGGCCAGATCTTTCTGGCCGCTATCCAAATAAGCATTCCCGAGCAGCCGGTAGCCGCCGTCTGAATTCGGCGCCAGCTGCAGACCGCGTTTTAATTCCGAAATGCCTTCCGCCGATTTCCCGGTCTCCTTGTAAACGCTGCCTAGCGCGAAATGAACCTCGGGCAGACTATCCTTCAATTGCTCGGCGCGCTGCGCGGCGCCTACGGCTTTCTGCGACCAGAAGCTATCTTTGGTGTTGTTGTACATGGCCAACGAAGCGTCCGCTACGCCGGTGTAGGCCAGCGCGAATCCTGAATCCCTCTGTATAGCTTGTTGGAACAAGTCGATAGCTTCTTTCGGCGCTTTGGTGCTGTCCGGTCCCCGGAGCGCTTGGCGGCCTCGCAGGTAAAGATCGTAGGCGTCGGCGTTGTCGGTCGGTCGCGTGTTCGTGCTGGCCAATTCTTCGTTGCTCATCTTCACGTCGAGCGCACTAACGAGCTGACCTGAAATCTGGTCTTCGATCGAGAGGATGTCTTTTGGAGTGCCAGTAAACTGTTGGGACCAGAGCTTTTTCCCGCCGTTGGACGCATCTAGAAGATTTACGATGATGGCCATCTTGCTGGCATCGCCCTGCACGACGCCTTCGACGATTAGATTGGCTCCTAGTCCGCGGGCGATCTTCTGAATGGGATCCTTGTCGGAGAATTTCGAGACGGCCGACTCCGATGACAGCCGGATATCCTTAATCTGAAATAGCTTTGAGGATAGCGCCTCGTTTAGGCCTTCGGCCACGTATCCCAGGGCCTGATCGTCACCAAGCACACGAAATGGAAGCATGGCCACAAACTTCCCTTGGGTAATTGCCGGAATTCCCGACGAATCCGAACTGCCGCTCAATCCCCTGCTTCCGCCACCGAGGCCCGGAATCAAATGCCGGACCGGCGGAATCAAGAGAGCCAGCAACAAGGCTGCGACTACTCCGCCTACTACCCACACCCACTTGTGATGGGCGAATTCCGGAATCTGGATAATTACGCTTTGCGAACCGCCTCGCGAGATGCTGGAGCGGTTGATGCTGCCGGTCAGGGAGTTAGAGCCCTGCAGGTCGGCAAGAATTTCGTAGGCGTTCTGATAGCGAGCGTTGGGATCTCGTTCGAGGCACCGCATGATCAACCGCACCAGCCAGTTCGGCAGGTCGGGATTCAGCGTCTTGGGGCTCTTTGGTTTCTCCTGAATGCGCTGGTACATCACCTTCAGCGTGGATTCGCCGGTAAAGGGCACATCGCCAGCCACCATTTCGTACATGATCAGGCCCAGCGCATACAGGTCCGCGCGCCCATCGGCCGGCTTCCCTTCCACCTGTTCCGGCGACATGTAGCGAGGCGTTCCGAGAAACGCTCCCGTACGCGTCATGCCAATGGCGCCTTCTTCAAACGATTTGGCTAGCCCGAAATCGCAAACGAATATCTGATCGTTTTTGTCGACCAGCAGGTTTTGCGGCTTCAAGTCGCGATGGACGACGCCTTCAGCGTGGGCCGCCGCGAGGGCTTCGGCAATCTGCTGAGAGAATCTCAGCACCCGATCCATCGGCATCTTCGGATTGTCACGAATGATGTGCTGGAGGTCCTGGCCTTCCACGTAAGCCATCGAAATGAAACGCAATCCCGCGACGTCACCCATATCGTGAATGCGCAGGATATTTTTGTGAGAAATTTTGCTGGCGAGAACCAGTTCTTGTTTGAAACGCTTCAGTGCATCGGATTGGCCAATCGCGCCTTCTCGGACGACCTTGATCGCGACCGTTCGGTCCAGGTCTTTGTCATAGGCCTTGTATACCCGGCCCATGCCGCCCTGCCCTAGAAGAGCTTCAATGCGGTAACGCGGGCCGAAATCGCTGCCCGGAGCGATGACGGTGGCATCCACCATCTGTATCGTTTCGGATTCGCCCATAGGCATGGGCGTCCCGCAGCGTGAGCAGGACTCGGCGAAATCGGGGTTGACCGTCGTGCAGTGAGGGCAATTGATCAATGCAAAGCCGCCAAAACGGCCAGAAGGGTACTCTACAGAATGGAATTATCCGGCATCCCCGATTGGGCTGCAACTATTAACTACGAAACCGTACTTTCCTGCCACCGCCTCTCCGGTTAGACTCGACGGCACGCGATTCGTGCGCTGCAATGCTCGGGACCCCACTCCATTTTTGGCTGATTTTCCTGATTACCATCGCGGCCGCGCTGGCGTTGGATCTGGGCGTATTCCATCGCAAAAGCCACACGATTCGCATCAGGGAGGCGCTGCTCGAGAGCCTCGGATGGATCGTGGTGTCGCTGCTGTTCAATGTCTGGGTGTATTGGTCGCAGGGCGCGCAGGCGGGTTTGGAATTTCTCACCGGTTACCTGGTTGAGAAGTCGTTAAGCCTGGACAATATTTTTCTATTTCTGATCATCTTCCAATCGTTCAAGATTCCCGCCAAATCCCAGCACAAGATCCTGTTTTATGGCGTCGCCGGCGCTCTGGTGATGCGCGCCCTGTTCGTCGTCGCCGGAGTGGAATTGCTTCAGTACTTTCACTCCGTGATCTACGTGTTCGGGGCCATTCTGCTGATCACCGGTCTGCGCATGTTCTTCCCCGGTACGCGGGCCACCCAACCGGAGCATAACTGGCTGGTTCGCACGGTAAAAAGGTTTTTGCCCTTTGCCGACAACGTAGAAAGCGAAAACTTTTTTGTAAAGCAAGGCGGAAAGCTGGCCGCGACTCCCCTGCTGATGGCTTTGGTGGCGGTCGAAGCGATGGACATCATTTTCGCGATCGACTCGGTCCCGGCCGTGCTGGCCATTACCCGGAACACCTTCATCGTGTACTCGTCGAATGCCTTCGCGATCTTGGGTCTGCGCGCCTTGTATTTCGCGCTCGCCGGGATTCTGCCGCGATTCCGCTTTTTGCATCAGGGCTTGGCGATTTTGTTGTTCTTTATCGGCGGCAAGATGATTCTGAGCGACTGGATTCATATTACTGCACCGATGTCGCTGGCGGTGATCGGGGCCATCCTGGCGATAACGATTGCCGCTTCCCTGCTGATTCCCGTAAAGAAGGAGCACGCGGCCTAACCGTGTGCCTAGGCCAGGCGCGGAGCAGCTTCGACCCGGCTCTCGGAAACTTCAGCGATGGCTGCCTGCAAAATATCCAAGCCTTCGTTCAGTTGCTCGTCAGTAATCACCAGCGGCACCAGCAGGCGCAAAACGTTTCCATAGCTTCCTGCCGAAATCAAAATCAGACCGTGTGCATGGCAGTAGCGCAGGATCTGCTCGGTTTCCTCTTTGGCTGGTTCTTTTTTATCCGTGGAAAGCACCAATTCAATCGCGCGCATGGCGCCTAATCCGCGGACGTCGCCGATCAGCGGCCAACGCTTCGCCCAACCTTTCGAGCGTTCCTCGAAGATCTGGCCGATCTCTGACGCGCGCTCGGCCAGTTTTTCCTGCTCGATCGTTTCGATTGCCGCGAGCGCCGCCGCGCAGGCCAGTGGATTGCCGCTATATGTCCCGCCGAGTCCGCCGACGCCCGCTGCGTCCATCACTTCGGCGCGCCCAGTGACGGCTGCTAAAGGCATGCCGGCTGCCAGCGATTTGGCGCTGACTAGAATGTCCGGCACGATGTCGTAGCGCTCACAAGCAAACATCGCGCCGGTGCGACCGAATCCGGTTTGCACCTCATCTGCGATCAGCAATATTTTGTGGCGTTTACAAATTTCCTGAATAATCGCAAAGAATTCTTTGGGCGGCGCGACAAAACCTCCCTCGCCTAAGACCGGTTCAACTACGACTGCGGCCACTGTTTCGGACGCCACCACGCGTTTAAAGGTGTCTTCCAGATGGTGCCCGCAGAAAACTCCGCAAGAGGGGTATTGCAGGCCATACGAGCACCGGTAACAGTAGGCATATGGAATTCGATAAATTTCCGTCGCAAACGGCTCGAAACCCACCTTGTAGGGGTGCGTCTTGCTGGTCAGGGACATGGCCAGCAAAGTCCGGCCGTGAAAGGCGTCTTCGAAGCAGATGATGGCCGGCCGGCGAGTGAAGGCGCGCGCAACCTTAATGGAATTCTCGATCGCTTCCGCGCCGCTGTTGACCAGCAGGGTCTTTTTGGCAAAGTCGCCCGGTGCCAGCGAATTTAGCTTCTCCGCCAGCGCGATATATTTTTCGTAAGGCACCACACTGAAGCAGGTGTGGATAAATTCATCGAGCTGCTTCCGCAGCGCGGCGACAACTCGCGGCGCCCGGTGCCCCACGTTTACCACGCCGATGCCTCCGGCAAAATCAAGGAAGCGGTTGCCGTCGACGTCTTCGAGAAGCGCACCTTCGGCGCGTGCGGCAAAAATCGGTGTGGCATGGGAAACGCCGCGCGGCACGGCGTGTTCTCTGCGTCGCATCAACTCTCGCGATTTCGGGCCCGGGATTTCGGTTCGCAATTGGATTGAAGGCATCTCAGTACCATCCGATCGGTTGTTCGTTCAGATTAATGTGGACTTGCTTGGTTTCCAGGTATTCGTCAATTCCAGTCGGCCCGAGTTCGCGCCCGAAGCCGGATTGTTTGTAGCCACCCCAGGGCGCTTCGACATAAGTCGGCTGCATGTGATTGACCCACACGATGCCTGCGCGGAGCGCCTTCACTACGCGGAAAGCCTTGAAGATGTCACGCGACCACACCGCGGCAGCCAAGCCGAATTGGGTGTCGTTCGCTATTTTTATCGCGTCCAACTCGTTTGCAAATGGAATGACCGTAGCTACTGGACCGAAGATTTCTTCGCGCGCGATCCGTGCGGAGTTATCCACGTCATAGAAAATCGTGGGCTCGACGTAGTAGCCCTTCGACTGAGAGGCCAGCCGCCCTCCACCGGCCGCGGTTTTCGCTTCTTTCTTGCCAACCTCCTGATACGCGCGGACGCGATCGAACTGATCCTTGCTGACCAGCGGCCCCATTTTCGTTTCGCGCTCCAGCGGCGGACCAAGACGAATGGTTTTGGCCTTGGCGCTCATCGCTTCCACGAATTTGGGGTAAATTTTCTTCTCGACCAGAATGCGGCTGCCCGCCGAACACACTTCCCCTTGATTCACAAACACGCCAAAGAGCGCGCCATCGATCGCCGCTTCAAAATCCGCATCAGCAAAGAAAATGTTGGGGGACTTGCCGCCGAGCTCCAGAGTTACTCGTTTCAGCGTGTCCGCGGCGGCCTTCACGATCGCCTTCCCTACTTCGCCGCTGCCGGTGAACGCGACCTTGTCCACGTCGGGATGCTTCACCAGCGGCGCGCCCACGGTCTCGCCAAATCCCGTCACAATATTGACCACCCCCGGCGGTAGCCCGGCGTCGGCCAGGTAACCGGCGAATTCGAGCACAGTCAGCGGTGTCTGTTCGGCAGGCTTCAACACGCAGGTGCATCCGGCCGCGATGGCCGGCGCGAGTTTCCAGGCCGCCATCAACAACGGAAAATTCCAGGGAATAATTTGAGCGGCGACGCCGATTGGTTCGCGCAGCGAAAGGCTAAGAGCGTTGTCGGGGACCGGATTCACGTGGCCCAGAACCTTGGTGGCCATGCCGCCGTAATATTCAAAACAGGTCGCGACGTCGGCGATGTCGTATTCGGCCTCAGTGATTGGTTTGCCTGAATTCCGGCACTCCAAGTCAGCAAGACTGGCTGCTTCCTTGCGGACTCGTTCGGCCAGCCGGAATAGAATTCTCCCGCGATCTTGCGCCGTAGTTTGCGGCCACGACCCAGAATCAAACGCAGCGCGCGCGGCGGCCACCGCGCGATTGACGTCCTGCTCATCGGCGTCGGGAACTTCCCCGATGATCTGCTCGGTGGACGGATCGTAGACCGGGAACAACGCACGGCGATGTCCCTCCACAAACTGGCCATTCATGTACATTTTGTATTTGCGCGGGGCGACTGAGGAGCTGGCTGCTTTCGACTCTCTTGCCTCTTTCGCCGGTTTCGATTTCAACTTGCTGGCCACCGATTCCTCCAGAAAAATTACGTTTGCGCGTTATACCGCGGGCAAAGGCGCTTTGCGCCGCCCGTAAACATAAAAAAAGAAAACCGCTAGACCAATGAAAAACAGGCTGCCGCCAAACATCCACATTTCATACGACCACAACGACTTGATCTGTTGTGCCGGGAAAAACGCGAGCACAATGCCCAATGTTGTTGTAACCAGCCCGCTGCTTCCCGCCAGAACCAAAGTCGTTTTGCTATAAAGACCTTTCCCCGAATTCGGGTTGGCAGCGATTTTCAGCAAAGCCGCGAACATGTACAGAAACGGAACAAGCTGCAGCACCACGGCGAGCGACAGCAGCCTCTGAAATGTTTCCTGCACTCCTGACCCGACCGCATTCACTATCACCAGAATGATGGACACCACGCCTTGAACGATCAGTGCCATATACGGAGTTGCAAATCTCGGGTGCGTTTTCCCCAGCCAGCTCGGCATGTAGGAATCGAGCCCGGCCACGAATGGAATACGCGCCGAACCGGCGAGCCAGGCCGACCCGATGCCCGCAATTGAAATACTCAGCATCAGCGCGAAAGGAGCGACGATCCAATCGGCGCCGACGCGACCGGCCATGTGACTCACCGCCTGCACAATGCCCTGGAGCACGTTGATGTCGTTCTTGCTGACCGCGATGAGCAGCGTCAGCGTAGTCGCAATGTACATTACGCCGGAAAGAATCCCCCCCCAGGCAACCGCGCCGGGCAGCGTTTTTTGCGGATCCTTGATTTCATCGCCCATTACCGACGCCAGCTCCAAACCCACCAGTCCGAAGCAAATCACCCCGAAAGAATTCAAAACGAATCTGGGATTCGGCGGAATCCGGAAATCGGCCGCGGTCACCGCGGTGCCGAACTTGGCGAAGACGATGACACCCAAGCCGATCAGCACCGCAGCGGCAATGCCGGTACCGATTCCGCCAAGATTGTTGATCCACTTACCCACGCCCAGCCCCACGATATTCAGAATGACCAACAGCGCCATCAAACCCACCGAAGCCACTACTGTAAATATTTTATTGTCGGCCAGCGCCGCGTGGCCCGGCCCCAGTACAAAAACCGAAACGCCGACGAAATAGAGCATTACCGTCGGAACGTACATCATGTTGTTGGTCCAATAGCACCAACCGGACAAAAATCCGTGGAAGTCGCCGAAGATTTCCTTGGCCCACAAATAAACCCCGCCTTCACCCGGAAAGCGATGCGCCAGCTCAATCACCGCGATTCCCTGGGGCCAGAAAAACAGCAGCAGCGAAATCAGCCACAGCCAAACGGTGATGCCGCCATTCGCCGCAATGCTGGGCACTACGTTCAGGTTGAACACGGCGACGACGAACAGCGCGATCAAATCCCAACGGCCGAGCGAGCGCTTGAGGTGAACGGTTTCGACGCTTGGGGCAATTAAGGCGATCGGCTCAGCCAAGGAAACTCCTAAACGTCCACGGTCAATAACGAGAAGCGAATCCTGCGGGCCGCTCGAGCGAATGGCCCGCAGGTTCATTCGGCACCCTAGTGCGCGGAAACCGCAGCGACGTGCGGCTCTTTCTGTGCCTTGGCCAGCGCCGGCGCAATTTCGGCAAAGGTCGCGATGTGTCGGTCGATGTCCGCTTCCGTGTGGGCCACTGAAATCGTCCACTGTTCGTCCCACCAGTAGGGCTGGGCCATCACGCCGCGATTGACCATGGCAAACCAGTAGTGCCGCCACAATTCGGTGTCCGCGTTCAGCCAGTCGCGATAATTCCGGATGGGCTTGTCGAAGAACATCAGTGCACCGTTTGCGCCGGCGCTAATGACATAAGCCTGGAGACCGCTGCTCTTCAATTCTTTGTTATAGCCATCGACCAGTTTCTTGTTCAGCTTCGTAACGTGCGTGTAGGCGTCGCGGATCAGCACTTCCCGAAATGTGGCGAGTCCCGCGGCCATGGCGACTGGATTGGTGTTGTAAGTGCCTCCGTGAAAAACCTTGTGGTCGGAAATTTGGCCCATCACCGCGCGCGTCGAAGCAAACGCGGCCAGAGAAAAGCCGCCGCCGATCGATTTCGCCAGGCAAACGATATCCGGCTTAACGTCGAAGTATTCGCACGCGCCCCCGTATGCCAGCTTGGCACCCGTTTTTACTTCGTCGAAGATCAGCAGCGCGCCATTCTTCCTCGTTATTTCGCGCATGGCTTGGTGATAGCCATCTTCAGGCATCAGGATGCCGACGTTCATCATGATGGGCTCGACGATCACGGCTGCGATCTCGCCCGGATACTTGGCGAACAACCGTTCCACACCCGCCACGTCGTTAAACTGAGCAATCAGGGTATTGGCCACGGTCGCTTTCGGTACGCCCGCGCCGCCCGGCACGGAATTGGGGAATTTGTCATCCCCGATTTCCGTCGCTTTGGGTTTCAGCGAGACCAGCACCGAATCGTGCAGCCCGTGATAGCCGCCCTCCATCTTGATGATTTTGTCGCGGCCGGTCGCGGCCCGGGCCAGGCGAATGGCGTGCATGGTACATTCCGTGCCGCTGTTGCTGAACCGCACCATCTCTACTGGAAATCGCTTACAAATCTCTTCAGCCAGTTCCCACTCCAAATCGTGCGGCATCCCGAACATCGTTCCGGTGCCGAGTTTCGCTTGCACTGCTTTTATTACTCCGGGATGGCAATGCCCCGCCATCAACGCCCCGAAGCAAAGATTAAAATCGAGATATTCGTTGCCGTCGATATCGTGTATGTGGCCGCCTTTCCCGTCGCGCACAAAAATGGGATAAGGATCGTACGCGCGGTAGTTGCTGGCGACACCCAGTGGCAGGCGTGATTCCGCGCGCTTATGCGCTTCCTTGGAACGCGGGGTGCGCTTTTCGTAAGTGGCGATCTCTTGCTGCAGTCCTTCGTGCATAACTTCCTCCACATGCTGGTACGGTGGCCGACGCACGGCCCTGAGATTTAGCGCGACACTCTTATGGTTTCACATTCCAGCGGCGAAAAGTAAATCCACGCTTTTTTAGCTCCCGGAAAAAAGGCTCCGGCGGCACCACGTTTTCGGGGGCTTGCACTCCAACGCCAGGAATTTCGCCGCGTCCATGCATTACCGCCGCGATCGCGGCCGGAAAACCCGTATCCCGGGCGACCGCCGAAAACTGCGGCCGCGCCGTGTGATCCGCCCACATTTCCATGGCCAACCCGACCGGCACTTTTTTGTTTTTTCCGGTGACGACAACGCGCAGCGCTTCCACGTCCAACGGCGTTTTGGTCGGCGCTTTTTGCTGCATTAACGCCAGCAATACCGCGCGCGGGGCGATTTGGGTGCCATTCACCGCGATCGCTTCGCGACTGGTGAATCCCGCGTCCACTAGATTGCGCACCAATTCCACTAGCTTCGGGTCATAGTTAATTTTGAAAAACACTTCCCGCACGCCTTTCTTACGAAAACTTTCCGCCAGTGTTCCCAACTCGGAATGGATAGAGTGCCGCAAGGTGATTTTTCCAATCGGCGCCGAAAATGTTCCGGGCTCGGGCTCGGACAACATCGGCTTCTCGACATAACGGCCGCCGACAAAATGAATCGGCGACATGGTGAGTTCGTCCAGGATAGTAGCGATCGAAAAAGAATACGCGATGGGGCTGTCGTATTTCTGCTGATCCGCGCCGGCGTTGTAGACTCGGATCGAGTTGACGCGGTCCATCTTGTCCGCCAGCGCACGCGCCATTACGTTGGTAATGCCTGGCGCTCCCCCCATCCCCGGAATTGCTAATTTGCCAACACGCCGAAAATCCTTATCCAGGGCAAATTGCTTCTTGGTCATGTGATACAAACCACCCAGGTCCATGTAGTGGACCCGAGCCGCCAGCGCTGCGCGCATCACATCGAGATTCCAGTTGTACTGCGTGCAGTTGACGACGACATCGCAACCACGCAAGACCTTGGTGAGATGCGGCGTATCGCGAACGTCGGCGAATAGACCGCTAGCTTTCCCGTCGCCGAACTTGCGCGCCAACTCATGCGCCCGCTCGCGATCGAAATCGGCAACCACCAGGTCGCGGACTTCCCGCGCGCCGGCCAGGTCGTGAACGACCGCCCGACCCATCAGCCCTGCCCCTAACACGACGATCTTCATGGATCATCAACCCTAAAGTGAAAATGGCCTGCGAACACAACAAAACGAGGGGCCAAGCAACTGGCTCCCTCGTTCGTAATTCTCGAAATAAACCTCAGAACAAAAACTTCAAACCGAACTGCAGCACCCGAGGCGGCTCCCGCG
>Ga0307474_10001242_pt1 | contig 18561 bp, 13 predicted proteins | sample atmos_gasesECM1C_2_FD_203312 | JGI IMG/M metagenome (GOLD analysis project Ga0307474, IMG submission 203312) | Hardwood forest soil microbial communities from Morgan-Monroe State Forest, Indiana, United States - atmos_gasesECM1C_05 | ecosystem: Environmental > Terrestrial > Soil > Temperate... | reverse complement strand
CAGCGGCGCCGTCTATGCCGAATCCTGGATTCGTGCCGCTGCCGAAGATCAACTCTGCGTGAATCCCGGCGCGCTCGCTTTTGCCAAACCCGAACACAAATCCCCGGAACAAAAGTCCGGCGACTCCGGCAAAGGCCCATTGTGCGAGACCGGCAACGTTCCCGCCGCGCAGGCCTACAAAGACCAGCATCTCTACGACGCGTTGATCGATTCGTTCTCGATGCGTAGCTTCGTTCCGACCACCGGCACAAGCGGCCACGATCACTTCTTCGATTCCTTCGATAAATTTGGCGGCACCGATCACCGCCACAAAGGTGAGTGGCTCTACGAAGTTGCCGCGCGCGCCGCAGCACAGAACGTTCACTACATGGAGCTGATGGAAACGCCCGCGTTCAATCGCACGGCTGCGGCCGCACACGAAGTCGGCTGGTATCCCGACCTCGCCAAAATGCGTGAAGCGCTTCTCGCCAAGCTAGGCAAGGGTCTGGATCAGGATCGCGACGAGGGCTTGGCCGCATTCACCGAAGCCGAAGAAACACGCGACAAGCTTGGACGCTGTGGTCAACCCGACGCGCAGCCCGCTTGCCACGTCACGCAGAAATTCATTTATCAAATCCTGCGCGGCTTTTCGAGAGAACAGGTCTTTGCGCAAACGCTTCTCGGATTCGAAACGATTTCCGCCGATCCCAAGCGCGTCGTCGGCATTAATTTCGTCATGCCCGAAGACGGCCGTGTCTCGATGGCCGATTTCGAAGAGCAGATGAAAATGCTCGACTATCTGCACTCCGTGTATCCCAAAGTTCACATCACCATGCATGCCGGAGAACTCGCTCCCGGCATCGTCCCCTACGAAGGCCTCTGCTGCCACATCCGCTGGGCCGTCGAACTCGGCCACGCCGAACGCATCGGTCACGGCGTCGACATCATGCACGAGCAGGAACCCTACAAGCTCATGGATGCGATGGCCGCAAATCACGTCATGGTCGAAATCGCGCTCAGCAGCAACGACCTCATCCTCGGCATCAGCGGGAAGGATCATCCGTTCCCGATCTACCGCAAGCACGGCGTGCCCGTTTCACTCTCCACCGACGATGAAGGCGTCTCGCGCATCGACCTCACCCACGAATACGTCCGCGCCGTCGAAACCTACGGACTCCGCTACGCCGACCTAAAACAAATGATTCGAACCGGCATGGAGCACAGCTTCCAGCAAGGCGAAAGCCTCTGGCAAACCCGCGACAACTTCAAATCAGCAGTATCCGCTTGCGCTAAAGACGCATTGGGCGCAGACAAACCTTCAGCCCAGTGCGCCAACTTCCTGAAATCCAGTGAAAAAGCCACCCAGCAGTGGGACCTGGAACGCCGCCTCCGCCAATTCGAATCCACCCACTAAGGCCAACCTCGGGCTTGTCCTGCGAACCGCGGGCCTTTCCGATCCACTAGCACGGTCGGAGCGTCTTAACGCACGTCCTCGATCTCCATCGCGCTGGATCCGCGATCCACGCCCCCTCCTGGGTGGCGCAACCGTTTCAGGAGGGTGCGGGTTTTCCGCCCCCCTCAATCCGCCCGTCGAACACCTGAGGTAGGCGCCTCAAGCACCAAGCTGCCCCGCAAACGCCACCAACCGCGCATCCGCCCCCCGCGCCGCTGCCAACTGCATACCAGCACCACCGTTCGCTGGCAACGTAACCACCGGCGCCCCCGCCAGACTCATCGGCGTGGTATATCGCAAAATCGCCTTCCGCGCGTTGGTATGGTCCGCCCCAGCCAGCAGCCGCGCCACCGGCGCGCAAGGCGCCATCACAAAATCAAACTCGCGCAGCAACGCATCCGTCCGAGCGCGAAACGCTGCCAGCCGCGCGCGAAATGCTTCCATCTCGACCGCAGGCAACGCGGCGCCCCAGGCCAGCCGCTCCGCAATCCGCGCCTCGAAACAAGAATAATCGCCGCCGGTCGCCGCCGCATGAATCTTGGCCGCTTCGTTCGCCTGAATCGGAACGTAAATCTCCAGCGCCTCCTCAAAAAAAACCGAGTCGAAGGTGACGATTTCCGCGCCTACATCGCGCAATCGTTCGGCCCAGTGCGCAGCGCCCTGCGTCACCACAGGCTCTGCATCGTGCACAAATTGCGCCGCGACTACACCGATACGAACCTTTCCCGACGCACCGCGCGCAGCAGCGGGAATCTCGAATCCAAACAGCGCGCTCGCCAGCAGCGGGGCATCGCTCAAATCGCGAAACAACCAGCCCAACGTGTCGAACGCCTGCGACAAATGCACGCCGCCGCGCCAAAGCCTGCGTGCATGCGCAAGTTCGATCGACGCGCGGTATCCCGCAAGCCCGCATAGCGCCGCCGGAACGCGTACCGATCCTCCAGTATCCGTGCCGATCGCCGCCGCCGCCGAGCCTTCCTGCACGCTCGCCACTGCGCCGCTCGAAGAGCCGCCCGTCAGCCGCGTCGCATCCCGCGGCTGCGTCTCATCGCCGTAATCCGGATTTTCTCCGGTGATTCCATACGCCAGCGGATGCAAATGCGCCTTGCCCACAATGACCGCGCCGACTTCTTTCAATCGCGCAGCCACCGCCGAATCTTCGCGAGCCGGCGCATTGTGTTGTGCGTAAAAGCGCGTCCCCGCAGTCGTTACAAATCCTGCGAGATCGAAACAATCTTTCAGTGAAACTGGCACGCCGTACAACGCAGGTTTCGCGCAGCCTGCAAAGCGCCTCGTCAACTCGTCCGCATCGCGCAGCGCACGCTCGCGATCAAGCGCGATGTACACGTTGTGCCCGGAATTTGAATTTGCGCGATCGATATGTTGCTCGACAGCGGCAACCGGAGTGATCTCGCCGGATTGCAACGCCGCATGCAATTGAGCGAGTGAAGTCTGCGCGGTGTTCACACATCCATTGTAGCCGCATCGCTGCGCCACGCGAGGGTAGCCGACGATGCACTCAAGGCAACGCTACTCCGTTCCACGAGCAATCTTCGACATGCGGGGAATTTCGCTTGCGGACAGGCGAGCGTGAGCTAGCATGTCCGCATGAAAAAGTGGTGGCACGCCATTCCGGTCTCAATGCTCGCGCTGTGTTTTGCTTGCGAATTTTGCGTCGACAGTGGCAGCGCACGAATAATAGGAGGGCAAAATGCGACCACGCACATATCGTTGGCCGAGTTTCTCAATCCCACGCGCACGTCGCCATCGGATCTCGAAGTCGACGGCGACCTTCTGGGCACGGTTCGGGGACACAGCCACAGCTATGTCCCTCGCGAGCAACTACTCGGCCTGCCTCAGGTCAGCTACAGCGTAAACAACGATGCGAATTTCAACGGGCCAACGCAAATCAGCGGCGTCGCACTGGATCAACTCATTCTGGCGCTCTCCGCGAATCCACAGTCCGATCTTGCCGTCGCGATTTGCAGCGACGGATATGAATCGCACTATGCACAAACCTACATCGCGGCTCATCATCCGGTGCTCGTTCTGAAAATCAACGGCCAGGATCCCCCCGGTTGGCCGAAGGCTCCCGAACACCGCGCGGACATGGGTCCATATTTGATTTCGTCGCCCGACTTCAAACCCAGTTTCAAAATCCTGTCGCACGAAGACGAGCCGCAAATTCCCTGGGGCGTCGTGCGCCTCGAGATCCATAGCGAAGCCACCGTATTCAACGCGATTCGCCCTCGCCAGCCCGGCTCAAACTCGCGCGAAGTGCAGGACGGCTACCGCATCGCACAACAGAATTGCTTCCGCTGCCACAACAGCGGCAAAGAAGGCGGAACGAAAGCGCGGCGACCGTGGACAGTGCTCTCAACATGGGCGACCGCTTCGCCGGACTTTTTCCAGGCCTACATCCACGATCCAAAATCGAAAAATCCAAAGTCCCAGATGCCCAGCTTTCCAAACTACGACGCCGCAACGTTAAACGCTTTAACCAAGTACTTCCAGACGTTCACGGACGAGAAAAAGAGCAGCAAGCCATGATCCTCCGCATAGCTAAAACCCTGCTGGTCTTCGCGGTCGCGTTTTATTACACGCTCGTCGTTCTCAACAACATCACGGACTACGACTCGAATTTCCAGTTCATCCGCCACGTCCTGATGATGGACTCCACATTCCCCAACAATAGCGCCATGTGGCGCGCCATCAACTCGCCGGCGATCCACACGTTTTTCTACATCACGATCATCGTGTGGGAATCCCTGACGATGATTCTTTGCTGGTGGGGCGGAATTCAACTCGCACGCGGTCTCAAGACGGCGGCGCCAGCGTTCCATCAAGCAAAAACTGTTGCCATCGCAGCACTGACGCTCAGTCTGCTGATGTGGCTCGTCGCATTTTTAACCATTGGCGCCGACTGGTTTCTGATGTGGCAGTCTCAAAAATGGAACGGCCAAGAAGCCGCGTTCCGCACGTTCACAATGGTAGGAATCGTTTTGGTGTTTCTCGCGATGAAGGACGACGAACTCTAAGTCGTTCTGCATCCACGCGGGAGCGATTGAAACGGACTGTACGACTGAGATCCTTCGCTTCGCTCAGGATGACAACGCGTTGGTCAGGAAGCGGAGAGATCTCCGGCGGGTTGGGGCGAAATCGTGTGTCGCAGTTCCCGCATTTCGTGACCTCATTACTACTTCTTCGTCGTTTCAGTTTTCTCTGGCAGCGAAAACGCGTACATCGTGTCGCCCACCGGCACGATGATGTATTGCCGTCCAAAAATCTGATATGTCATCAGCGACGCGACGACATGCTCGCCAACGTTGAGATGCCAGACCGTTTTGCCCGTCTTCGGATCGAGCGCCAGCAAATTTCCCAAATGATCGGCGGTGAAAAGCAGATGCCCCGCGGTCGTAAGAATTCCCGCGGTGTCTTCGCCTTCGCCGAGTTCGTGATTCCAGACGATCTCGCCGGTCCGGTAATCGAGCGCGCGCAACGTTGAATCCATGTAAAGGTTGCGATCGCGTCCGCCCCACCCCTCGACCTTGCCCTCGACCGTCCGATAGAAAACGCTGATGATCCGCCGCGCCATCACGTAAAACAATCCGGTCTGCGGATCGAAGCTCGGCGCCATCCAGTTCGTTGCGCCATCGGAACCCGGCTCAACGAGCGCGCCGTCGGAAGTGGGCGTCGCTTCGGGCCGCGCGATCGGACGTCCCTTCGCGTCTACGCCGCTCGCCCAGGTCTGATCGATAAACTGGCTCGTCGCCAGATGCTCGCCCGTCGTGCGGTCGAGCAGGAAATAAAATCCGTTGCGGCTCGCTTGCGCCAGCAACCTACGTTGCTTTCCCTTGTATACCTCGTCCAGAAGAATCGGCGTCTGCACCGCGTCCCAGTCGTGAATGTCGTGCGGGGACGGCTGAAACGCCCACTGCAATTTCCCGGTGTCGGGATTGATCGCAACGATCGAGCACGTATAAAGGTTGTCGCCCTCACGGCTGTCGCCCACCAGTACCGGATTCGGATTCCCCGTGCCCCAATACAAAAGATTCAGTTCCGGATCGTACGTGCCGGTCATCCACGTCATGCCGCCGCCGTGCAGCAGCGCATCGGTGTTGGGCCACGTCTCCGATCCGGGCTGGCCGGGGTCAGGCTCGGTGTACCAGTGCCACTGCACCTTGCCCGTATCGGGATCGACTGAAGTCAGCACACCACGAATATCGGTGGAGTCGCCCGAAACGCCTGCAATGATGTGATCTTTAACCACGATCGGCGCCATCGTCGCAAAATATCCCAGTTTGTCGTCGGCAAGAACGATGTCCCACACGACTTTTCCATCTTTCGCCGTCAAGCAAAGCAGGTGCGCATCCGACGTCGTGAAATACAGCCGATCTTTGTACATCGCGACACCGCGATGGCCGATGTGATCGCCCGCGACTTTTCGCTCAAAATGCCAAATGGGCTGCCCGAAGCGCGCGTCGATCGCGTAGATATTGTCGGGAACGGTGAAATAAAGAATGCCGTTCACTTCGAGTGAAGTCGCTTTGATCGCTTGACCGTGGGTGCGATAAATCCACGCAAGCGTCAGCGAATTCACATTGCTCGCGTTGATCTGATCGAGTGGCGAAAAGCGTTTGCCCGAGTAGTCGCCGTTGTAGGTGGGCCACGTGTCGCTCGCCTGTGGATGGACCAAAGCCGATGGATCGAGTCCCTGCGCGCTCAGCGATGGCGCGCGCATCGCGAGAAGAAGCAGCACTCCAACAGCGGTACGAAGGACATTGCCGAGATTCGCCGAAGAGTGGCATGTGAACCGTCTGCGCCTGATTTGGGGATTTGCGTCCTGATTCGGTAGCGCGCTCATTGGCCCTCCTTCTCAAGCGTGTGTACGTAGGCGAATAGGTCGTGCATCTGTTTTTGTGTGAGCTTGTCGAGCATCGCGCGGTGCGCCGCAAGCTTGTCGGTAACTTCCACCTCCACTTCCTTGCGCGGATAGGCGTGATACCAGCCGTTCGCATCCGTGACCGCCACGGAAAATTCGTCGAGGTGGTTGAGCTTGCCTTCGACGACCTCGCCGGACGCGAGCGTCACCTTGGCCGTTCTGAAATTTCCTTCGGGATAGAGCATCTGCGCTTCGAGATCGATCGCGGAATATTTCCCCGACACGTTGGCGAGATCGCCGGTGGCCGAATGGCAATTCGTGCAGCCGCCCGCGCCTTCAAAAAACGCTTTGCCGGCTTGCGCGTTCCCGGTGAGCAGTTTCTCAGCCGGATAACCTTGGGGAACTTCCGACGACGACAGCCCTTCGGCGATGCGCCAGTGCAGATAGGCGGCGATGTCCGCGATCTGGTCGTCATCGAGGGGCAGCGCCGGCATGCCTTTGTCGGGGCGGCCGTTGTGCACCACGTCGCCGATCATGTTGCCTTTCACGTCGTGCGCGACGATTGGCGAGCGCAGCAAATCGGGGGCGCGTGCGCCGGTCGCATCGGCTCCATGGCAAAAAGCGCACGACGCGGTGAACTGCGCGTGTCCACGTTCGACCTGAGCATCGGCCGCGGGAGGCGGACGTCGCTGTTTTTTGAGCGGCTTCGGAGGATTGGGCGCGGCGGCCGGCGCGGCGGCGGTAGCGGGTTTCTGTTGCTCTTGCGGCCGGCGAACGGCGGCCGTTGCGACGATGGCCATCGCGAGAGAAATTCCTGTGAGCAGCGCGACGAATAACTTCGACGTGGACGATCGTTTCATTCTTCACCCGAGACGTGAGGCGCGCCGATCCGTCGCAAATGACGGACGAATTCGGCGGGGCTAGTTTCGCAAGGTCGTGGACGCGAGGGAAGAGAAATTCGTTTCGAGCGCGAGGAGAAGCAGCGGTTGCTGTGCGGAGCGTTGGTGGGCGTGACGGATCGGTTGAGATGAACGCAGTGAGCGGGTAGCCTACGAAGCGAGTTGCCGGACCAAAAGCAGCGACTGGTCATCGAATTGAGTCCCGTGCTGGCGCAGGCTCGCGACGAGCGCGGTGTGAATTTCGGCCAGCGGCTTGTTTCCGTTTTTCTGAAACTCGGCTTGCAGGCGCTGGATGCCGAACTCTTCGCCGGCAGCATTTGCGCACTCAACAAAGCCATCCGTGTAGAGCGCGAACAAACTGCCGGGCTCGGAGGCCACCACGACGCTGGCAAATTCGCCTTCCGGCAGAATGCCGAGCGGCATGTTCGACGCCTGGTATTGCGTCACTTCGTTCGTGCGCGCGGAAAAATGCAGAATCGCCGGGTGCCCAGAAACTCCGAGGCGCAGCCCTTCGCGCGTCTTCGCGAGGAAGCAAAACGTCACGAACATATCGGGCTTTTTGAGCGGATAGAGAACTTCGTTCAATCGCGGCGCGAGATGCGACACATCGTCGCCCGAAGTGAGCAGCATGCGCGCGGCGCTTTTCACCATGCCCATGACGACACCCGGCGCCACGCCGTGTCCGGAAACGTCCGCGACATACGCGACCCAGTTATTCGCATCTCCCGCTAGATCGATCAGGTCGCCGCCCACCTCGCCGCTCGGCGACGAGCGTCCGTAAAATTCCCACACGCCCAGCCGCGTTTCGATCGGTGGCACAAGAATGCGGTGCACCTCGGTGGCAAGCTCGATTTCAGCCTGCACGCGAAAATAGCGCCGGCCCTCCTTGATATTTACGACCAAGAAGCAGATGTACCCGATGACGGTGGCGATGATGATTGCGTAGCCGTCGACAGCGAGCCGCTTCTCGAGCGCAGCGATCGCCGCCGAGTCCATTTGCGTGGGTGTGGGAACGTTATGGAGGTATCGGGCGATCAGAGTACTGAAAAAGAGTTGAGCCGCGAGAATGGGAAGGAACGCGATCCAGAATTTCTGGCGCAGCGTAAAGCCGGCGACGGCATAAACCATGGCGGTGCCGCCGGCGAACAATATGCTGACGATGAACTTCTCTGTAGTCTGGCGCCCCGAGTCGAAAATGTCGGTGGCGACCCCGGTAATGCTGAATAGGAAGAAGACGCCCATCAGGAACAGGATCATCGACGCGATGGGAAGTCGCTGCCAATAGGTCGTGGTGGGCATTTTGGTGGACATTACTATACGCGCGGGCGGCGGGAAAGCGACTGGGAGTGAATGTTTCAGACGGCGAAAGGTTCATTTTGACGCCCCGGCAAGCTGGGCGCAGCATGCTGCGCCCTTCAACACCGAGGCGTGGCTCGACCGCGGCCCAAGGCACGCGTTCCGACGCTGGGGCCGCGCATTTTGGGTGGGAACTGGCGCGGATTGCTCAAGTTGCGGCTAGGTGGGCCCGCTGGTAAAATTTGAAGTTTGGCGGGACGCGGCCGTTCGCGTTGGGTAGCGCTGACGGCTTTTTCCACATTCGGGCGCCTGTGCGTTGGCAGTTGGCAGACTCCTGCGCCATCCGTTCATCCAATTGCGCAGTTGCGCGACAAAACTGCGCTGGCATATTCGTGAACTTGTCTCTAGGAGAGTGCGCGTGGCTAAGTATGACGTAGCGATTATCGGAAGCGGTCCGGGCGGCTACATCGCCGCAATCCGGGCCGGCGAGCTTGGACTGAAGACCGTTGTCGTTGAGAAAGACCCCTTCCTGGGCGGCACGTGTCTGCATGTCGGTTGCATCCCCACCAAGGTGCTGCTGCATCACGCCGAGGTTTATGATCATTTCAAAAACGGCGCCGAGCTGGGCTTCGACGTCACCGGACTGAAAATCAACTGGCCCAACATCATTGCGCGCAAAGAAAAGATCGTGAAGAAGCACGCCAAGGGCATCGAATTTCTTTTCAAGAAGAACAAGGTGGAGTGGGTGCAGGGCTGGGGTCGCTATGAAGGGCCCGGCAAGGTCAGCGTCGAAAAAGATGGCAAGAAGATGACGATCGAGGCGTCGAACGTTTTGCTGATCAGCGGCTCGGAAGCGCGCTCTCTGCCGGGAATCGAACCCGATCACAAACAGATTTTGACGAACCGCTCGATTCTGGAGCTGCCGTCGATTCCGAAGTCGCTGATCATCGTGGGCGCCGGCGCGGTGGGAGTCGAATTCGCGTCGATCTACAACTCGTTCGGCACCGAAGTGACGATTCTGGAAGCGCTGCCGCGCGTCGTGCCCGTCGAAGACGAAGAGATTTCGGCCGAGCTCGAGAAGACCTACAAGAAGCGCAACATTCAGATCTTCACGCAGAGCATGGTGCAGTCGGTGAAGAAAGACGCGAAGGGAGTCACGGTCACCTTTAAGGATAAGGACGGCAAGACGCAGAACCTACAGGCAGAAAAGCTGCTGCTCGCTGTTGGCCGCCTGCCGATGACGGATGGTTGCGGTCTCGAAAAATCGAAAGCCAAGGTCGAGCGCGGATTCGTGCACGTTGGTCCTTATATGGAGACCGATGAGCCGGGTCTCTACGCGATCGGCGATATCGTTGCCGGATTGCCGCAACTGGCGCACGCCGCGGGCATGGAAGGCATTGCCGCTGTGACGCACATCGCGGGCAAGCAGCCGCCTCCGATCGTGAAGACGCGTATTCCGAACTGCACATATTGCGAGCCGCAGATTGGTTCGATCGGATTGACCGAGAAGCAGGCGAAGGAAGCCGGCTACGCTGTGAAGGTCGGCAAGTTTCCGTTCGTCGGGAACAGCAAGGCGACGATCCTCGGCAACCATGGTGGATTCATCAAGGTTGTGTCGGAAGAAAAGTACGGCGAAGTGCTCGGCGTTCACATCATCGGGCCGTTGGCGACGGAAATCCTGGCCGAAGCCGCGGCGGTTCTCCATCTCGAAGGCACGGTCGATCACATGATGGAGATGATCCACGCGCATCCCACAGTGTGGGAAGCGATGGGCGACGGATTCGCGAGCGTGCGCGGGTTGCAGATCAACGTTTGATTTTGAAGAAGTTGGTTGCTCGGCAGTTGAAAGTCGAAAGCAACATGGCGACGTGCCTGATTGTCGATCTCGGATTCATCGGCTATGCCGACGCGTTCGAGCTGCAAAAGCGGATCGTTGCGGCGCGCAAAGCCGACGCTATCGGTGATGTTTTGCTGCTATGCGAGCATCCGCACGTGATTACGCTGGGGCGCAGCGGCAGGCGCGAGAATTTGCTCGCGTCCGAGCGCGTGTTGGCGCAAAAGGGCGTAGAGTTTCACGCCACGAATCGCGGCGGAGATATTACGTATCACGGGCCGGGGCAGATCGTGGGCTATCCGGTGATTCAGCTGTCGGCGATTCGGCGCGATGTTGTGTGGTATGTGCGTATGCTGGAAGAGCTGATGATTCGCACGTGCGGGGATTTCGGGATTACGGCGCAGCGCGAGGCTGGCAAAACTGGAGTTTGGGTGAACGCCACAGCGACCAAATGCGATTCACCACACACATCGCAGAGTTCACGGAGTACTGCGACGTCGAACGACGCCGGGATAGCGGAAAAAATTGGCGCGATTGGCGTGCACATCAGCCGCTGGGTCACGTCGCATGGATTTGCGTTCAACGTTGCGACCGATTTGCGCTACTTCGAGCTGATCGTGCCGTGCGGGATCGCGGAGCGAAAAGCAACGTCGCTTGAAAAGATTCTGGGGCGCGCGGTGAAGCGGAACGAAGCCGCGCCGAAGCTCGTCAAACACTTTGGCGAAGTTTTCGACCGCCAGCCGCAGCCAGCGACGCGCGAAGAGCTGTTCGCCGCGTTGGAACATTTCGAGGGGCAGGCGGTAGCAGTCCCGGCGTGATCTAACGAGCACCCGGGTTGCAGCGCGATTCGCAGCTTGCACGCGAAGGGCGCCACGCCGAAAACGAGATTCGCATGACCGTGAGCCAGGCGACACGCCTGCTCACCGGAGACAGAATGAAGAACGTCGAGCTCTCACGGCAGCAGCATCTCGATCTCTACTACCACATGCGGCTCAACCGCGCCGTCGAAGACACGATGGTCAAGCTGTTCCGCCAGAACAAAATCGTCGGCGGCCTATATTCCAGCCTCGGTCAAGAAGCCGTTTCGGTCGGCACTGCGTCCGCGCTCGAGAAAAAAGATTGGCTCGCGCCGATGATTCGCAACATCGGAGCATTGTTAGTGAAGGGCGTTCCGCCGCGCGACATCTTCACGCAGCACATGGCGAAGTACACCTCGCCGACGCTCGGCAAAGACGGAACCAGCCACTTTGGCGACCTCGAGGATCTGCACATCGTTTCGCCGATCTCGATGCTTGGCGATCTCATCCCCGTGATGACTGGCGTCGCGATGGCCGGCCGCTATCTCGGCCAGAAAATCGTGGCGATGACATGGATTGGCGACGGCGGCAGCTCGACCGGTGTCTTCCACGAGGGATTGAATTTTGCCGCGACGCAAAAAGCGCCGTTCGTGCTCGTGCTCGAAAATAACGGCTGGGCTTACTCGACTCCCGTGAAACGCCAGGTTCCCATCGAAAATCTCGCCGACCGCGCAAAGGCCTACGGCATCGACAGCTACATTGTCGATGGCAACGACGTTGCCGACGTTTACACCACCGCGAAAGAAGCCGTCGATCGCGCGCGCAACGGCGAAGGCCCGATCCTGATCGAAGCGAAAACATTTCGCCGCATGGGCCACGCGCAGCACGATCCCGCCGAATACGTGCCGAAAGACATGCGCGCGTATTGGGAAGCGCGCGATCCAATCTTGCTCCACGAACAATTCCTGACCGAAAAAGGTTATCTCGACGACAAAACGAAGAAGGAAATCGAGACCAAGCTCGACGCGCTGCTCTCGAAGGATCGCGACTTCGCCGAGAATTCGCCGATGCCTCCGCCGGAACTCGCGGAGAAAGGCGTCTATTGCACCGGTGACGATTGCCACAAGATCGTGCCGAGGTGGGAGCGCGACAAAACGGAAGTGATGCCACCGAAAGCGAGCATCGATGCGAGCTGGGCGGTCGAAGGTTTCGGGCGTGGAAAAGGTTCGGGCGGCGGGACAGCGCCGATTCACTTTGGCGACACTGCGCAGAGCCAAGAGCGCAAAGCGGTGGAAGAAAAGCTGTCGCCGGAAACTCCGGAAGAAGTCGTGACCGAAGAAGTGATTCAGGCTGCGCCGAGCGCTGCGGCGAAATCAAAGAACGGCGCCAGCAAGAGACCCGCCGGCAAAGCTGCCGGCGCTACCAAGGCGAAGCCGATCGCAAGAGGTACCGCGAAAGTTGCAGTCAAACCTGCGGCTAAATCTGCGGCAAAACTCAAGCCCGCTGCCAGACCTGCGAAAAAGCCTGTCGCCAAAAGCGCCGCGAAGAAAGGCCGGAGGTAACCCATGGCAAAGACTTCCACTGCTCCGGCAACAAAATCAGCGAACGTCGCAAACGGCGGCAAGGTCGACGCAAGCACCCCCACGCAAGTCACATTCCTCGAAGCCATCAAACAAGCCATGTACGAAGAGATGGAGCGCGACCCGTCTGTCGTCGTCATCGGCGAAGACGTCGGTGTCTACGGCGGCGCGTTCAAGACCAGCGAAGGCCTGCTCGCGAAATTTGGCTGGGAGCGCGTCATCGACACGCCGATCAGCGAAAGCGCCATCATCGGCGCGGCCTGCGGTATGAGCTACCTCGGCCTGCGCCCGATCTGCGAGATGCAGTTTATCGACTTCATCGTGTGCGCGTTCAACCAGCTCACCAATTTTGTCGCCAAGGGCCACTATCTTTGGAACGCGCCCGCACCGATCGTCGTACGCGGACCTTCCGGAGGCGGCGTCCACGGCGGCCCGTTCCACTCCGCCAATCCCGAAATGTATTTCGTCCACACGCCGGGGCTGAAGGTTATCTATCCTTCAACTCCATACGACGCAAAAGGCTTGCTGAAAGCGGCCGTGCGCGATAATAACCCTGTGCTCTTTTTCGAGCACAAGTACCTCTACCGCCGCATCAAGGAAGAGCTTCCGGCGGAAGATTACACCGTGCCGATCGGCAAGGCGGCCGTCCGGCGCGAAGGCAAGCACCTCACGATCCTCTCCTATGCGGCGATGATGCACAATTCGCTCGAAGCGGCCGAGACGCTGGCGAAAGAAGGCATCGAGATCGAAGTGATCGACCTGCGTACCTTGCTTCCGCTCGATGAAGAGACGATTCTGAAGTCGGTGAAGAAGACGAATCGCGTCCTCGTCGTTCACGAAGACACGAAGACGGGCGGCATCGCCGGCGAAATTGCGGCGATTCTGTGCGAGAAAGCGTTCGGCGATCTCGATGGTCCGGTGTTTCGCGTGACTGCGCTCGACACGCCGGTGCCGTACTCGCCGCCGCTCGAGGAGCACTTCTTGCCGAACACCGACAAGATCATGCATGCCGCGCGAGAGTTGGCGAAGTACTGACGAATTTAGCTGTGGGGGCACGGCACGCCGTGCCCGTCTGAAAGTTTGTGGGTTTCCAGGAGACGCACATGGCCGTTGACATCGTAATGCCCCAGATGGGCGAAAGCATTTTCGAAGGCACCATCACCAAGTGGCTGAAAAAGCCCGGCGACAAAGTCGAGCGCGACGAGCCGCTGTTTGAAATCTCCACCGACAAGGTCGACGCGGAAATTCCGTCGCCATCGGCGGGCGTGCTCAAGGAAATCAAAGTTGGCGAAGGCAAGACCGTGCCGATTCAGACGGTCGTCGGCGTGATCGACGCGGCCGGTGACGGTGCTGGCGCGGCGAAAGCTGCGGCGCCGGCTCCCGCAAAGACCGCCGCTCAAGCTCCTCCACCGGCGCAACCTGCCAAGCCCGCTGCCGCACCGCCACCACCTCCGCCGCCAACTGCGAAACCCGCCGTGCAGGCCGTTCCTGCAAGAGAAGGCGCGCGCATTCACAGCTCGCCCCTCGTTCGCCGCATGGCGAAGGAGCACGGGGTCGACCTCTCGACCGTGCAAGGCACCGGCGCGGGTGGCCGCATCAGCAAACAAGATATCGAAGCGCACATCGCCGGCGGCGGCTCTGATGCCGAGGTGGCGAAAGAAACCGAGCCGGCCGAGGCCGACGTTTACACGCAACAGGCGCCCGCAACAAGCGATGCGCCGCCACCGCCGCCCCAGCGACAAGCTCCGCAGGCTCCTCCACCGCCCGCAACTACCGGCGGCCAGCATCACGTCGCATTCGAGACCGCCGTGCCGCGCGAGCGCATGTACTTCGGCAATTACGAAGTGCAGCCGATGACGATCATGCGCCAGCGCATCGCCGAGCACATGATCGCGTCGAAGCACGTGTCGCCGCACGTCTACAGCGTCGACGAAATCGACATGACCAAGGTCGCCGCGATTCGCGCAAAATCACGCGATGAATTCGAGAAGCGCTACGAGACCAAGCTCACCTTCATGCCGTTCTTTGTGAAGGCGGCGGTCGCCGGCCTGCGCGCGTATCCCACGATGAACGCGTCGCTCGACGGTACCAACGTCGTGCTGCACAAGGAAATCAATGTCGGCATGGCCGTCGCGCTCGATTGGGGATTGATCGTTCCGGTGATCAAGAATGCCGACGAGAAAAATATTCTCGGCATCCAGCGGAACTTGAACGATCTCGCGGAACGCGCCCGCTCGAAAAAACTCAAGCCGGAAGAAGTGCAGGAAAGCACGTTCTCCATCACCAATCCCGGCGTGTTTGGCGGGTTGTTCGGCCTGCCGGTCATCAGCCAGCCCAACGTCGGCATCCTCGGCCTCGGCGCCATCGAAAAGCGCCCTGTCGTCATCAACGACTCCATCGCCATCCGCTCGATGTGCTACGTCACCCTGAGCTACGACCACCGCGTCGTCGACGGCGCCATCGCCCACCAGTTCCTTCACAAAGTAAAAGACACCCTCGAAAACTGGGCCGAACCGGTCCTGTAGGGCTTTTCGGCCTGATTTGTCTTCGCCTTTTCCTCCGCATTTCTAGGGGCGGGCTTCAGCCCGCCCTCGATCACCGGCAACTACCTGTAGGGGCACGGCACGCCGTGCTCCTCTCTCTTTTTCAAGGTACGGGCGCAGGCGCTGCGCCCCATCTCGGCGAGATCACTCCGTATAAATGCCGTCCATCTCTACGCCTCACCGTCATCTCGCGCAGCCCCTGTGCGAGCGCCGCTTGACCGCCGTCGATCTACAAGAAAAATATTGTCATCCCGAGCGAAGTGAAGAATCTCAGACTTAACCCCCACCAATAATCGCGCCTTTCATGCGCAAACAATCCTGTTCCATAATTGACCCGAGAAACCCCGGAGCCGCACATGTCCGTAGACTTCAAATCACTCCCAAAGATCGAACTGCACTGCCACCTCGACGCCTCCGTCCGGGTCTCGACAGTCGCCGACCTAGGCCGCAAAATCGGCCTCGCTCTCCCAACGCCGCTCGAACCCGCGCTCATCGCGCCCGAAATCTGCATCGACCTAGCCGACTACCTCGTCCGCATCGAGCTGGCGCTTGAAGTCATGCAGCACCGCGACCATCTGGTCCGCATCTCGCGCGAAGTCGTCGAAGATCTTGCCGCCGACGGCACCATCTACGGCGAAATCCGCTTCGCGCCGCAACTTCACCTGCGCAACGGCCTCAACATGCAGGAAGTCCTCAACGCCGTCCACGAAGGTTTGAAACAAGGCGAACAGCAAACCGGCATGAAAACAGGCCTGATCGTCTGCTGCCTCCGCTTCGAGCCCGCGGAGCGAAGCCTCGAAATCGCGAAGCTGGCCGTGAACAACCGCGACAAGGTCTGCGCGCTTGATCTCGCCGGCGATGAAGCTCGATACATCGGCGCGCCGCACGCCGAGGCTTTCGCGCTCGCAAAACGCGAAGGCCTGCGCCGCACCGTTCACGCAGGAGAAGCCGCAGGCCCCGAAAGCATTCGCGAAGCGCTTGATCTGCTTGGTGCCGAACGCATCGGACACGGCGTGCGCATCTGCGAATCAAATGAATTGCAGGATCGCGCGAAGGCCACCCGTCTCCCGCTCGAAATGTGCCCGCTCTCCAATGTGCAGACACGCGCCGCCAATTCGCTGCCCGAACATCCGATCGACAACCTCTTCCGCAAAGGCCTGCACATCACAGTCAATACCGACTGCCGCACCGTCTCTCACACAACGCTAACCACCGAGTTCCAACTCCTGGAAAGCACATTCCATTGGGGCCCAACCGAATTCCATCAAGGCCAGCTCAACTCCGCCGAAGCCGCCTTCGTCAGCGACGAAACCCGCTCCGATCTTCTGCGCCGCCTGACCGCAGCCAAATCGGCCCCGTAAAATTGCCGTATATATACGCGCGTTGCGGGGTCCAGCCATTTTTCAATTTCTCTTTTGCATCTCAGTTTACGTTTCGCTGTTTTATCTGTCCGTTAATATGCCAAGCAAGGAAGCCAGTCGGAGACCCGCGTTGGCATACAGTGCGCTGAGGGGGCACGCTGACACTCCCGTGAATCCCGCTGCGGCTGCCAGGTCGTTGGCGGTGAGCGGAGAGATTCACGGCCAGAACCCGCGCTGCGCGGCGTCATCATTTTCCTATCTCGATTTTTACGAATCGATGAGCAGCCCGCGGCCCAAGCCGCCCTGAAAGAGGAAGAGCCATGCTCAAGTCTCTGGTAATCCCAGGCGCCCGAGTGCACCCCGACAAACCCTCGTAAAGCGCGAGGGGGCATTCCGCATCCTCCCCGCGCCTTTGTTCTCTTCGCGATCGCCATGCTTGTCGGCGGTGGATACATCGTCGAAGATCAATTCGCCGGTCCCGCGACATCGATCACGCCGTTGGCGGAGCTTTTTCACTTCCACAGGAAGGCGACTTTGGCGAACCGGCACCGCAACGCCGCGCGCGACTGTCGTATCACCGTTGCTACATCGACCGCGTGCGTGCTCGAATTGCGGGTTGATTGAGGAGAGGTCTTAGCCTGACGGACGAGGCCTTAAGCACGTGGAATAGCGGGGAAATACCGCTCCTTCAAAATCTCGCGATGATGCAGCTCGTGGCCCGCGATGATGAACGCCAGAGCCCGCACCGTGATCGGATTGTTGCTCGCGGTGCCGCGCCGCGCCCATGCCTCGGCATTAAACGACCGCAGCAGCGCCAGCGTCGCCACGCGAACGAGCCCAAATTCCGCGACAAGATCGGCCAGCGATTGCTCGCCGAAATTGCCGTTCTTCACGTAGTCATCCTGCTCGAATCCCGGCAGCGGCGTCTGGTCGCCTCGTCCGATGCGCATCGCACGATACGAAAATACGCGCTCGGTGTCGCTCAAATGCCCGACGACTTCCTTGATCGTCCATTTATCCGGCGCATAGCGAAAATTCCCGTCGCGCTCGCTGCTCGCCGCAAACAGGTGCGCTGTCTGTAGCCGCTGCGACTCGAGTTGCGCGATTACGTCGCCGCTCTGCACCTTAGACACATATGTTTCGTAAAACGGCGCGTATTCGGTCGGCTCGGGCCGCACCAGTCCAAATTTAGGGGAGCTCATAGCGGGACATTATACTCGCCCTTCGCTTCACCGGCATTTCTCAGTTCGATCGGGCCGAAGCTCCGGCTCGGCTACTGCGGACGCCGAACCAAGCGGCGCATCGAACAATCGCGACGCGCAAAATCCGCCGCCACCTCGCGCCTAAAGCTGTTCCGGCGGCACCGGCGCGACTGCCTGAACATGCGCCCCAATTTGCGCCTGCACGCTGCGCCGAAATTCCTGCGGATGCGAAATCATCACAAACGACTCCGGCGTCCCACCCGTGCCGCGCACTGTCACCGACCCATACCCTAGCATCCGCCCCCAAAAAGTCTCTTCCACGCCAATGCTCTCTACGCGCGACAACATCAAGTCCAGCGTCCGTCGATTGCCCAGCCCTGTCTTGATCAGCACGCGCTTATTCGTCACCGCCATTTCCGTGGCGTTCCGTTTGGTAAATCCCCAAGCCAGAACCACGAACGCGATCACGAGCAAGACGATCCCCGCCACTTCAAACGCGCGCATCTCATTCGCCGGCGCATCCACCAAAAACCCTCGCCGGTCGCGCGCCGCCAGCACTTCGCCCAAACATCCAAGCCCAAGCGCGGCCAGCAGCAGACTCATCAGCATCGGCCCGAGCAACACCATCCAGTGGTGCCGCGTGTCGTACATCAACGTCTCGCCCGGCACTAAACTTTTCCGCACATAACTCATTTCGATCTCCGCTGTCTCTGGTACAAGCAAAGCACTACATTG
>Ga0307474_10001241_pt1 | contig 18561 bp, 14 predicted proteins | sample atmos_gasesECM1C_2_FD_203312 | JGI IMG/M metagenome (GOLD analysis project Ga0307474, IMG submission 203312) | Hardwood forest soil microbial communities from Morgan-Monroe State Forest, Indiana, United States - atmos_gasesECM1C_05 | ecosystem: Environmental > Terrestrial > Soil > Temperate... | reverse complement strand
TTCCACGTCGCCGACAACCGGAAGCTCCATGAAGCCGAGCAGGAGCGGCAGCGGCACATCGACATCGGGCGGCAGCGACGCCAATGGAGACCAGGGCAGGGACAAGATGCCCGAGACGGCCAATCGACCGACCATTCCGCTGGACAAGCAAAACAAGCCAGCGGAAGGCCGTTAGCGGCGAGCGCGGTCCCACACGCGGAGTCCTGAATTCGGAACCGCGGAGCCCCGCGTCCCGAACCGGCCTCTCGCGACAGGTCAAGCGTGCGGCGAGCCGCCGTAGCACCGCTCACGTTCGGTAGCCGCCGATCTTCGCGAATTCCATTGCCTTCGAGATGGCGCCGCCCTGCTCGACGGCGGACCTCATTTTGCTTACCGAAATCTTACCGATTTTGACGAACGAAACAGGGCGCCCTCCAAGGGCGCGCCATGTATATTTTTGAACTGTGGCACGCGCTATGTGTATTTTTGAACTGTGGCACGGAACGCTTGAGGCCAAATTCCTCCTGCCATGAAAGATATGCAGGCCCACCTAGAGACTCTTCGCGCACAAATCGCCGAATGCGAGCGCCTTCGACGAGCGGCAAAGGGCAAGATCAAGCGGGACGTATTTAGAAGGTTGGTAGCTCACTACAGGGTTCTCGCTAGCGATCTGGAGCGAGCCATAGCAGCATCGCGAAAGGAAGAAGAGTAAGGCTGCCTCAGTTAGCGGCCTCATGATGCGCGATCGGCTGGCGGTGCAGATAAGCCGGCCTCGACGTGCGGTGCGCTGGACGGCGGCGCCAGCGCGATGACGGTGCCAAGCGCCGAAAAGGCCCCGCTTGTGACGGGGCCTGATCTCGCGCGGGAAGTGCTTAAGGAACCCCACCTGACACGTTCCTGGGTCGGCAGCACCGCGAACTAGTCCCACTGTCGCATCAAAGAGCGTAAGGCCGCTGGAAACACATAGGCACTCTTCGACGTTCAGGAGACATGCCGTCGTTGCCGCCAGAAGATATGATTTGCCGAAAGTGCGGCGGCATCATGTATCTGGTTGACACCGTCAACAGTGAGAACGGCCCCGTCGCCATCTTCCGCTGCCGGAGATGCGAGCTTATCCATTGGCAAGAGCCGAAGAAGCCGGAAAAGTAAGGCCGCCTCAGTGGGCGGCCTCCTTTGCTCAGTTTCGCCTCAGTGACTTTGCGCGTATCGCCAGCCGCTGGGTTAGGCGCCTTCCAGTCGGTGCCATTGTGGGCGTGCCGTCCGCCGTGACGATTTAATCTTCGCAAATGTCATTTGATAAAGACAGCTGACGAATCGGCGGCTCACGATACCCCATCTCGGTGGAGGGGCTGTCAAATGGATGTCGCGGAGCGTTGGTTCCTGGTCGCGGCGGCGACAGGTTTTTTTGTGCTGGTCGGGCTCGGACTTATTGAGCTTTTGGATTGACCGATCGTCAACGTGCGGCGGGGTTTCGGAATGATCACAGAACGCTTTAACCGCCGGACGATGGCTGCCATGGAAGTGGCGCTCGACAGAGTGTGCGAGCGTTGGCCGAACGGCGGAGAGCACGTGCGTCGCAAGAGAGTAGCCCAAAGCATCATTCGATGTGCGCGGACTGGCAACACCTGTTTGGGCGCGCTGGTCGAGGCCGGCGAACGTGCCGTTGCGCGACCGCCAGGCGGCCAGAATAGCGCGGACGTTGAGAGCGCGGCGTAAGCACCAATCGCCAGCGATGCTGGTTGCCGAACATGGCGGGCCAACCGTGATGGCTGGGATCGCGCCGCATGCCGGCAAGCCGGTGACGACGCCGGAGCCGAGGCGAAAGCACGGGAAGAATATCGTGTCATCAGCTAAAGCAAAGTCTGATGTGCTCCAAACGGAACGACTCAGGAGGTCTCAGTTGGCCAGCAGGTGACACGGCCCCAGGACAAATTGGTAGTTATGAAATTTCAGCCTCCGTGGCGCTCGTCATTCAGTTCCATAAAGCGCGAGATAAAGACGCAGCGGAACCGCCGTTTTTCTTCGGAACGAGCCGCCGGGCGCCGACGTTCGCTTTGGTATCGAAAAGTCGGAGGAGAAACATGAAGAAATATCTGATCGCTGCTGCCGTTATGGTTGGCATTGCCGCGCCAGCCTTTGCCGACGACGTTGGAGTTCACGCCGGTCCGGGCGGCGCTGGCGTGACGGTTGGCGAGACACATGATCGCGACCGCCCCGTCGTAAAGGAGCACGAACGTTCCGATAGCAAGACCGTCATTAAGAAGGAAGACGAGAACGGCAATCGAGAGAAAACCGTAATCCATCACGATCACGACTAACTACATAGCTCCAGCTGAAGCCGGGCTTCTTCTTTTGCCAGCTTGGTCAAGCGACACGGGCTCGACCCGGATGGCGGCCAACGGAACGAGGCCCGGCGCGCCTAGGAGGCCGGGCCTCGGAGCGGAGCCGGTTGTCTGGATCAACCGGCAGCTCGGTGCGCCTCACCATCACATTTAAACGGGCGCCTCAATGCCTTCTGAAGGAGAGTTGTCGGATAGACCGGCTTTGACGTCACACCATCAGGCAGCGTGGTCTTTAGAGAATTACCTGAGATCACCAGAACTCGCATATCAGGCGCGTGCTGGCGGGCAAGGCGAGCGAGTTCGATACCATCCATATGGCCGGTCAGGTTAACATCGGTAACCAAGAGCGACGGATGCCGTACCTTCAGCGCGAGTGATGCTGTTTCAGCATCTTCGCATCGGATGACTTCGAAATCGCTTTCTTGCAGCAATAACGCAAGCATCTCACGCTGAACTTCATCGTCCTCAACTACAATGGCAGTTGGACGAAAGGCCTTCGATTGACCCATCGGACCGCCGATCTTCGCGATTTCCATTCGCTGGCCTTGCCTTCGAGATGGCGCCGCCCCGCTCGACGGCGGACAGGAAGAGGCCGTGGCCGTCGCTGTGGCCGCCACATGGCAAAGATTTAAGTTTTGCGCGGTTCAACAAGACCTTAGTCTCCAAATCAGTGATCTTTGCGGTGCTGCGCCAAAGGCGTCCGTGACAGCCAAATCGGCCCGTTAACAAGCCGGTGTTGGCGCGTTCGCGACCGCCTTACGGGTCGCCGTCACGGATCGACTGGTTTTGGTTTCGAGCGAGACATTTCGCCGAAACTTTGGAAGCCGCTAACTTACCGATTTCTTACTGGTGCAGGTTCGCGCCCCGACGACGACGGTAGGTGATGGAGGACGATAAGAAATGGAGATAAGCAATTGGAAATATTCAGTTTTCTGACTGCGGGCGACAGGCCGTGATGGCCCGCAATCCACTCCAAATCGGTACATGATCCGTGACGGCATTCGGTAAGCTGGTCCGAACCACCGCGTTTCGGCTGACGCTGTTTTATCTGTTTCTGTTTGCGCTGTTTGCTGCGTCCCTGGTCGGCTATTTCGCCTGGAACACCCGGAGACTGATCACCGAGCAGATCACCACCACGGTCAATGCGGAAGTCGGCGAGATCACCGACATCCATAACCGCCGCGGCCTGCGCGGCCTCGTCCTCAACATCGAAAGCCGCGCGCTGCGGCCAGGCTCAAATCTTTATCTCGTCACCACCTCGAACGGCGTGGCGATCGCGGGCAATGTCGGTTCGCTCGCGCCGGGCGTGATGGGTACCGAGGGCTGGTCCGAGACCGCTTATCGTCGGCTCGAGGATCAGGACCGCTCCGATCATCGGGCGCTGGTGCGCGTCGTCGAACTGCCCGACGGCCTTCGCCTGCTGATCGGCCGCGATCTCGACGAGCGGCGTCGCATGTTCGTCATCGTCGCCAAGGCTGCGCAATGGTCGGTGCTGGTCGTCGTCGTGCTCGGCATCATCGGCGGCATTTTCGTCGCGCGGCGGGTGCTGCAGCGAATTGATGCGATGACCGGCACCACCCAGCGCATCATGACGGGCGACCTCAGCGGGCGGCTGCCGGTCGGGCGCAGCGGCGACGAGCTCGATCGGCTGGCCGAAAACCTCAACGCCATGCTCGAGCGCATCGAGGCGCTGATGAAGGGCTTGAAGGAGGTTTCCGATAACATCGCCCACGATCTGAAGACGCCGCTGACACGCTTGCGCAACCGCGCCGAGGAGGCGCTCGCCAAATCGAGCTGCGAAGCGGATTATCGTGCGGCGCTGGAGCGCACTATCGAGGAATCCGACGGGCTCATTCGCACCTTCAACGCGCTCCTGATGATTGCGCGGGCCGAGTCGGGGCAGGCGCGCGGCAATATGGACGATTTCGATGCGGCCGATGTCGCAAGCGGCATTCACGAGCTCTATGAGCCGCTCGCCGAAGACGACGGCATGACACTGCGGCTGAAAACCGCGCCCGCGCCGCTGCACGGCAACCGCGAATTGATCGGCCAGGCGTTGGCCAATCTGGTCGAGAATGCGATCAAGTATGGCAAGCCGGCGCAAGCCCCGCAGCCCGGCGCGGTGGTCAGCCTCGACGCGAGGCAGATCATGATCGAAGCACGGCGCGAGGGCGATACCGTGCTGCTCAGCGTCACCGACCGCGGCCCCGGAATCCCGGAAGGAGACCGCAAGCATGCGGTCGAGCGTTTCGTGCGACTCGATTCGAGCCGCAGCCAACCCGGTTCGGGCCTCGGCCTGAGCCTCGCTTCGGCGGTAGCAACGCTGCATGGCGGCGAGCTGAGGTTGAGCGATGCCCACCCCGGGCTGGTCGCGACGCTCGCCATCCCCGCCCGCAGCGGGGCCAGTGAGAGGCTTGCAGCTCAAGCGCAGGATGTGCCACAGAAGGTGGCATGACCCCCTCCGCGCCGGGCAATGCGGACCAGCAGTGGTTAGCCGCGCGGTTCGTCGAAGGACCGCACATTGCCGCTTCAGAACAGGCCGAACAGAGACTGGCTGACTGGCTCGCCGAGCTGGAGCCGGCGCAATCGGCCGCGCTCGGCGTGCTGCTCGATGCACCCGTCGCGAAACGGGTTCTGCTCGGCATCGCCGCGTTCTCGCCCTATCTGTTCGACCTTGTTCGCAGTGACGCGGCCCGCCTGGTCCGATTGCTCCGCTGCGATCCGGACCACCATCTTGCCGCGCTGATCGACACCGCCTCCCGGGAGGTCTTTGCCGCACCCGGCGAGACCGAGGTGATGCGGCTGTTGCGCCGCCTGAAGGCGGAAGCTGCGCTCCTGATCGCGCTGTGTGACATCGGCGGCGTCTGGCCGGTGATGCGGGTGACCGCGGCGCTAACCGAGCTTGCGACGGCTTCGGTGCAGGCGGCGCTGCGGTATCTGTTGCGGCAGGAACACGTGCGCGGGCGGCTTATGCCCCTCGATCACGATCGGCCGGAGGAGGGCAGTGGCCTGTTCGTGCTCGCCATGGGCAAGATGGGCGCCGACGAGCTCAACTATTCCAGCGATATCGACCTGATCGTGTTCTTCGATCCCCAGGCGCCGACGCTGGCGCGGGACATCGAGCCGCAGCCCTTTTTCGTGCGCGTCACGCAGGCGATGGCGCGGCTGTTGCAGCAGCGCACCAGCGACGGCTACGTGTTCCGGGTCGATTTGCGGCTGCGCCCCGATCCGGCCTCGACGCAGGTGGCGATCTCGACCGACGCGGCGCTGCACTATTACGAGCGCGAGGGGCGGACCTGGGAGCGCGCGGCGATGATCAAAGCGCGCGCCTGCGCCGGCGACCTTGCGGCAGGGCGGGCCATGCTGGTGGAGCTTTCACCCTTCGTCTGGCGCAAGCATCTCGATTTCGCAGCGCTTGCCGACGTCCACGAGATGAAGCGGCAGATGCAGACCTATCGCGGCCAGAGCGAGATCTCCGTCGAAGGCCATAACGTCAAGATCGGCCGCGGCGGCATTCGCGAAATCGAGTTCTTCGCGCAGACCCAGCAATTGATCGCCGGCGGCCGCCATGCGGAGCTCAGGGTGCGCCCGACGCTGGCAGCGCTGGAGGTGCTCGCCAGCAGCAACTGGATCACCCATGAGGCGCGCAACGAACTGAGTGCGGCCTATCAATTCCTGCGCCGCGTCGAGCATCGCCTGCAGATGGTCGCCGACGAGCAGACCCACAACGTCCCTGAGGAGGTCGAGGCGGTGGAACGCTTTGCGCAGTTCTTCGGCTATGAGAGCCGCGAGGCCTTTGCTGGCGACCTGCTCACGCAGCTCAACATCGTCCAGACCCACTACAGCAAGCTGTTCGAGGGCGAGGACCCTACCGGCACGGCGAAACTGCTGCCCGTCGATTATGGCGCGGGCCCTGAGGACCATCGCCTGCTGCAGCAGCTCGCAACGCTCGGCTTCGAGGCGCCGGTCAAGGTGGCCGAGACCGTGCAGGAGTGGATGAGGGGCGAGTACCGCGTGTTCCGAACTGATTCCACGCGCTCGGCCTTTGCCGAATTTCTGCCGGCGCTGATGGATGGCCTGGCGCATGCCGACGAGCCGGACCGTGCGGTCGCCGCTTTCGACCGCTTCCTGCAGGCCCTGCAGCGCGGCGGCCGGCTGATCACGCTGCTCAGCCAGAATCGCGATCTCGTTGCACTGGTTGCGCTCGTGCTTGGTGCCGCGCCCCGGCTCGGCGATATGCTGGCGCGGCAGCCGCAATTGATGGACGGGCTGATCGATCCGCGTTTCTTCGGCGCCATGCCCGACCAGCGCGAATTGTCGACGCGGCTCGCCGCGACGCTGAAGGACGCAACAGCTTACGAAGAATTTCTCGATCGCCTGCGCCTGTTCGGCCAGGAGAGCCTGTTTTTGATCGGCACGCGCATCCTCTCCGGCACCGTCTCGGCGCAGCAGGCGAGCACGGCCTTTGCGGACGTCGCGGAAGGCATCGTGCACACCGTGCATGGCCTGGTGACCGATCGCTTCGCCGCCCAGCACGGCCGCATCAAGGGGCAGGAGACGGCGGTGCTCGCCATGGGCCGGCTGGGCAGCCGGGAAATGACCGCATCCTCCGACCTCGACCTGATCCTGCTCTATGATTTCGACCCCGAGCAGCCGGACTCCGATGGCGAGAAGTCGCTGCAGGGCGCGCATTATTTCGCGCGCTTCACCCAGCGACTGATCTCGGCCTTCACCACCCGCACCAATTACGGCGTGCTCTACGCGATCGACATGCGGCTGCGTCCCTCGGGCCGCGCCGGGCCGCTGGCGTCCCACATCACCTCGTTTGCCGACTACCAGGAGCGCGAGGCCTGGACCTGGGAGCATATGGCGCTGACGCGAGCGCGGGTGATTTCGGCCTCGCCGGAATTTCGCGCCCGCATCGAAGCGGTCATTCGCACAGCGCTGACGCGGCCGCGCGATGCGGCAAGCGTTGCCCACGACGTCGCCGATATGCGGCGCGCAATTTCGCAGGAGAAGGGCGAGGACGATCTCTGGAATCTGAAATACGCCGCCGGCGGCACGCTCGACATCGACTTCATCGCGCAATATCTGCAGCTCGTGCATGCGAACGAAAGGCCAGACATTCTCGACGTCTCGACGCTGGAAGTGCTGGAAAAGGCCGAACAGCTGGGCGTGCTGCCGCACGCCTCCGCCGAGGTGCTGCGCGCCGCAGTTCGCCTCTATCATGATTTGACCCAGATCCTGCGGCTCTGCGTCAGCGAGCGTTTCAATCCGGAGACTGCAGGCGACGACCTCCTGCACGTCATGGCCCGCGCCGGCGACGCCCCCGATTTCTCCTCGCTGGAGGCGCGCGTGAAGGAGACGCAAGCCGAAGTGCGGCGCCTGTTCGGGGTGATTGTCGAGGGGCGGTGATCTAGGGCGTGGACTCATTCAGGGCAAGCGGGCATCGACCAGCCGACGAAGCCCGCCAAATCCGTCGGAAATGACCCGAAGGCGACGCTCACGAGAACCGCGTCGGTGCAAAAATCGCTCACTTTGAATGTTGACGCGCCAACTCAAAAGGCGGTCTACTTAATGGTGCTGCTCAGTTCGTTCAATGGAGAGTGTTATTGCAGAAGAGAGCAAGTCTTTTCGCTGTCGGACCCCCGCGACGTTGCCGGTGGGGGTTGCGCTAAATGGAAATCACCAAGGTGACGGGGCGTCTCAAGGCGCTTCGGCAGACCAAGCTCTACGATCTATTCGTTGCCGCTCCTATCATCGCTTGGGATCTGTTTTGCGCAGCGCACATGCTGCCATTGGTGGCTGATCAGATCGCATTGGTTAACCTGTTCGTCCGGACCGATCTGTCTGTGCTCCCCGCGACTCTCGTTCTTAGCACAATCTCGCATATCAGCACGCTGGTTTTTTTTGTGGCGTTGGTTGTGATGTTTACGGTGCGTTACACTCCGCAGCGCGCTGCGCTAGGGTTCTATCCACGCTTTGCTGCCGTGGTCGGCAGCTTTCTGAGCGTCGGTTTCTTGCTGCTGCCGCTGCAAGAGCTTTCGTATGCGCTTTATCTGGCGTCGCTTCTTTTGGTTATCGCCGGCACTGGTTTCGCGATTTATGCGGTGCTTGTTCTCGGGCGTTCGATCAGCCTCCTGCCGGAGGCTCGACGACTCGTAACTACGGGGCCCTATGCTTTTGTTCGCCATCCACTTTATCTTGGCGAGATCGTCGCCCTCGCTGGAGTTGCGCTGCAGTACCTGTCAGCATGGGCGCTGTTACTGCTGGGAGTCGTATGGGCATTCCAACTTCAGCGCATCAAATACGAGGAGCTGGTGCTGTCCCAAATGTTTCCGGAATACGGAGACTATATGGCGCGAACGGCCCGTTTGGTGCCAGGCGCGTACTGCTGGCGTTTGGTCAAAGGCGTTAGCTTCTTCTCAATTGAGGCAGGCAAGGTTGAAGACTGCAGTGAAGGCTGAAAGCCCCGCCGTCTGCTGCCGCGCGGCCTCATAACAGCCGCGCCACTTCCGCTACGCTGAGGACGACCGGTAGCTTGCGTGGCTCGCGAATGACATGGATGTGCTCGACGATCTCGTGGCGCGTGAGCATGACCTTGAAGAAGAACCGCAACGTCGAGACCGTCTGGTTGATAGTCGGCACGCCAACGCCGCTCCCCGCCAGATGCAGCTGGTAGCGCCGCACGTCCTCGAAGGTCGCCGTATCCGGTGATCGCCCGAGAAACGCAGCGAAGTTCTTGACCCTTTGCACATAGTCATGTTGGGTCTTCGGCGCGAACTTGCGCACTATCATGTCTTCGATCATGCGCCGGTGCAACGGACTCGCTGCTTCGTCGGTCATGGGGATGCTCCTGTTTGAATGAAGGTTGCGAACCCCCTCATCTCAAGACAGGACGCCCCGTTGCGCTATCGGCTTGGTTGCGCTGCTTGCCGCAGCCGCCTACCGCGCGAGCGGTTTAGTTCTTTGACCCGAAGCGTCATCTGCTGCGCCTGCACAAAAATGGTCGTTATTGGAGCGAAGCGGACATGAGCGAAATTTATGAGTACGCGCCCTGATCCCTGAGGAGGTTGCGAAGCAGCCATCTCGAAGGATGAACGGCGCCGCTGCGAGATCCGGGCCGTCGCCCTTCGAGGCCGACGCGGAGCCTGTCATCGGGCCGCGCTTCGCGCGGACCCGGTGGCCCGGCGTCTCCAGCGACAAACGGCAAAGCCGTTTGCGCGTGGGTGACGGGCCTAAGCCTTCCTCAACGCCGCGAGCGCATCGCGCACGAACGGATCCAGCCCTTCGCCGCCTTGGTCCAGATGCGCAAGGATTGCCGAGCGCATTCGCGGGTCCCAGAATTTGCGGATATGTTCGGCGATGCCTGGCACGGCCTTGTCGTGGCCCTGGCTGTTGAAGAACTTGCCGATCTGATTGGCCATGTAGATCAGCCGGTCAGGCGACATCTTCGATTTCCTCTGCACTGACATTGGCGGTAATCCGCCCGGGATGGGTGAAGATTTCAAAGCCGTCGGTCCGTGCAACCGCAATCAGCGTGATGCCGGCGGCATCCGCCATCCGGACCGCAAGCGCAGTGGGGGCGGAGACGGCGACCATGACGGGCGCGCCGAGGCTTGCGGCCTTCTGCACCATCTCGACCGATACGCGGCTGGTCAAGAGCACGAGCCCATCGCCGGCCGGCACGGATGCCCGCGCCAGCGCGCCGCAGAGCTTGTCGAGCGCGTTGTGACGACCGACGTCTTCGCGCAAGGCGACGATACCGTGCGTGGGCGTCCAGAAGCCGGCCGCGTGCACCGCTCGCGTCTCGATGTTGATCTCCTGCAGCGGCGCGATGCCTTGCAGCGCCGTCATCACCTCGGCTTGCGAGAACTGCCGGCCCTGGGGGACAGTGGCGGCGGGCCGCAGCGCCTGCGAGATCGAATCGATGCCACACAGGCCGCAGCCGGTGGGTCCTGCGATCTGCCGCCGCCGTTCGCCGAGGCGGGCTGCCTTGTCGTCCTGCAGCCACATCCGCAGCTCGATGCCCTCGCCGAGATCGACGATATCGATCGACTCGATCTCGTCTGGCTTTTGCACGATGCCTTCGCTCAGGCTGAAGCCGACCGCAAAATCCGTCAGATTTTGCGGCGTGCCCATCATTACGGCGTAGGTGCCGCCGTTGTAGGTCAGTGCAAGCGGGGTCTCCTCCGGGATGGTGCGCGCACCGTTGTGCTGGCCGCCGTCCCGCCAGACCTGCTGATCGACCGTGCGTACCGGCTTGTGCATTCGCTTACTCCGCAGCTTCCACCACAGGAGCGATGCGCCGCGAATTGCGCGCCTGCTCGTCATAGGATTTCTGCCAATCGGTCGGACCGTTGGAGGGCGAGATCTGCACCGCCGTCACTTTGTATTCGGGACAGTTCGTTGCCCAATCCGAATAGTCTGTCGTGATGACGTTGGCCTGCGTGTCCGGATGGTGGAACGTGGTGTAGACGACGCCTGGCGCGACGCGATCGGTGATCAGCGCGCGCAACGTGGTTTCGCCGGCGCGGCTGGCAAGCCGGACCCAATCGCCGTCACGCACGCCACGCTGCTCGGCATCGTGCGGATGAATTTCCAGCCGGTCTTCGCTGTGCCACACCACGTTGTCGGTGCGGCGGGTCTGTGCTCCCACATTGTACTGGCTCAGAATCCGGCCCGTGGTGAGCAGGAGCGGGAAGCGCGGTCCGGTGCGCTCGTCGGTCGCGATGTATTCGGTAACGACAAACTTGCCCTTGCCGCGGACGAAACCGTCGATATGCATGACCGGCGTTCCCTCCGGCGCCTTCTCGTTGCAGGGCCACTGCACCGAGCCGAGTTCCTCGAGCTTGGCATAAGAGACACCGGTGAAGGTCGGCGTCAAGGCCGCGATTTCGTCCATGATCTCGGACGGATGGCTGTAGTGCATGTCAAAGCCCATGGCCTTGGCTAGCCCGATAGTGACTTCCCAGTCCGCAAGCCCATTGCGCGGCGTCATCACCTTGCGCACGCGCTGGATGCGCCGCTCTGCATTGGTGAAGGTGCCGTCCTTCTCGAGGAAGGTCGAGCCCGGCAGGAAGACGTGGGCGTAGTTCGCGGTCTCGTTGAGGAAGAGATCGTGGACGATGACGCATTCCATCGCCGACAGCGCCGCCACGACGTGCTTGGTGTTGGGATCGGATTGCAGAATGTCCTCGCCCTGAACATAGAGGCCCATGAAGGTGCCTTCGATGGCGGCGTCGAACATGTTGGGAATGCGCAGGCCGGCCTCAGGATTGAGCTTGACGTGCCAGGCCGCCTCGAATTGCCGGCGCACGGCGTCGCCCGCGATATGGCGATAGCCCGGCAGCTCGTGCGGGAACGAGCCCATGTCGCAGGAGCCCTGCACGTTGTTCTGGCCGCGCAGCGGGTTCACGCCGACGCCGGAGCGGCCGATATTTCCGGTCGCCATCGCGAGGTTGGCGATTGCGATCACCGTCGTGGAGCCCTGGCTGTGCTCGGTCACTCCGAGCCCGTAATAGATCGCTCCGTTGCCGCAGGTGGCGTAAATTCGCGCGGCTTCGCGCAGGTCCTTCGGGTTGACGCCGGTCACGACCGCGGTGGCTTCCGGGCTGTTCTTCGGCAGCGACACGAAGGCCGCCCAATCCTCGAACTCGCTCCAGTCGCACCGCTCGCGAACGAAGGCTTCGTTGACAAGGCCTTCGGTGACGATGACATGCGCGATCGCGGTGAGCACGGCGACATTGGTGCCGGGCATCAACGGCAGATGCAGCGCCTTCACATGCGCCGATTCCACCATTTCGGTGCGGCGCGGATCGATCACGATCAGCCTGGCGCCCTGGCGCAGCCGCTTCTTCAGGCGCGAGGCGAACACCGGATGCGCCGCCGCCGGGTTGGCGCCGATGATCATGACAACGTCGGTATCCTCGACGGAATCGAAATCCTGGGTGCCGGCCGACGTGCCGAAGGTGGTGGCAAGCCCATAGCCGGTCGGCGAGTGGCAGACGCGGGCGCAGGTGTCGACATTGTTGTTGCCGAAACCAGCGCGGACCAGCTTCTGCACCAGATAAGTCTCCTCATTGGTGCAGCGGGAGGATGTGATGCCGCCGACGGCGTCGCGGCCGTACTTGGCCTGGATCGCCTTGACCTTCGCGGCGGCGAACGAAAACGCCTCGTCCCATGATACTTCGCGCCAGGGCTCGCTGATCTTTTCGCGGATCATCGGCTTGAGGATGCGCTCCTTGTGGGTCGTGTAGCCCCAGGCAAAGCGGCCCTTGACGCAGGAGTGGCCGCGATTGGCCTTGCCGTCCTTGTAGGGCACCATGCGCACGAGTTCCTCGCCGCGCATCTCCGCCTTGAAGGCGCAGCCGACGCCGCAATAGGCGCAGGTCGTGACCACCGCATGCTCGGGCTGGCCGATCTCGACCACGGATTTCTCGGTTAGCGTCGCGGTCGGGCAGGCCTGTACGCAGGCGCCGCAGGAGACGCATTCGGAGCCAAGGAAGCTTTCGCTCATGCCGGGCGAGACGCGGCTGTCGAAGCCGCGGCCCGCGATGGTTAGCGCGAAGGTGCCCTGCACCTCCTCACACGCGCGGACGCAGCGCGAGCAGACGATGCATTTTGAGGGGTCGTAGGTGAAATAGGGGTTGGATTCGTCCTTCGGCATCCAGGCCGCGTTGGCTTCGCCACGGGCCTCTGCAAAGACGTGGTTCTCGCCCTGGTAGCCGTAGCGCACGTCGCGCAGGCCCACGGCGCCTGCCATGTCCTGCAGCTCGCAATCGCCGTTCGCAGCGCAGGTGAGGCAGTCCAGCGGATGGTCGGAGATATAAAGCTCCATCACGCCCTTGCGCAGCTTCTTCAGCCGTTCGGTCTGGGTACGCACCACAAGCCCAGGCATGACGGGCGTGGTGCAGGAGGCCGGCGTGCCCGCGCGGCCCTCGATCTCGACCAGACACAGCCGGCAGGAGCCGAAGGCATCCACCATGTCGGTTGCGCAGAGTTTTGGAATTTGCGTTCCGGCCTCCATCGCCGCGCGCATGATCGAGGTGCCCTCTGGCACCGTGACGCTCTGGCCGTCGATGGTCAGCGTCACCAGCTTCTCGGACTTGGAGCGCGGCGTGCCGAAATCGGCTTCCTCAACAAGCGACATGGGCTTCGTCCTTTATTCCGCGGCCTCGAGCTGCTCGGGCCTGAAATCCTGCGGGAAATGCTTGAGCGCACTCATCACGGGGTAGGGCGTGAAGCCGCCGAGCGCGCAGAGCGAGCCGAGTTTCATGGTGTTGCAGAGGTCCTCGACCAGCGCGACGTGGTCGGCGACGCGCTCGCCCCTGATGATCTTGTCGATAGTCTCGGCGCCCCGGGTCGAGCCGATCCGGCAGGGCGTGCACTTGCCGCAGGACTCGACGGCGCAGAACTCGAAGGCAAAGCGTGCCTGTTTGGCCATGTCGACAGTATCGTCGAACACCACGATGCCGCCATGGCCGATCAGGCCGTCGCGCGCAGCAAAGGCCTCGTAGTCGAACGGCGTGTCGAACAGCGACCGCGGGAAGTAGGCGCCGAGCGGACCGCCGACCTGCACCGCACGCACGGGGCGGCCGGTGGCCGTGCCGCCGCCGACGTCGTCGACCAACTCGCCGAGGGTGATGCCGAAAGCGGTCTCGAACAGTCCGCCATGGCGGATATTGCCGGACAACTGGATCGGCATCGTGCCGCGTGAGCGGCCCATGCCGAAGTCGGCGTAAGCCTTGGCGCCGTTCGCGAGGATGAAGGGGATCGCCGCAAAGGACAGCACGTTGTTGATGACGGTGGGCTTGCCGAACAGGCCCTTGTGTGCGGGAAGCGGCGGCTTGGCGCGGACCAGGCCGCGGCGGCCCTCCAGGCTCTCCAGCAGCGAGGTCTCCTCGCCGCAGACATAGGCGCCGGCGCCGACACGCACTTCGATGTCGAAACCTCGGTTAGAGTTGCCGCCGCGCGGTCGCAGATATCCGCCGCGCCGCGCAGCTGCGATGGCCGCGTTCATCGCTGCGATCGCGTGCGGATATTCGGAGCGGATATAGATGTAGCCCTTGGTGGCACCGACAGTCAGCGCAGCGATGGTCATGCCCTCGATCACCACAAAGGGATCGCCTTCCATGATCATGCGGTCGGCGAAGGTGCCGCTGTCGCCTTCGTCTGCGTTGCAGACGATGTATTTCTGGTCGGCCGTGGTGTCCGCGACCGTCTTCCATTTGATGCTGGTCGGAAAGCCTGCGCCGCCGCGGCCGCGCAGGCCTGATGCGGCGACCTCAGCGAGAGTTGCGGCGGGACCTAAGTCGAGGGCGCGTTCAAACCCCTGGAAGCCGCCATGGGCGCGATAGTCGTCGAGCGAGCGAGGGTCGATGACCCCGCAGCGGGCGAAGGTGAGGCGCGTCTGCCGCTTCAGCCAGGGGATTTCGTCCGCGAGCCCGAGGCGCAAAGGGTGGGGGCCGTCGGCCAGCATCGCCTCGAGCATGGAAGCGGCGTCGGCGGGCGTCACCGGTCCGAAGGCAACGCGTCCGGCGGGTGTTGCGACCTCGACCATCGGCTCCAGCCAGTACAGGCCGCGCGATCCGGTGCGGACCAGATCGATCGCAAGCCCGCGCGCGGCCGCGGCCTGCTCCACGGCGTGCGTGACCTCGTCGGCGCCGACCGCAACCGCGCCGGCATCCTGAGGAACGAAAACTCGGAGATTCATGCTTGCGCCTCTGCAATCAGCGCATCCAGCCGCGCGTGGTCGAGCCGTCCGACCAGGCGGCCGTCCAGCACGGCCGAGGGGGCGGTCGCGCACAGACCCAGACAATAAACCGGCTCCAGGGTGACGCGCTGATCGGCCGTGGTGCTGCCGCAGGCGATCCCGAGCCTTTTCTCGGCGCGCACGGCGAGCGCCTCGCCGCCGGCGGCCTGGCAGGCCTCGGCGCGGCAAAGCTTCAGGACATGCCGGCCCGCCGGCTCTTTGCGGAAGTCATGGTAGAAGGTAAACACTCCGTAAACTTCGGCGCGCGACAGATTGAGCGCTGCGGCGACCATGGGAATGGCCGGCTCCGGCACGTAGCCGAACGCCTCCTGGAGTGCGTGCAGAATAACCAGCGTTGCGCCCTCGACCTTCGCGTGCTCGGCGATGATCTCGGCGCCCCGCGCCTCGTCCCATGGTTCATAAGGCGTTATCATTGCTCTCCTCAATCAGAGGGTTATGGCCTTTTGATAAGGCTCCTATTTCGCTTGAACATCAATAAAGCTGTCCCGTGCTGCGATTGCGGAAACCGATTAATCGGAAAGCGAGATCATGTGATAGAAAAAGCCGATGGAGGCAATGCAGGCCGATGCAGGCTGGTGCTATGCTTTTGACGTGTTGACCCGGTCTCGGTTGTGTTATGGGTGACGACGGCGCTAACAGGTTGCAAGGGCTGTCTTCGTGATCGACAAGCTTGAACTTCTGCTGGCCCTCGCTCAGGAGCGGCATTTTGGCCGCGCGGCGGAAGCCTGCGGCGTGACCCAGCCGACGATGTCGACCAGCATCAAGCAACTCGAGGAGACTCTCGGCGTGATGCTGGTGCAGCGCGGCTCGCGTTTCCAGGGTTTTACGCCGGAGGGCGAGCGGGTTCTGGACTGGGCGCGGCGGATCATCGGCGACGTCAGGGCCATGCGCCAGGAGATCAAATCCCTCAAGGACACGCTGTCGGGCGAAATTCGCATCGCGGCGATTCCGACGGTGCTCGGCATGGTGGCGTCACTGACCACGCCGTTCCGCGCCCGCCATCCTGACGTGCGCTTTCGCATCCAGTCCTGCACCTCCTCGGATGTGCTGGGCCTTCTCGAAAATCTCGAGGTCGATGCGGGGCTCACCTATATCGAGAACGAGCCGATCGGCAACGTTCGCACCATCCCGCTCTATAACGAGAGCTATCGCCTCCTGACCGCGCCCGACGCCATGTTCGGCGATCGCGACGAGGTCACCTGGAAGGAAGTGGGGCAGGTGCCGCTTTGCCTGCTGACGCCCGACATGCAGAACCGCCGCATCATCGACCGCGCGCTGCGCTCGGTCGGCGCCGAGGCAACGCCGAGCCTGACCTCGAACTCGCTGCTGGTGCTGTTTACCCATGTGAAGACCGGGCGCTGGGCGAGCGTGATGCCGGCCAAGCTTGCGGAGACGCTGGGCCTAGCGGACGCCGTCCGCAGCATTCCGATTGTCGATCCTACGGTCGACTACAGCATTGGGCTGGTGATCCCCAAGCGCGATCCGATGACGCCGCTGATTGCCGCGCTGGTCAACGTGGCGCGCGAAGTAGCGCCGACGCTACAGTCGGCTTGAGGTGCGCGAGCTCGGCCAGGGCTGCAGCGCTTCGCTCTTGGGCCGATTACCAGGTTGCGGCAAAGGCTTTCTGTAACTGGTCGGGAGCCGTGACGCCATTTGCGATCAGCAATTGGGTCAGAATGCGCGCTTTCTGAGGACTCAGATCCTCCGATACGACAAACCCGTTCTTGTCATCGTCAACCTCGACATTTCGGGTGACGAAGCCGGATCGAACCCGACTGGAACGAACGACGACGATGCCCTTCTTCACAGCCTGTGTGAGAGCGTCGAGGGCTTGCTTCGAGGTGTTCCCGTCGCCGACACCGGCCAACACGATGCCTTTTGCATCGTGCGAAATTGCGTCCTCAATCTGAACCGCGTCCATGTTGGCGTGCGAGTATATGATCTCGACACGGGGGAGTTGTTCATTCGCCGACAACTCATATGTCGTGCGTTTCGGACCAGAGGCTTGCGCCATGAAACGAATGCCGCCGGCAGCATCGACATAGCCAATCGGACCGGCGTTGGTAGAACCGAACGTCTCGATGCTCGTGGTATTGGTCTTGGTAACGGAACGAGCCCCCTCAATCTTGTCGTCCAGCACGGCCATGACTCCACGACCGCGGGAACGTGGATCAGCTGCGACCTGGACTGCTTCGTAGAGATTGGCCGGGCCATCTGCGCTCACCGCCGTGGCCGGACGCATTGCACCCACGACGACCACGGGCTTGTCGCCTTTGAGCACGTTGTCCAGAAAGAAGGCGGTCTCCTCCAGAGTGTCCGTGCCGTGGGTCACGACAACTCCGTCGGCCTCGTTGTTGTCGAACGCGTGCTGAATACGATGGGCCAGCGCAAACCAGACCTTGTCGTTCATGTCCTGGGATCCGATCGACGAGATCTGTTCGGCGCTCAGTCTCGCCAGCTTGTCCAGGCCCGGGACGGACTGCACCAATTGTTCTCCCGTGATCTGGCCGGATTTGTACGCACCGCTCGCACGGGGGTCTGCCTGACCCGCGATCGTCCCTCCCGTCGCGAGCACGAGAATGCGTGGCGGACTGGCCGCCGCCCCCGCATCCTTGGCCGCCTCCGCGGCCCGCGCCGTTTCATTGATCGCGAATGAGCAGAATGCGAAGGCAATCACGGCAATAGAGAGCATGGAAAGCCGGCGCTGCCGGCAACGCGCTGGTCTGACGATATTCTTCATCGAATTGACCTCGCCTATCTGTCGGCATCGAATTGAGCCGATGGTTATCAAGTCGTCCCCGGGCGATTAGCAGACCGGTGTGGCGGGAGTATGCCCGCTCGGGGTCGCAGCAGGTCCCAGCGTAGCTCGACCTCGGTCCGCTTATCCGCTCAGGCGGACAATCGCAGCGTGCGAATCGAAAACGCGAGATCATTTCATCAAATAGAGCGATCAGATCCATCTCATAGTTTTGATGGATCGCCACCTTGGCGAGGCCTACCTTACAAACAACAAGCGGGCTTACCGGACGGTGAGTTCAGCTTGTCACCGCAATACGCAACGTGAGGAGAGACACCAATGACGATGGATAGCTCGCGGCGCACTGCTCTTCTCGGCTTTGGATCGTTGGCGGTCGGCGCCGCCGCGCTTGCCGCTGGTCCCTCACGCGCCGCCACGACCCAGCACATCCTCCCGCCCGGTGCCCGGGAGGCTTCCGACTTGATGGAGCGGCTGCGTCGCACGCCCCGCCGACGCGACTTCAAGGCCGTGCCGATGATTCTCGAGCATCCCGATTTCTGGGATGATGAAGCGCTCAAGGAAATCGTCGCCTATCGCGGCACGCGCAAGCAGGTGTGGGACAATACCAATATCTCGGGGCCATGGCTCAACCTGATGCGCAACTCGCTCAATGCTCAGATTTTTTCCTTCGGACATAAGGACTTTCTCGCAGTCTCCGCCACGCACGG
>Ga0307474_10001239_pt1 | contig 18580 bp, 16 predicted proteins | sample atmos_gasesECM1C_2_FD_203312 | JGI IMG/M metagenome (GOLD analysis project Ga0307474, IMG submission 203312) | Hardwood forest soil microbial communities from Morgan-Monroe State Forest, Indiana, United States - atmos_gasesECM1C_05 | ecosystem: Environmental > Terrestrial > Soil > Temperate... | reverse complement strand
ACGATCGAAGACATCAAGACGCTGCTCCGATCCGGCGCCGACAAGGCGTCGATCAACTCTGCCGCGGTGAACCGCCGCGAATTCGTCAAGGAAGCGGCGGAAAAGTTCGGCGACCAGTGCATCGTGGTTGCGATTGACGCCAAGCGGGTGAAGCGGGGTGCGGGCTCCGACCGCTGGGAAATCTTCACCCACGGCGGGCGCAAACCCACGGGAATCGACGCCATCGAATATGCCCAGGAAGTGGTCTCGCTCGGAGCAGGGGAAATCCTGCTGACCTCGATGGATCGGGACGGCACCCGGCAGGGGTTCGACCTGCCGCTGACCCGCTCGATCGCCGACAGCGTCGGCGTCCCGGTCATCGCCTCCGGTGGGGTCGGCAATCTCGACCATCTGGTGGAGGGCATCCGCGAAGGGCATGCCACGGCCGTGCTCGCGGCATCGATCTTTCATTTCGGTGAATTTACCATACGTGAGGCCAAGGACCACATGGCGCGTGCCGGGCTGCCGATGCGTCTCGATCCCTGACGACTCTTTGACAGGGAAATGCTACAGGTCTTGACGGCTGGCGTCTCTTCCTTGTCGAGCCATCCATATCGAGCCGAGCCGAGTTGATGTCGCGTTTCACGATTCATGATCTGGCCAGCATTGTCGACGCTCGCGCTGCGTCGGGCGGGGAGGCGTCTTACACCCGCAAGCTCCTGGACAAGGGACCGGAGCATTGCGCCAAAAAGCTCGGCGAGGAGGCGGTGGAGACCGTGATCGCCGCCATCGGCGAGGACCGCGACCATTTGATCGCGGAAAGCGCAGATCTGTTGTTTCATCTGCTGGTGCTTTTGAAATCGCGTGGCGTGAAGCTTGCGGAAGTCGAAGCCGCGCTCGCGCAACGGACAGGCATGTCCGGACTGGAAGAGAAGGCGGCGCGCAAGCGCGATTGACCGGCGTTCGGGCCGTGCCCCGGCGCATGAGGTGAGAGGCGGCGTCATGGATGTTCGTGCACCGGAGCAAGCGTACAATCCGTATCGGATTTTCTCCCGGGAGCAGTGGGCGCGTCTGCGCGAAGATACGCCGATGACGCTGGAGCCCGGCGAATTCGCAAGACTCCGCTCCATGCATGACCGGCTCGATCTCCAGGAGGTCGAGGAGATCTATCTGCCGCTGTCGCGGCTGTTGTCGATCTATGTCGATGCGGCGCATAGGCTCTATCAGGCGCAACGCCAGTTTCTCGGCATCCGGGATCGCAAGATGCCCTACATCATCGGGGTGGCGGGCTCGGTCGCGGTCGGCAAGTCCACCACCGCGCGCGTGCTGCAGGCGCTGTTGGCGCGCTGGTCGCCGCGGCCGAAGGTCGATTTGATAACGACCGACGGGTTTCTGTTTGCCAATGCCGTGCTGGAGCGGCAAGGCCTGATGCAGAAGAAGGGCTTTCCCGAAAGCTATGATCTGCCGATGCTGCTGTCGTTCCTCAGCGACATCAAGGCCGGGCGGCGGCCGGTGCGCGCGCCGGTCTATTCGCACTTGACCTACGACATCATTCCCAACGAGTGGATCGAGATCGACCGGCCCGACATTCTGATCGTCGAAGGCGTCAATGTCCTGCAAACCGGCCGGCTTCCGCGCGACGGCAAGGCGGTAGCCGTGGTCTCCGACTTCTTCGATTTCTCCGTCTATATCGACGCCGAGGAGCAGGTATTGCGCGACTGGTATATCACGCGCTTCCTCACACTTCGCGACACGGCGTTCCACGACCCGCGTTCGTACTTTCATCGCTACTCGCTGCTTTCCGACGACGAAGCGATTGCGACCGCAACAGCGATCTGGGAGCGCACCAACCTCGCCAACCTCGAAGATAACATTCTGCCGACGCGGCCGCGCGCAACCTTGATCCTGAAAAAGGGCGCCGACCATGTGGTGGAAATGGTGGCGTTGCGCCGGTTGTAGCAGCGGCCCAAAAATCCGCACTCACTTCAAGGCAACAGGCTCAGGGGAATCAGAGACGGCTGTCAAGGCCGGGCCGAGGAATGGTTGATTGCGCTCACGCAGCGACGTGCTTGGCAGCAGCCAGGCCCGCGAGCGCATCGGCGAGTTTTTCGCGGTCGAGCGGCTTGATCAGAAAACCATCCATTCCCGCTTCGAAACAGGCATAGCGGTCTTCCACCAGCGTGTTGGCGGTCAGCGCGAGGATCGGCGTCTGGCGGCTCAAGCTGTCGGCCTCGCAAGCGCGAATGCGCCTGGTGGCCTCGATGCCATCGAGCCCCGGCATCTGGATGTCCATCAGCACGAGATCATAAGGCGCGCCCGCGGATTTCGCCGACAGCCAGGATTCCAGCGCTTCTTCGCCGCTGGTGGTAATGACCGCCTGGTGGCCGAGCCGGGTCAGGAGCGATCGCATCAACAGCGCATTGATCTCGTTGTCTTCGGCCACCAGCACCGAAAGCCCTCGCGGGGCCGTGTTGCTGGCTTTCACCTCGCTCTCGTCGGAAAGTTCGACCATGGCGCCGGCTGCGATCTCGGGCGCGGCAGTTTCTTCGGCGATCAGACGGGCCGCGAGCGAAGCCGCGCGCAACGGTTTTACCAGATAGCCGGTCAAGGACGAGGCGGTCGAGGCGGATCGGAGTTCATGCCGGCTCGCCGGCGTGAACATGACGATGCGTTGCGCAGTATAAGGCTTTGCGGCCTCGGCCAGCGCTTCGACCTGCTCGGTGCCGAGGGCGTGATCGAGCAGAACCGCCTGCCAGGTCCGCTCCGGCAACAGGGCTTGTGCAACGGCAGTGTCCGAGATCACGCAGGTCTGACCGCCCCAGCGTTCGAGCCTGCGCGCGATCAACGAAGCCTCGATTGTCTGCGGCGCCACCAGCATAATCGATTTGCCGGCAAGATCCGGACTTTCGAGGTCCTGCCGTCCGCCGCCAGGGCCGGCGGAAGGAAGCGGAATTGATACTTCGAACGTCGAGCCGGCGCCGGGGGCGCTTTCAAGGGTGATGCGGCCGCCCATGCGCCTGACGATGCGCTCGGAAATGCTCAGGCCCAGTCCCGTGCCGCCATAGTTTCTGGCGATCTTGTCGTTGGCCTGTTCGAATTCGCGGAAAATCCGCTCTTTCGCCTCCGGTGCGATGCCGATGCCGGTATCGCGCACGAAGAAACTGATTTCGTTGGGCCATATGCCGGGCTCGACGATCAGCGCCACGCCGCCCTTTTCGGTGAATTTGATCGCGTTGCCGGCGAGGTTCAACAGCACCTGGCGCAGCCGCGCTGCGTCTCCGATCACGTGCGCCGGCAAGCTTTCGTCGACATAGGCGGCGATCTCGAGCTTTCGCGCCTGTGCCCGCGGCGCCAGAAGTTCGGTGATGTCCTCGATCAGGGCGTGGAGCGCGAACGGCCGATGTTCGAGATCGATCTTGCCGGCCTCGATCTTGGAATAATCCAATAATTCCTCGATCAGCGCGAGCAGCGCGTCGCCCGACGTCTTGACGGCCTTCGCATAGGTCATCTGCTCACCCGTCAGCGCGGTGTCGAGCAAGAGGCCGCTCATGCCGATGATGCCGTTGAGCGGCGTACGGATTTCGTGGCTCGCCATCGCCAGGAATCGCGACTTGGCGCGGTTGGCGGCATCGGCCTGGTCGCGCGCTTGCCCAAGCGCGCGCTCGGTCTCGGTGCGGTCGGTGACGTCGCGTCCGACGCATTGTGTCTCGGCGGGCGCGCCCGCATCGACGCGAACCAGTCCTTCGCGCCAGGCGACCCATCGCGGTCCGAGCGAAGTTGCGATCTTTTGGTCATGAATTCTGGTGCCGTTCGGCTCGATCGCGCTGTCGCCCTGCTCGAGAATGGTGAGCTGGAAGGGGCTATTGATCAGCACGTCGCGCGGCTTGCCGGCGAGTTCGCAAAAAGCGTCGTTGGCGAAGGTGATGCGGCCTTCCGCATCGCGCAGCACGATCAGATCGCCTTGCGATTCGAACAGGCTGCGGGCGCGTTCCTCGGCTTCCTTCAATTCCCAATTGCGATCGACCAGCGCCTCGTTGTGCATCGCGATCTTTCGAAGCCTCCTGTGCAGGAATCGCAAGCGCATGCTCTGCATGGCAAGCCCGAGGCAGGCAAGCGCGAACAGGAAGCTCGCCCCGATCGCAAAGGCATTCGGATCATAGCCGGAATTTTCCGCGCGGCTGCCGACGATGAATCCATAGGCACCGCCGAAGGTGGCGGAAAACACCATGAACGATCGAACAGAGAAGGTGATCCAGGGGTGGCGCCGTGCGAAGCGGCGTATGCGAAATTTGATCCAACGAATCCGCGCCATCGCCCGATTACCCTGACTTTCACGTCGCAATTCTATTGTTTGAGCATGATCTTCGCGCAAACGCGTTCGGCGTTTGTCGCGAGGAAAACCGGTTTCCACTTTGCGCTAACGCGGCCCTTCGGGTCCGGATCATGCTCTAGTCGTTTTGATTGACATCGAAGATGTGGCAGCGACCTTGCAAAGGGTTTGAGGGCGCATGGTTTTCGAATGCTCGCTTGAGAACAGGGTTGACGAAGTGTTAAGCCGCTAGCGCATGATCCGGACCCGAAGGATCGCGTCGCATCATGATCTAGAGCGAAGCGGTTCACCACGATGGCCGCTTCCGGCACCGACGACGAGCGCGGCCGCGTCGCGCTCTGAAAAGCTTTTCGAGCGGACATAAATCTGGAAATCGGCCTGGCCGTCGTGGGCGAGATAGATCACGGGTTCGTCTTTCGCGGGATAGGCCGACACCGTCACGAACCGCGTGGCCGGATTGGCCGCGCAAGCGCTCTGATCCGCGTCAATCGCATCGTCCACGACGGCAAAGTCGGCAGTCTCCGGGTTTTCGGAGAGTCCGACCCGCACCGTTGCGGCCGCGGGATCGTCGGTGAAGGCGACATGCAGGTCGGCATGCCAGGGCAGGTCGGAGATTTCGACCGAAGCGTCGTCGAGGGCGATGCAGGGGTGGGAAGTCGGGAACAGGCTGCGGCCGGCAATGACCGCACTGGCAATGAGCGGAACGGAAAAGAGGAGAACTTTCAAACGCAACATCACACGCCACCGGATCAACGCAAGCTCTTCACACGCAGGGCTTATGGTTGGCGGAGCGTAAACAAAACTCGTTACCGGGAAGTTGACGCGCAAAATGCTCTTCATTGCTACCTCCGTCATTCCGGGCGATGCGAAGTATCCCTCCGCAGCCACGCTGATGCGATCTCGCAGGCGCGCGCCGCAAGTTGGCTTCAAGGAAACCTGCCCTCGAAGGATCAAGGGCGCAGGGAATGCCGGGCGATCGATGCGCCCGCAGCCTTGTGTGCGAAATAAAAAAGCACACAAGCATAGTCACCACGGATCACACCGGTTTCGTCCGGCATTCCCCGCGCGAATGGTTTTAACGGTTTCCTTCGTGCTCTCTTTGGTGATCGGGCTTTCTTGTCACCATCGCCGGCGGATGCGGCGCGCCGGCAGCGCGAGCCCCGAGGCGATCAGCGCCGAGCGCACGCGCTCGCGCGCTTCCGATACCGCCTTGTCGGGAAGCCCGACGATGGCGAAGGCCGGCAGGCCGGGCGCGACCTGCACCTGTACGTCGACGGCTCTCGCCTCGATCCCCTCAAACGCAACCGTGGAAACCCGCTGGACCATGCCCCCTCCCGCAATCCAAGGTAGCGGAGGGAAGGACAATGATAAAGAACATAAAGGGAACAAGCAGAGTTTTTTGCCCGGTTACCTGCATCCCGTCCGGTCATAGCTTCCATCCCGCTTCAATGTCTCGCAATGCGTGTTCGGCGCTCGCGCGATCAGGGCGGCGACGAGAATGAAGAGCAGGACCAGAATCCACCTCAACTTCCGCCCCTTTGGTGGCGCAAGGCGCGTGAAAGCCTGGGCAAAAGCCCATCAGGCCGTCGGTCCGTTTGCCGAACGCCGGAAAGCGCGGGCCCCGATTCGAAGCCTTAAACGAGCTGCCTTGGGCCCAGTCGCCTCAACCCTTTCTGCAACTATTGGTTGCAGGTTGGCGTAGCAGGTATTGCGGACGAGATCAAGAACATTTAGGGAACAAAATGTGGGGGAACCCGAAGCGAGTACCTAAGCGAAAATTCCCGCTCGCAAAAATTGCAACCCGCGAAGCTTCATTGGCGAGCAATGCGAACGCCGATTTCCCCGTATTCCAATTTCCATGGAACTGTTCCCCTGTGCACATTTCTGCACGCTTGCGCGGAACCATTCCCGCACTGCAACGTTTTTGGGCGGGGAAAGTAACCAGACGGGGAAATAAGGTGGCGAGCAGCCAGTACATCGTGCGTCAGATCGCTACGCTTCTTAAGTTTGCGAAAACGACTTCCGATCCCGGCATTGCGGCTGCGCTAGTAGAAAAGGCGACCCACCTCAAGGACCGGATTGACGAGACATTGCCAGCGCCCGATCTTGGACCGAGAGCGCCGGATGTTGAGCCGACCGCTTGAGTGAGATGGCCTCTTCATTTTTTAAGGATTTGGTTTTGGCTTCGTCATCTCTTTGACGATGCGATCTAGCGCGTCGTTATCTTCATCCGCACCAAGCTCCCGAGCGGTGGGAAGAACAACAGGGAGGCGAAAAGCACGCGCGGGATTTGGCGATCGGGACCGCGGCCCAGGTGGGTAGCGGCGGCGCTGGCGATCTGGCTCTTCTCGCGACCGGCGTAGCACGCTTCCCCGGGGACAAGTCTTGGCTCGCCGCCCGGGGATTTCGTCATCTTCAAAGCGACATCTGCATCGGCTCGGGGATGTAGTGGAAACCTTCGCCTGACTTCACGACATGGCCGACGCCGGGCCAGGGATAGTGATAGGCCAGCACCGCGATCTTGTTGGCCGCAAGCATGTCCAGCATTTTCACGCGCGAATCCGCCGCCTGCTTCGGATCGGTGTCGTAGGAAAATTCCATCCGCGGCTTTTCCAGCAGCAAGATCGGGTGGTGGGAGAGGTCGGCGAGGTAAGCCAGGCTCTTGCCCTTCGATGTGATCATGAAGATGGTGTGGCCTACGGTGTGGCCGGGCGCGGCGAGCGCCTGAATGCCGGGCAGGAATTCCTGGCCGTCCTTGTAGAAGACGATGCGGTTGCGCACCGGCAGCAGGTTCTTGCGCGCGACCCCAATGAAATCCTTCAGCGCGCCGCCGAGCTTGCCCTCATCGGTCCAGAAATCGAGATCGCTCTGGGCAATGTAGAATTGCGCGTTGGGGAATAACGGCTTGCCGTTCGCGCCGATCACGCCGCCGACATGGTCGGGATGGGCGTGCGAGAAAACCACCGCATCGATATCTTCCGGCTTGATGCCGGCGGCTTTGAGGCTTCTCTGCTGGCGCCCCGTAGTCGGTCCGAATCCTTTCAATGGGCCGAGGCCGGTATCGAACAGCACGAGCTTGTTGCCGAAATTCACCACCGGCGAATTCTGCTCGAGCATGACACTGTTGGGAGCGAGAAAATTGTCGCTCAGCATCTTGCGCAGCTCTTCTTCCGGCACGCCGTTGAAGGTGCCCTTGGGATCGCCGAGCGTCAGCGCGCCATCGGAAACGACGCTGACTTCGGCGTCGCCGACCTTGAAGCGGTAGAAACCAGGTGCCTGCGTTCCGAGTTGCGGCGCTTTCGCCAGCGCGCTTTCGCCGAACACGGCCGACGTGCCAAGGCCAGCGCCGAGCGCGAGCAGTGACCTTCGCGAAACATCCAAAGTCATGCGTTTTCCTCCATTTTCTCTCTGATCGTGACTGATTGTCCCAGTGTGGCGGTTCAGAAGTCCGTATCATTGCTGCCGTGGGTTCGTCATGCGGACTTCTGAACCAAAAGCCACACTAGAATCATGGATTTGCTAGTGTCCTTTCGATTCCGAAGTTCGCAACCGAGTATGCCGCGCAGTGATCCGAACTTCGGAATCGGGACACTAGCCGCGGTCTGCCCCGGGTTTATCGAAAGGCTGCGACCGCTTTTTGACATTTTTGGAATTTAACCGCAACCTTAAGACGCAAGTCTAGCTGTCCGCGCGCTTCTTCTCAATCGCATCCCAGATCATCGCCGCAATATCGGGTCCCCCGAGGCGTGCGACAGCGCGGATGCCGGTCGGCGAGGTCACGTTGATCTCGGTGAGAAAGCCGTCGATGACGTCGATGCCAACGAACAGAAGCCCGCGCTCGCGTAAAGAAGGGCCGAGTGCGCTGCAGATTTCGCGCTCGCGCTCGGTGAGATCGGTCGCCTTCGCCGCGCCGCCGCGCACCATGTTGGAGCGCAAATCATCGGCCGCCGGCACGCGGTTGACGGCGCCGGCAAATTCGCCGTCGACCAGGATGATGCGCTTGTCGCCATGCTTGACCTCGGGCAGGAAGCGCTGGATCACCCAGGGCTCCCTGAAGGTCACCGAGAACATGTCGAACAGCGAGCCGAAGTTCATGTCCTGCGGCATGACGCGAAACACCGCGGCGCCGCCGTGACCGTGCAGCGGCTTCATCACCACGGCCCCGTGCGTGTCGCGGAATGCGTTGATCTCGTCGAGATCGCGCGAGATCAGCGTCGGCGGCATCAATTTCGGGAAATTCATCACAAACAGTTTTTCCGGCGCGTTGCGCACGCCCGCCGGGTCGTTCACGACCAGCGTCTTTGGCTGTAACCCCTCGAGCAGATGGGTCGAGGTGATGTAGGCCAGATCGAAAGGCGGGTCTTGCCTGAGCAGGATCACGTCGAAGACGGAAAGCGCCTCGCGCCTCGGCTCGCCGAGGGTGAAATGATTGGCCTCCTCGTCGCGCACGGAAAGAATCTGCACCGGCGCCGCCAGCTCCTCGCCATTTTGCGAAAGCTTGTCGGGCGTGTAGTAGGACAGGCTGTGCCCGCGCCTCTCGGCCTCCAGGAGCAGCGCGAAAGTCGAATCGCCGCGGATATTGATGCGCGCGATGGGATCCATCTGGACGGCGACGTTCAATTTCATGGGCGGGTCCGTTGGCTGGGCTCTATCGGCTCGGGTTTTAAAGCATGATCTGGAAAAGTGGCCACCGGTTTTCCGAAAAGATCATGCTTTAAATAGTTAGGCGCTCGCATCGAACGCCGCCAACAGATGTCGCGGAAGCTTGCGCGGCGCAATCAGCATGGCGTCGAAACGAAGTTCAAATTCGGCATGTTCGGGATGCGCCATCAGCCAGCCTTGCGCGGCGGCGACGATGCGCGCCTGCTGGCGCGCGGTGACGGCGTAGGCAGCGTCATCGAGGCGGCCACGCGCCTTGACCTCGATGAAGGCCAACAGATTGCGCCGCCGCGCCACGATGTCGATCTCCCCGTAGGGCGTGCGAAAGCGCCGGGCAAGAATGCGATAACCCTTGGCGATCAGGAAAGCCGCGGCGCGGGACTCCGCCGAAAGCCCGGTTTGAAACGCCACTACGCGCGCAGGCGAGGCGGCTTTTGTGCGGCCATCGCGCGGCGCGGCGCCCTCAGAGCTCGCGTCAGACCTGGTCATGCGCGCCCTTTGCGGCTTGTTGGTTGCCCTCTTGCTTGAGCTCAAGCGCGCGGGCGTAGACCTCGCGGCGCGGCCGCCCCGACATTTCCACGGCGTGCGCGACCGCATCCTTGACGCTGTCGCGCTCAAGCCTTCTTCGCAAGAGCTCATCGAGCGCGTCGCCCGTCATGGTCTGCGCGCGAGCGGAAGGCGGGCCGACCACCAGCACGAATTCGCCGCGCGTTTCCAGTGTGGTTGCGGAGCGCGCAAGTTCGGCGAGCGTGGCGCGCTGGACCTCCTCGTGCATCTTGGTCATCTCGCGGCAGATCGCAGCGTCGCGCTCGCCCATGATCGCAGCGAGGTCGCGAACTGTGTCCTGCACGCGGTGGCCGGATTCGAACATCACGAGCGTGGCGTCGATTCCCGCCAGCTCCTTGAGCCGCGCCTGGCGGGCGTTTTCCTTCGCCGGCAGAAATCCCTCGAAGAAGAAACGATCTGTCGGCAGTGCCGCGACCGACAGCGCCGTCAGCACGGAAGAGGGACCCGGCAGCGCGAAGACGCGATTGCCCGCCGCGCAGGCCTCGCGTACCAGCTTGAAACCGGGATCGGAGATCAGGGGTGTTCCGGCGTCGGAGACGAGCGCAATCGCAGCGCCTTGCGCCAAGTGGTCGAGAAGTTTCGGCCGCGCCAGCGCCGCGTTGTGGTCGTGATAGGGTTTGAGCTGGGCCGCGATGGCGTATCGCTCGGTCAGGCGGCGGGTGATGCGCGTATCCTCGCAGGCGATGATGTCGACGCCGGCGAGCGTTTCCAGCGCCCGCAAGGTGATGTCGCCGAGATTGCCGATGGGCGTCGCCACAAGATAGAGGCCGGGAACTGGCCTCGGTGCGCTCACGACCTGGCCGTTGACGGAAAATGTCCGGATCGAGGCGGCCGGCTCGAGAGAAGTGTTTATAGAAGCAGCTTTTGCGCGCATAATGGCAATGTAGATTGTTTTCGCGTGGCGTGGATACCACCCCGCGCGAAGAAACCGGTGTCCGCCTGTTCGGGATACGGTAAACGAGGCGTCCCGCCAGCTGTGAGGTGGCCCTCCTGCAACCGATCGCGGTGGGAAAAGCCATAATCCTTTTGTTTTGGTTAACTATTCGCCGACATTATGCCTGAATCCGCCCCCCTGATCGCGCTAGAGCTCCGGTTCCGAAGTTCGCAAGCCATCGCAGCGACCTCCGATGCGAACTTCGGAATAAGGGAGCTCTAGCAAACTTGTTGATTTGAGTAGCGGCTTTGAATTTGAAGTTCCTATCACGAACGTGCCACGATACCGACAGGAACATCAAATTCGCCGCACTAGAGGGCGAATCCCGGACAATTTGGGTCGGCCAAAAGATAGAGAAGCGATGGTGGGGGCGTTCGATCCCATGGCGGAAGCTGGCAAGCCTTCCATGTCTGATGCCGGTATGTCGGAAGTTCTCGGGTTCGGGACCTTGAGTTCCCGCGCCACCCGCCGCACCGCGCTCGGCCTCATTCTGGGCGCGCCGCTGCTTGGCGCCTGTTCGAGCGTGCAGCAGACGCTCAGCCAGTTTTCGAGCCCCTTCTCCGGTTCGCAGCCCGCGACAGCGCCAGGGGCGCCGCAGCAGCCGGTTTCGGTGGGGAGCGGACAGGTCAAGGTCGGCTTGATCCTGCCGTTGTCGGCGGGAGGCAATGCCGGCGCCGCCGCGCAATCGATGAAAAATGCTGGCGAGCTTGCGCTCTCCGAGTTCCTCAATCCGAATCTCCAGCTGCTGATCAAGGACGATGCCGGCAGCGCGCAAGGCGCGCAGCAATCGGCCCAGCAGGCGATCGACGAGGGCGCAGAGCTCATCCTCGGGCCGCTGTTTGCATCCTCGGTGCCGGCGACCGCGCAGGCTGCGCGGAGCAAGGGCATTTCCGTGATCGCGTTCTCGACCGATTCGAGCGTGGCAAACCGCGGCGTCTATCTTCTCAGCTTCCTGCCGGAGTCGGACGTCAACCGGATCGTCGAATATGCCGCCAGCATCGGCAAGCGCTCCTTTGCGGCGATGCTGCCTGAAAACGCCTACGGCAACGTCGTGGAAGCGGCCTTCAAGCAGGCGGTGCCCAAGCGCGGCGGCCGCATTGTCGCATTCGAAAAATACGGCGCCGATCGCACTGCCGCGGCACGGAATGTGGCACAGGCGCTGGGTCAGGCGGATGCGCTGTTTCTGGCCGACGACGGCGATGCGGTCGTGGCCGTGGCCGATACGCTCGCCGCGGCCGGCGCCAATCTGGCGAACGTTCAGCTGCTCGGCACCGGGCTGTGGGACAATCCGCGCGTGTTTGCCAGTTCCAGATTGCAGGGCGGCCTGTTCGCCGCACCCGATCCGACGGGCTTTAAGAGTTTTGCAAGGCGCTATCACGCCAAATACGGCAGCGAGCCGGTGCGGACCGCGACCCTTTCCTACGACGCCGTAGCGCTGACCGCGGCCTTATCGCGAACCCAGGGCGGGCAACGTTTCGCGGCCGACGTGCTGCAGAACCCGTCCGGCTTTGCCGGCATCGACGGCCTGTTCCGTTTCCGCGCCGATGGCACCAACGAGCGCGGGCTGGCGGTAATGCGCGTTGCCTCGGGCGGCGCGCAAATAGCCGCTGCCTCGCCCAAGAGTTTTGGCGCTTGATATGAGTTTCGGCGTCTGAGGAATGCCGATTCCTGCTGCGGTCGCGGCTGGCGGTTACGCCGCCAGATCCGCCACCACGGCATCGAGCACCGGAAATCCCGCCTGCGTCACCCGCAACCGGCCGCTTTCATCGACTTCGATCGCACCTTCCTGGCGCAGAATGGCGATGCGATCGGGATCGAGCGAACGGCCCGACAAATCAGCATAACGCCTGGGGTCGATGCCTTCGGCGAGCCGCAGGCCCATCAGCAAAAATTCATCGGCGCGCTCTTCGCTGTTGAGGCAATCGTCGGTGACGACGCCGTGGCCGCATGCCTCAACCCGCATCAGCCAGGCTTCGGGGCGCTTCTCATTGGAGATCGCGTGCCTTGCGCCATCGAAGTCGAGCCGGCCATGCGCGCCGGGGCCGATGCCGGCATATTCCTGGCCGCGCCAGTAGACGAGATTATGCCGGCATTCGGCGCCTCTCCGCGCGTGGTTGGAAATCTCGTAAGCGGGCAAGCCGGCGGCCTCGCAGATTTCCTGCGTCACGTCATAGAGCGTGCGCGCCAGCGTCTCGTCCGGCGTCTTCAGCTTGCCGGCCTGGTGCAAGCCAAAGAACGGCGTATCCTCTTCGATGGTCAATTGATAAAGCGACAGGTGCTCGGCCGCTTCCGCGATCGCGCGCTTCAACTCTTCCGACCATAGTTGCGGCGTCTGATCGGGGCGGGCATAGATCAGATCGAAGGAATAGCGCCCGAAAGAGCGGCGGGCGACCGCGACCGCATCGAGCGCCTCGCGTGCCGTGTGCAGACGCCCGAGCGTCTTCAGCGAGGCATCGTCCAGCGCCTGCACGCCCAGAGACGCCCGGTTGACGCCGGCTGCGCGGTAGCCGGCAAAGCGCGTGGCCTCGACGCTGGTGGGATTGGCCTCCAGCGTGACTTCCACCTCCGAGGCCACGCGCCAGTTCTTGCCGATCGCATCGAGGATCGCGCCGACGGTCTTCGGCTGCATCAGGGATGGCGTGCCGCCGCCGAGAAAGATCGAGGTTACCTCGCGATCGCTCGCTCGCGCGGCCGTGGTTGCGATTTCACGCGCAAAGGCGCGGGCGAACCGATCCTCGTCGATCGGCGCATGACGGACATGGCTGTTGAAATCGCAATACGGACATTTCGACAGGCAGAACGGCCAGTGCACGTAAACGCCGAAAGCCTCGGGGGTGGCGGTACTAGTGCCCACTTTCCGGAGTTCGTGTTCCACCTCAGCGCCTACCTTTCACGAACTTCGGAAAGTCATGGGCACTAGCAAGCTTTTTCATTACTAGTGCCGCTTTCCATTTGAAGTTCCTGGACAGAATTTGCCTCTTGTAGTGCAGGAACTTCAAATGGGGGGCACTAGTGCCCACTTTCCGAAGTTCGTGTTCCACCTCAGCGCCTACCTTTCACGAACTTCGGAAAGTCATGGGCACTAGCAAGCTTTTTCATTACTAGTGCCGCTTTCCATTTGAAGTTCCTGGACAGACTTTGCCTCTTGTGATGCAGGAACTTCAAATGGGCGGCACTAGTCAAGGCAGAGCTCCGCCAGTTTGACAAAGGCACGGGCGCGGTGCGACAGCCCTTTTCCGAGCGGCGGCAAGCCGTGCTTCTCGATCGAACTCATTTCGCCGAAGGTACGGCTGTGGCCGTCGGGAAGGAACATCGGATCGTAGCCGAAACCGGCGGTGCCGCGCGGCGGCCAGACCAGAGTTCCATCGACGCGCGCCTCGAACTCCTCGAGGTGGCCGTCGGGCCAGGCGACGCAGAGCGCGGAAACGAAATGCGCGCTTCGCTCTCGCTCTCGCGTGGCGCCGCGTTCCCTTAACAGCCGCTCGATCCGTGTCATGGCGGCGGTGAAGTCCTTGTTCTCTCCGGCCCAGCGCGCGGAGTAGATCCCCGGCGCCCCATCCAACGCATCGACGACGATACCGGAGTCATCGGCGAAGGCCGGAAGTTTTGCGGCTCTGGCGGCAGAAGTCGCCTTGATGCGGGCGTTGGCGACAAAGCTGTCGCCACTCTCCTCGGGCTCGGCAAGGCCGAGATCGCCGGCCGAAATCGCCTCGACGCCATGCGGCGCCAGCAACTCACGCATCTCGGCGAGCTTGCCGGGATTGTGGGTCGCGATCACGAGACGGCCTTTGATTCGACGGTGCATGCGTCCGGTCGGTTGGTTGAAATCAGGCCACAGCCAGTTTCTGCAGATCGATGAGCCGCGCCACGCCCTGGCGCGCCAGCGCCATCAGCGAGAGAAATTCGTCCTGCGTGAAAGGCGTCTTCTCGGCGGTGCCCTGCACCTCGATGATGCGCCCATCGCCGGTCATGACAAAATTGGCGTCGGTCTCCGCTTCCGAATCCTCGGCATAATCGAGATCGAGCACCGGCGTTCCCTGATAGATGCCGCAGGAAATCGCGGCAACATTGTCGCGCAGCACGTTGCCCTTGACCATGTTGCGGGCCTTCATCCAGCCGATGCAGTCGGCAAGCGCCACCCAGGCGCCGGTGATCGAGGCCGTGCGCGTGCCGCCATCGGCCTGCAGCACGTCGCAATCCACAGTGATCTGGCGCTCGCCCAGCGCTTCCAGGTTGATGGTGGCGCGCAACGAGCGGCCGATCAGGCGCTGGATCTCGACGGTACGCCCGTTCTGTTTTCCCGCGGAGGCCTCGCGACGGGTGCGTTCGAGCGTGGCGCGCGGCAGCATACCGTATTCGGCGGTGATCCAGCCGCGGCCCTGGCCCTTGAGCCACGGTGGCAACCGCTCCTCGAGGGTAGCCGTCACCAGCACGTGGGTGTCGCCGAATTTAACCATGCAGGAACCCTCGGCATATTTGACGACACCGCGTTCCAGCGTCACGGCGCGCAGTTCGTCAGGCGCACGGCGGCTTGGCCGCATGGGAAGTCCTCCAGCAAGGGTTTTCGCTGGGCGTGCTTGTAGGTGCGCCGGCGGACAGCGGCAAGGGCTTTCCACCCGTCCGCCGCAACCATTGCCGGCTTGTCACCGGCTCTTCGGAGGGACAAAATCGGGCCGGTTGTTGCTAGTGTGGTGGATTTGACATTCGCTTCTATATCGCAGCGAGTCCTCAAAGCGAATGTCAAATCCAAAACCACACTAGAATCTGACATTTGCTGGTGTCCCCGCGGTTCTGAGATTCGTAAACGGACCCGTCGCGACAGGATACGAATGTCAGAACCGGGACACTAGGAGTTTCAATTGGCCCAACACGAACCAATCGGCTTGATCACGTCGCATGCGGGGCTTGCCCAGCTCAACGAGCGCTCGCGCGACATCTTCCGCCAGATCGTGGAGAGCTATCTCGCCACCGGCGAACCCGTCGGCTCGCGCAATATCTCGCGCCTGATCGCGGTACCGCTGTCGCCGGCCTCCGTTCGCAACGTGATGGCCGATCTCGAGGCGCTCGGCCTGATTTATGCGCCGCATACCTCGGCCGGCCGGTTGCCGACCGAAATCGGCTTGCGGTTTTTCGTCGACGCCCTGATGCAGCTCGGCGACCTCACCGAAGCGGAGAGGCAGTCGATCCAGAGCCAGCTTGCTTCCGTCGGCAAGGCGCAGTCGGTCGAGGCGGCGCTCGGCGAGGCGCTGACGCGGCTTTCCGGCCTCACCCGCGCCGCCGCGGTGGTGCTGACAGGCAAATCCAATTCGCGGCTCAAGCATATCGAGTTTGTACGGCTCGAGCCGCAACGCGCGCTGGTCGTGCTGGTCGGCGAGGACGGCCAGGTTGAGAATCGCGTGTTGACCTTGCCGCCGGGCATTCCCTCTTCCGCGCTCATGGAAGCGACCAATTTCCTGAATGCGCGGATTCGCGGACGGACGCTGGCCGAAGCGCGCCTCGAACTCGAAACCGCCTTGGCGCAAGGCCGCGCCGAACTCGATCAGCTGACGCAGAAGGTGATCGCCGCGGGGATCGCGAGCTGGTCCGGCGGCGAAAGCGAGAACCGGCAACTCATCGTGCGCGGCCATGCCAATCTTCTGGAAGACCTCCACGCGCTCGAGGATCTCGAGCGCGTCAGGTTGCTGTTCGACGATCTCGAAACCAAGCGCGGGGTGATCGATCTGCTGGGTCGCGCCGAAAGCGCCGACGGTGTGCGGATTTTTATCGGATCAGAGAACAAGCTGTTTTCGCTCTCGGGCTCGTCCACGATCATCGCACCCTATCGGGATGCGGGCGGCCATATCGTCGGCGTGCTTGGCGTGATCGGGCCGACCCGGCTCAACTATGCGCGCGTGATCCCGACGGTGGATTATGCGGCGCGCATCGTCAGCCAGATGCTCGGTGCATGATCTCGAGATTCTGGGTTCGACCCGCTCACGCGCCGCCCCGGAATGACGTCATAGAAGCGGTACCCGCGCGCCGATGGTCCGGCGATGAGGTCTTCCGAACACCGCACCCCGCTTGATTTTCTGCTTCTAAAGCACGATATCCGGGCTAGTGGTCCGATTCTGGCATTCGCACCTCTTCGCAGCGGGCACCTTTGCGAATGCCAGAATCGAAGGACCACTAGCAAATAAATATAAGAATCTAGAGCTCCGATTCCGAAGTTCGCAAGCTATCGCGGCTACCACTGATGCGAACTTCGGAATCAAAGGAGCTCTAGCAACTTGTTGATTCTAGTGCGGCTTTGAATTTGAAGTTCCTATCACGAACTTGCCGCGATACCGATAGGAACTTCAAATTCGCCGCACTAGTGGAGTTGAGGATTTGACATTCGCCTTGCGAGAGCGCGGCTAGGTGGGTAGCGAATGTCAAGTCCACTCCACTAGCATTCGCGACCATTCCCAGTGATCTTCGACAAGGCAGTGTGATGACCGATCCCAACGGGCAGAAGGATAATCCGGCCAATCCGGCACAAGACAACGAGCCGGTGGTCTCCAAGCCCTACATCATGCCCGACGACCCGGAGCAAGGATCGGCAGAGGCGCTGGCGAGGGAAAACGTCGACCTGCGCGACAAGATGCTGCGGACGCTTGCGGAGATGGAAAACTTGCGCAAGCGCACCGCGCGCGAAGTTGCGGACGCGCGCACCTACGGCATCACCGGTTTTGCGCGCGACGTGCTCGGGATCGCGGACAATCTGCAGCGCGCGCTCGACGCAGTCCCCGCGGAAACCAGGGAATCCGCCGATCCGATGCTCAAGGCATTGATTGAAGGCGTCGAGCTGACCGAACGCTCGCTGCTCAATGCGCTTGAGAAAAACGGCGTCAAGAAATTCGATCCCTCGGGCGAGAAATTCGATCCGAATTTTCAGCAGGCAATGTACGAGGTTCCCGACGCCTCGGTGCCTGCAGGCACCGTCGTGCAGGTCGTTCAGGCCGGCTACATGATCGGCGATCGCGTGCTGCGTCCGGCACTTGTTGCCATCGCCAAGGGCGGGGCAAAAGCAAGCGCCTCCGAAACGAACTGAGCCAGTGTGGATGGCCGGTTCATAGGCGAGCGCAAGCGACGCCGTTCTTCGAACGGCTATGCCCGGCCATGACGAGATGAAGAAAGTCCAAGGCGTCGGCCTGGAAAACTTTCAAGCAGCGATATCGCCCGACTGGATGCGTTTGACGCCCGCCTTCTCCATGTCCGCCCAGGCCTTGGCGAGTGAGCCCTGCGTGTCGATGCCACGGCAGGCATCTTCGATGACATAGGCCTCAAATCCCGCTTTCCGCGCATCCATCGCCGTCCACGCGACGCAGAAATCGGTGGCAAGCCCCGCGATGAACAGGCGCTGCAGTTTGCGCGCGTTCAGATAAGCGGCGAGTCCCGTCGTCGTCTTGCCGTCGGCTTCGGTGAAGGCCGAATAGCTGTCGACGTCCTGGTGGTATCCCTTGCGAATAATGAGCCCGGCCTGCGGTATCGACAGATCTTTCGACAACCCGGCGCCTTCGGTCCCCTGCACGCAGTGATCGGGCCACAACACCTGTTTGCCATAAGCAAGATCGATGGTTTCGAACGGCTTCTTTCCGGCATGGACAGATGCGAACGAGACGTGACCGGCCGTATGCCAGTCTTGGGTCAGGACGACGTTTGCGAATCCCTTGGCGAGGCGATTGATCACGGGAACAACCTGGTCGCCGTCCTTCACGGCGAGGCTGCCGCCCGGCAGGAAGCAGTTTTGCACGTCGATGACGAGCAGCGCGGACGCCTCGTCGATCTTGATCGAGCCCGCGGCCCAGGCGGATCTTGCAGCGACGCCCATGACGGCCATCGTGCCGAGGCCCGCCACAAACTGCCTTCGGTCCAGCATGTCGCACCTCCCTTTCGCTTTCGAGTGCTCGCGCTTGGAGCAAATCAGGTCGGCGAACCATCGTAAAGGCACTCCCGGTCGCAATGGGCGCCTTCGGGCTTATGGCGGCTGAATACCGTCGCGCACGGCCCGAAATCGCGGGAACGCCTGGGCCCATTGCTCGCGCGGCGAACTGCCGATGATTCGCAGCGCGCTCTGGCCGCCGAATCGCAAC
>Ga0307474_10001238_pt1 | contig 18597 bp, 14 predicted proteins | sample atmos_gasesECM1C_2_FD_203312 | JGI IMG/M metagenome (GOLD analysis project Ga0307474, IMG submission 203312) | Hardwood forest soil microbial communities from Morgan-Monroe State Forest, Indiana, United States - atmos_gasesECM1C_05 | ecosystem: Environmental > Terrestrial > Soil > Temperate... | reverse complement strand
AGCAACTCCACCGCCCGCGCCCGCGCCGCGCCGCCGGCCAGCCGCGTGTGCAACCGGATCATTTCGATGATCTGCGCGCCGATCGTGTGCACCGGCGACAACGAACTCATCGGCTCCTGGAACACCAGCCCGATTTCGCCGCCGCGGATCGCGCGCATTTCCGCGCCATCGGATGGCAGTTGCACCAGGTCGGTCGTGCGGCTGTCCGCGCGGCGCAGGACGATCTCGCCGCTGACGATCCGTCCGGGACGTTCGACGATGCGCAGGATGGACCGTGCCGTCACGCTTTTGCCGCAGCCTGATTCGCCAACGATGCCGAGTGTGCGGCCGGGGAACAGATCGAACGAGGTGCCATCCACCGCGCGCACCACGCCTTCGTCCGCGAAGAAATGCGTTTTGAGGTCGCGCACCGACAGGATCGGCTCAGCCATACGGATCCGCCGCGTCGCGCAGGCCGTCGCCCAGGAAGTTGAATGCCAGGATCACGATGATTACGGGTACGGCGGCGACCAGCAGCCAAGGGGCAAGGGCAAGTGTTTCCAGATTCTGTGCATCCTGCAGCATGACGCCCCAGGAGATCGCCGGCGGGCGCAGTCCGAGGCCAAGGAACGAAAGAGTGGTTTCGCTGATGATCATGGCGGGAAGCGCGAGGCTGATGGCGGCGATGATATGCGACAAAAAGGATGGCACCATGTGCTTGAAGATGATGCGCATGTGCGAGGCGCCGGCGAGCACGGCCGCGGTGATGAAGTCTTCCTCACGCAGCGCCAGGAACCGGCCGCGCACAACCCGGGCCAATTCGGTCCAGCCGATCAGCGAGATGATGACGGTGATGGCGAAATAGACCTGCTCCGGCGACCAGCTTGTCGGTATCGCGGCGGCGAGGCCCATCCACAGCGGGATGGTCGGGATCGAGCGCAGGATTTCGATGATGCGCTGCACGATTGTATCGACCCAGCCGCCCAACAGGCCGGAGATGCCGCCCAGCAGCACGCCAAGTACCAGGCTGAGCGTCACGCCGACCAGACCGATGGTCAGTGAAGTGCGCGTGGCCAGCACCAGGCGGGAAAACACGTCGCGGCCAAGTTGGTCGGTGCCGAACAGGAACAATGCATCGGTCGCCCGGCCATTGCTGACGCCGAGTAGATGGATGTCGGTGGGGAACAGACCGAACAGCCGATAGCGAAAGCCATGCGCGAACAGCGCGAGGTCGCGCGGCTCGCTTGGGTCGGGCGCGTAGCTGAGCTTGAAGGTGCGCAGGTCGCGCTTGCCCTTCAGGGCATAGACCTGCGGATGGAAATGTCCTTGTGCATCGAACCAATGGATCGGCTGCGGCGGAATGTAGCTGCGCGATGCCTCGGTATCGAACGGTTCGGCGTAGGCGATGAAATCGGCAAACGCGGCAACGGCGTAGAATACCAGGACGATGATGCCGCTGACCACGGCCAGCCTGTGCTTTCTGAAGCGCCACCAGATGAGTTGGCGCTGCGTGGCGACCGCGACGCGGGTTTCCGCTTCGGTGACCAGCGGTGGTGTGGCTGCGTCGAGCGCAGTGGCACTCATCGCAACTGCCCGGCGCGGATGCGGGGATCGATCCACATCAGCAGCAGGTCCGACAGCAGGGTGCCGATGACGGTGAGAAAGCCGAGTAGCAGGATGATCGTCGAGCCCAGCAGCATGTCCTGCGAAATCAGCGAATGCAGCAGCAATGGCCCGACGGTGGGCAGGCTTAGGACGACCGATATGATGATGCTGCCCGACACGGTGTAGGGCAGCAGATAGCCGATGGTGCTGGCAAACGGATTGAGCGCTGCGCGCACCGGGTATTTCAGGATCACCCGGTGTTCGGCCAGACCGCGAGCGCGCGCCGTTACCACATAGGGGCGGCGCAGTTCATCCAGCAGGTTGGCGCGCATGATGCGCACCAGTTGCGCGATGCCAGGCAGTGCCAGGATCAGCATCGGCACCGGCAGGTGCTTCATCAGATCCAGCAGCTTGCCCCACGACCACGGTGCGAGCTGGTATTGCGCGGAAAACAATCCGCCGAGATTGACGTTGAACAGTCGCAGACCGAGATACATGACGATCAGCGCCAGCAGGAAGCTGGGCACCGCCAGTCCAATGAAGCCGATGAAGGTGAAAACGTAGTCGCCGGTCGAGTATTGCCGCACCGCCGAATAGATGCCGATGGGCAGCGCCAGCACCCAGGTGACGATGATCGCGGCGAACGACAGCAGTATGGTCAGCCACAGGCGGTCGCCGATCACCTCGGTCACCGGACGGCTGTATTCGAAGGATTCGCCGAACTGACCATGCATGATGAGGTTCAGCCATTTCATGTATTGCACCAGGTAGGACTGATCCAGCCCGTAGGCGTGACGCAGCGCCGCAGCTTCGGCAGCGGAGATCGCGGAACCCATCGCGGACGCCTGGGCGACATAGGCATCGACAAAATCCCCAGGCGGCAACTGAAGGATGATGAACGTCACCACCGTGATCGCCCACAGGGTGATGACAGCCAGCAGCAGACGGCGGGCAAGATAGGCCAGCATGGATCAGGTCTTGAAGTACCAAGTCTCGGGATGCGAGTTCCCGGGGGTCCGGCAGTGCTGCGCGTTGCACACGCGCGAGGCGATGTTGCCCAGCCGGTTGCTGACCAGCCGCACGCCAAGTCCGGCCGGCGACTGGCCGACCGTGCCGATGCCGATCTGCTGATCCGCCAGGATCTTCCAGATCTCCTGCGCGTTCTTGTTGCGGCCTTCGACCTTCAGGCTGGCAGCCTCGCTGAACAGGTCCCACATTTTCAGGATGTTCGGATCATCCGGCTTGGTGCCCTGCGTGCCGCCGGAGGCGTAGTAGGTCGCATAGTCCGGTCCCATGTACGCCTCTGTCGGGTCGACCGGGATAGCGTGGCGCGGGAACAGGTACAGCAGTTCGGTGCCGCCGTTGTTCCAGATGTAGATGTGGTGCTCGTTGTTGCGCACGCGGGTCATCGCCAGGTTGCGTTCCAGTTCGCGCACATCGGCCTGGATGCCGATCTTGATCCACTGGTTGGCGACCATCTCCGACAGCTTCGGATACGGCAGGAACGCCTGCACCGCGATGATCTGGATGCGCAGCCGCTCGCCGTTGTCGGTGCGCACCCGGAAGCCGGCGGAATCCTTTTTGCTCAGGCCGATCCTGTCGAGCATCGCATTGGCCTGGGCGATATCCAGCACGGACCATTTCTTGCGCCATTCCGGCCCCGGATTCTGCGGCATGCTTTCACCCGGAACCGGCGAGCCCGGCGTACCAATGCCCAGCCAGAACGTCTCGTTCAACTGGTCGCGGTCGATGCCCATCGACAACGCGCGGCGGAAATCCGCGTTGGTCAGCCATTTGCGAATCTCCGGATCGGCCTTGAAGCTTTGATTGAGCTGCAACAGGAAATCGGCGCCGGCAAAGCCAAGATCGAGATGGACGGTGTAGTTGCCTTTCTTCTGGTTATCCAGAATGACCGGCAGCTTGCCGAGATCCATGTGACGTTCCTGTTCGTCGTAATCGCCGGCCATGGCGCGCAGGTTGATCACTTCCAGGTTCTCGCCCAGGGTGAACTGCACGCGATCCATGTACGGAAGCTGATTCCCCGCGGTATCCACGGCGTAGTAGAAGGGATTGCGCTCCAACAACCAGATCTGCTGGGTAATCGGCTGCACCATCTTCCACGGCCCGAGCGTCGGCAGTTCGGTGTTCAGCGACCAGTCCTTCTTGTAGTGGAACATCTGCAGCCAGTTATCGAAGCCGGCGGCCTTGGCCTTCGCGTTGCATGCATCGACCGAGGAATATTTCGGCAGGAACTGTTTGAGGTAGTGGCCCGGGGAGTAGGCGCCATAGGACAGTTTCTGCGCCTGGCGCACGGATTGGCCGCCGCCGATGTTGGTATCGCCCGCCATCATTTCCTCGAACAGGAAATACGGCACGTCGAATTCGAAGCGCACCGTCAGGTCGTCGACCTTGACGATGCGTCCAGGCTTGCCGCGCGGCGACATGTCGGGAATCGGCACCGGCACGATCTCCTTGTTCGAGTACATGTCCTCGAACCAGAAAACGAAATCGTCCGCGCCGAACGGTGCGCCATCGGACCATTTCATGCCCTTGCGGAGGTGCATGATGTAGGTCTTGCCATCGTCGCTGAGCTCGTAGGCCTTGGCGACGCTGGGAACGATCTTGCTGCCGTCCGCGCTCCAGAAGAAGCACTTGTCAGACGAGTTGATGCGGTTCCCATTCTCCACATCGCCCGGGCCGGTGAAGGCGCGCCGCCAGGTGCCGCCGTATTTGCCGATCTCGTTCAACGGCTGCCAGACCATCGGTTCGGCGGGGATTCGCTGCTCGACCGGCGGTAGCTTGCCGGCTTTCACGAGGTCCGCGAACATCGGCGCCTCGGCGAATTTGGTCGGCCATTTCGCGGGATCGGTAACCATGGTCGGCCCTTCAAGTTTGCCCACCAGGCCAGACTGCGAAAGGCTGGTCTGCGCCTCGGCCATGGCGCTGCGGAGAAATTCCATGGCGGCCGGACTGGCGGCCAGGCCGGACAAGACCGCCCGGCGTGATAGTTTTACCTGCGACATGGAAATTTCCCCCGCATCCAATGTTGCGGCCAATCTACCTGCAGGTTTCCAACGTTGCCAGTGGCGATCATAGCATGCCAGCGGGGATCATAGCATGACTGTCCCGCCGTCCACAGCAATCGTCTGCCCGGTGACGAAACGGCTGCCGTCAGAGATCAGCCACGCCACCGTCCCGGTCAGGTCGGCTGGTTCCAATGTGCGCTGTATTGATTGCGCGGATCGGATTACCTCCAGGCCGCGATCCAGCTTGTCGCCCAGGAATTCGACCGTGCCTTCGGTCATCACCGCACTCGGCGCCAGCGCGTTCACCCGAATGTTGTCGCGGCCAAGTTCACGCGCCAGGCCGCGCGTCAGGCCGATCACCGCGGCCTTGGAAGTGGTGTAGTGCAACGCGTAAGGCATGCCGTATGTCGCGGCGAGCGACGCGACATTCACGATGGAACCACCGCCGGATTGGCGCATCGCCGGCACGACAGCCTTGCAGCAGTTCCAGATTCCCTTGACGTTCACTGCCATCGCCGCATCCCAGTCAGTCTCCATGATCTGGTTGAAGCGGCCGCCACGCAGCGCGCCATACAGCGCCGCATTGTTGATCAGCGCATCGATGTGGCCGAAGCGTTCCATCGCCAGCTCAACCATCGAATCAGCCGACGCGACGTCGGTCACGTCGAGCTTCACGCCGATCGCGCCATTGCCGGCCGCCGCCACGGCTGCCGCGCAATCGGCCACGTCGCCGGCGACAATGCGCGCGCCGGCGGCACCCAGGCTGCGTGCATATTCGAAGCCCAACCCACGCGCCGCACCTGTGATCAGCACCACCTTGTTATTGAGGTCCATCGGGTTTTCGAGGTCCATTGGCTTCTCCTTCGTCAGGCCGTGGCACGCAGGCGAAGTTCATCGAATGCGTCGCGCACGCGATAAACCTGCACCAGCCCGCGGATCAGCGTCGGCGCGATCCGATGCCAAGCCAGCGGACGCAACGGCTGCAACGGAAACACCGTCGCATCATCCCGTGCGCCGCGCACCAGGGTCGCGAGATCACGCCCCATCATCGTGGCAGCGGCGATGCCGCGTCCGTTGTAGCCCAGGCCGGCAAACAATCCGGGTGCCAACTCGTGCAAACGCGGGAAATGATCGGTGGTCATCGCGACCCAGCCACTCCACCCCTGTTGCCACTTCACCGGGCCGAGGTGCGGATAGAGCCGCTTGATCCGCGCATCGACACGCTGCCAGTTCGGCTTCGGCTCAGCGCCAAAGCTCGCGCCATGCGCGCTGGCGTGCAGTCGCCCGTCGGGCAGCATCCGCACGCCGGAATAAAGCTGCCGCGTATCGGTCAGCGACTGGCGTTCCGGCAGGATTGTGTGACGCACATTGTCCGACAACGGTTCGCTGACAAAGCCATGACCGCGCATTGGAATGACGCTCTCGCGCAGGCCGGGCCACAGATCGCCCGTATAGGCGTTGGTGGCGATCACCACGTTGTCCGCCGTCACGCCCGCGGCCCCGGCATCGACCATCCAACGCCCGTCGCGTCGCGTGACCCCGCGTACCGGTGTCCTGGCATGGATGACGGCACCGGCCGCCACGGCGGCGTTCGCCAGGCCGATCGCATAGGCGAACGGGTTGATGTTGCCGCCCCTGCGGTCAAGCGAAGCCGCCTGGTACAGCGTCGAACCGATCATCTCGGCGCAGCGTGCGCCTGCCAACATCTCCACCGGTGCATGGCGCTGCTGCCAATAAGATGTACGTCGCTCCAGGTCGCGCCGTCCACTGGCGGAATGCGCGGCAAAAATCAGGCCGGAGCGCATTGGCCAGCATTCGATCTTGTGACGGCCGATCAGCTCGAACACCAGATCCGGCCCCGCCGCGACGCCATCGACAATTCGCTGGCCTCGATCGGGCCCGTAGTGTTGCAGAATTGCATCCTGCCCCGGCTTCAGATACGGCACGACCTGGCCGAACGCGCGGCCTGACGCGCCCCAACCGATCTCGTTCGCCTCCAACACCGCGACATCGACCCCGGCCTCCGCCAGATGCAGCGCGGTGGACAGTCCGGTGAAACCTGCACCGATAACCGCGACCGTGACATGTTGCTGGCCTGCGAGTTTCTGTGTGACAGGTGGAGGCGGCGCGCCGTTGGCGTAAACCGCGGGTGGGCCGGCCCGATCGGATAGTGGTTCGTACATGCATGGAACGATGCGGCCGGTTGCCGCCACGCGCAACCCGACGCAAGGGTGCAACATGCCGCCTGACAAGCTCGCCTACATGGCCAACCTGATCGGCAAGTTCTTCGCGCACCAGCCGTACGACAAGGCGGTTGCCGCGATCGCCGAGCACATCCAGAAATTCTGGGATCCCAGAATGCGCCGTGACATCCGCGCGCATCTCGATGCGGTGCAGCTTGACCCATCCGCTCGTGAGGCAGTTGAACGCGTGCGCGAATCCAAGGTATTTTGACGACGCAAGTGCGATGAACAGTGCTTCGGCACCCGCTATGTTGGCGCAATCCCCAGTCTTCCGCCAATACAACGCAGATCAGGGCGTCGGCGCGATGAAGCTGTTGCAGTAACAAATACGAGTGGCGGCGGTTCGGTTATGCCGCCGTCAGTTCCGGCTGCACCACACCAAGCAGACGCGCCTGCAAGGCGGCATCGGCCTCAAGCGCCTTGGCACTACCTTGATAGGCGACCCGGCCGTTCACCAGCACGTAAGCGCGGTCCACGATCGGCAGCACGGTCTCCGCGTGGTGCTCCACGATGATCATCGCGGCGCGCCCGCGCAGCCGCACCAGCGCGTCCATCACTTCCTGCACGACAGCGGGTGCCAGACCTTCGAACGGTTCGTCCAGCAGAATAAGACGGCTCGGCACGGTCAGCGCGCGAGCGATCGCCAGCATCTGCCGCTCGCCGCCCGACAGGCTTTCGGCGCGCGCCCGCTGCAATATGCGAAGCTTCGGGAACAATTCGAAGATTTCGTCGAACGTTGCACCGCCCGGGCGTGCGGCAATACGCAGGTTCTCCATCACGGTCAGATTGGGGAACAGGCGGCGTCCCTCCGGCACGATCGAAATGCCAAGCCGATTGATCTCGTATGGTTTGGCATGGGTGATATCGTTGCCATCCATCGTGATCTGGCCTGCACTTTTCTGCACCGTGCCACTGATCGCCCGCAACATCGTGGTTTTGCCGACGCCGTTGCGGCCAAGCAAGGCTACCGCTTCGCCTTCGTGGACAACCAGATCGAGATCCGTCAGCACCAGACTTCCGGCATAGCCGGCGCGCACCTGTTGTAGTTGCAGGATGGGCTTGGCCGCGATGGGACGAATTGCTTCCGCTTGCACCGTCGGCTGGGGGCCGCCGGCACGCGCGGTGCCCATATAGGCGGTGATGACATCCGGATTGCTCGCGACTTCGGCTGGCTTGCCATCTGCGATCACGCGGCCCTGGTGCAGCACGGTGATGCGATCGGACAGCGCCAGCACTCGGTCGATATCGTGCTCTATCAGCAGCACGGCGTGGGTCGCGGCAAGCTGGCGGATCAGCGCGCCCACTACTTCGCGATCGACTTCCGCAAGGCCTGCGAGCGGTTCATCCAGCAACAGCAGTTTAGCGTCCGTGGCCAGCGAGATCGCGATCTCCAGCAGACGTCGCTCGCCATGCGAAAGATTGGCGCATGGTTCGGCGGCACGATCTTCCAGGCCAACAGCGGCCAGCAGCGACCAGGTGCGCGCGTTGATCGGCTCGATATCATAGGCGTCTCGCCACAAGCCGTTCTGCTCCGGACTGCGCGCCTGGACTGCCACGCGTATATTCTCGAACGTCGTCAGGTTGCGGAACACACTGAGGATCTGGAAGGAACGACCCAGGCCGAGGCGAATCCGACGATGCACCGGAAGTTGCGAAATGTCGTGACCGGCAAAGCGTATTTGCCCTGCGTCCGCGCGCAGCAGGCCGGTCAGCATGTTGAAGAATGTCGTCTTGCCGGCGCCATTGGGGCCGATCAGGCTATGCAGGCAAAACGGATGCACCTCGAGATTCACATCGGCTGCGACCACCAGCGAACCGAACCGCTTGTGCAGGCCGCGTACCGTAAGGATCGGCTGGTCGGGCGCCAAATCCTGTCGCTGGATTTCGCCGAACGGCGCGATGCGCTCGGGCCGTGGTGGAATGCCGTTGCGCACCAGGGTCCAGCGTTCACGTCGCAACACCCGCTGCACCGCGCCCTGGATCCCTTCCGGCGAGACGAGTGCGAATATTATGATGACCGGCGCAAACAATAGCCACCAGCTTTCGGTGATGGCGCTGAGCCTGTCCTGCAGGAGCGTGAAGGCGATTGCGCCCCATAATGGACCAAGGAACTGGTGCACACCTCCCAGCACCGTCATCAGCAGTGCGTCGCCGGCATGCTGCCAGCCCAGGTTGTCGGCGTAGGCGCCGCGCAGCATCAAGGCGAGCAGCGCGCCGGCGTAGCCAACCATGCCGCCGAGGATGACGAAGGCTTCGAATTTCAGGCGGAATGTCGAATAGCCCAGGCTCTGCGCGCGTTGTTCGTTGTCGCGCAGCGCCTGCAACGAGCGGCCGAACGGTGCGTGCGCGATGCGCCATAGCAGCCACATGCCGGCCGTCACTGTGAGCACGGTAAATACGTGAAACGACCAGTCGCTGACCAACCATGGTCGCGGCACATCTTGCAGGCCGTTCTCGCCACCGGTGAGATCGGTCCACTTGTAGGCGACCTCGAACGCGATCTGGGAAAATGCCAGTGTCAGCAAGGAGAAATACAAACCACGCCGGCGCAGGATCACCAGCGCGATCACCGCGGCCAGCACCAGCGAGAAGCCAATGGCGAACACCAGCGCCTCGGCTTCGTTGGTCAGGAAGCCGCGCAGCGAGATCGCCACCGCATAGCTGGCGCAACCGAAGAATACAGAGGCGCCGAACGGCACCAGTCCGGTGTACCCGACCAACAGGTTCACACCGGCACCGTACAGCGTGTAGATGGCGATCTGCGTGATCAGGCTTACCGGCGCGCCGATGGCATCCCAGGCCACCGTCAGCGCGACGAATACCAGAAATACCCACAGTATCGGATGGCGCAGCAGGGCGCTCATTCGAAGCGTTCCCAGCGCTCGCCCAGCAGGCCGCGCGGGCGCACCAGCAGGACCGCTGCCATGAACACATACATCACGGCGTTCGCGGCGTCCGGTTGAAACTGGATGGTCAGCGCCGTTATCACGCCCACCAGCAGGCCGGCGATAACTGCGCCGGCGAAGGAACCCAGGCCACCGATCACCACCACCACGAACGCCGGCATGATGGCGTTTTCCGACATCGACGGGATCACGGTCCACAACGGCGCCGCCAGCATTCCGGCGACCCCGGCCAGCGCACAGCCGAGGCCGAACACCGCGGTCAGCACACGCGGCAACCGTATGCCGAGCAGTCCCACCATTTCCGGATCGCGCGAACCGGCACGCAGGATGCGGCCGAAGGGCGTGAACTGCATGAAGGCCCACAGGCCGATCAGCAGCGCTATGGTGGTAAGAAACACGGTCAGCCGGTACTTGGTGATCAGCACCGGTCCCCAGAGATAGATGCCGGAAAGGAACGGCGGCTGATTGAACGGCTGGCCGATGCCACCGTAGATCAATCGCAGCAGCGCCTCTATCATCAGAGCGAGCGCGAAAGTAACAATCAGGCTGACCAACGGCTCCTTGTCGTAAAGCTGCCGGATCAGCGTGCGTTCAACCGCCATGCCGACAACGCCAACCAGCACCGGCGCCAACAGCACCGCCGGCCAGCCGAGGTACTGATACAGCGTCAGCGCGAAATACGCCCCCAGCGCGAAGAAATTACCATGCGCGAAGTTCACGATGCCCAGCAGGCCGAATATGATCGACAGCCCGATGGCGATCAGCACATAGAGGCCACCGAGCACCAGTCCGGCGGCCACCTGCGAAAGAAGAACGTCCAGCACGACAGGCGTCAGGTCATGTGGCAGTCATGTGGCAGCCGTTCGCCACCGGATCACCGAACACCTTCTCCAGGTCGGCGACGTTTTGTGGCACCACCCCCTTGACGTCGAAGTAATCCCACTTGTCGGTGATCTTCGGCTTAACCTGTACCACCAGGTTACGCAGCAGCATCTGGTGGTCGCCCTTGCGCCAGTAGTAGGGATTGGCAGCCGTGCCGCCTTTCCAGCTTTCCAGTCCCTTGATGATGGCTTCGGTCTCGGTGGATTTTGCCTGCTCGATCGATTCGAACAGCGACTTGGCCGCGATCCAGCCCATCCATGCCTTGTCGGCTGCCGGCTTGCCATATTTCTTCTGATAGTCTGCGGCCATCGCCTTCTCGTCCGGCGGGTTGTTTGGGTTATCGTACCACCAGAGCGACGTGTACAGGCCGGTTGCTGCCTCCTGGCCAACCGCCCAGATGTCTGTATCGCCGATGGCGATCTCACAGACGGGAATCGTGCCCTTCATACCAATCTCGTTCCATTGCTTGAGAAAGGTTGAAAGGTCGCCGGCGGGCACGCCGCCCAGGATCATGTCGGGCTTCGCCTGGCGGATCTTCAGGATGAACGAACTGTAGTCCGGTGTATTCAGTGGCACGCTGTCATCGCCAACAACGGTGCCGCCGGCCTTGATCAGGATCTCCTTGAAGGATTTGGCGATGTCCTGGCCGAATGCATAATTGGCAGTGATGAAATACCATTTCTTGCCGTAGCCCATGAGGTACGGCGCGAACATCGCAGCCTGCACAGCAACCGGCGTGTTCAAGCGGAAGGTGTAGTGATTGCAGTTCTTGCCGCTCATGTCGGTGGCCGCGGCATTGTTGCAGACGAACGGAATCTTCAGTTGCGCCGCCGTGGCCTGCTCGGCCAGACCATTTGAGCTGAGCGATCCGCCAAGAATGGCGACGACCTTATTCTCCTGCACGAGCTTCTGCATGTTCTGCTGCGAGCCCTGCGGCGAGGGTTCATCCAGCCAGACCAACTCTGCCGGCTGACCCATGATCTTGTTGCCGCGTTCTTCCAGCGCCAGATACGTGCCATTCGCCAGATATTCGGTCTGCGCCGCGATGTCGCCGGTCTTTGCCAGCAGCAGCCCGATCTTGATCGTTTCGGCTGCGGCGGCATAGCCGATGAACGGCCGGGCAAGCGGCGCCGCAGCGATCGCGGCAGCGCCCAGCAGCGCCTGGCGGCGCGGCACGACAAGGCTCGATTTTCCGGTGTTCATATTTCCTCCCCCAGCTTCTGCCAGTTCGATTAGCGCGACTGCACTACGCAAGCAACCCGGTCAGGTGCGACGCGGCGTGCTGCTGGGCCTGCGCGGCCATGCGCACCGAGGCATTGGCTGCACCATACTGCTGGTAATCGCCGCAACGTTGGACGATTTCAAAGAAAAATCTATCGTCGAACGTATTGGTGTAGGCGTGCAGAAACTCACCCGCGTCATCGCGATCGTACAGCAGGTTGAGCTGTTGCAAAGCCTGAATGCGGGTATCTTCCAGGCCCCACTTCGCCGCCACATCATCGTAGTAATTCGCGGGGATTTGCAGCATGCGAACGCCGCGCCCCGCCAGACGGGCAAGTGTATCAACTATGTTGTCGGTCGCCATCGCGATATGCTGCACTCCAGCACCGGCATAGGCGGTCAAAAACCGTCCTGTGCTGCTCTCGCGGCTGTCCGATATGTTCAGCGGCAGACGCACGCTGCGCTCGGGACTGACAATGGTGCGGCTGCGGATCAGACCGTATGGGTCAGCGATCTCCCACAGTTGCTCCGGGATGAAGCCGAACACAGCGCGATAGAACAACACAAAATTATCCATGCGTCCGACAGGAAGTGCCTGAGCCACGTGGTCGATACGGGTAAGAACCGACTGCGGGGACTGGTCGGGAAACAGCCGAAAATCGTCCTGATATATACTGCGGCCCGACGGATCGGGCTGCACCAGGTAGATCAGTGTGCCGTCTGGCGCTCGCACTGCCGGAATGCGGCGCTCGCCCTGGCCGATGCGTTCCTGCCATTGCGGACATAGCAGGACCCGTGCGCGTTCTACCGCGCGTGCCGCATCATCCACGATCAGTGCCATGGCGCACACCGATGGGCCGTGCAACTGAAAATGTTCGGCCGCGGCGCTGTCCTGCTCGCTGTTCAGCACAAGGTTCACGCGCCCTTGGCGATACAGATCCACGGCCTTGGAGCGGTGGCGGCCGGCGTAGAGAAAACCGATATCACGCAGCATTTCACCCAGCCGCCGGCCGGTTTCGTCGTCCACCGCGAATTCGAGGAATTCGATACCGTCGAACGACGCCGGCGGCGGCAGGGTCGTGGCACCTGCCTCCGCTTCGACCAGCAACAGTGATCGCAGGCCATCGCGTGCAATCAGGCGCGCGGGGGCGGCACGGAATTCATCATTGAATACTTCGAGCGACAACGTACCGCGATAGCCGCAGGCCAGCACCGCACGCAAAAAATCCGCAACAGGTAGCTGACCCTGGCCCGGGAAATTGCGGAAATGTCGGCTCCAGGACAGGGCATCCATGGAAAGGCGCGGCGCATCCGCAAGCTGCACCAAGAACAGCCGGTCGGCGGGCAATCGCGCGATGCCGGACGGATCATCATCGACCGCGAGCGTGTGGAAGCTGTCGACGATCAGGCCAAGTGCATCGTCGCTGGCTGCTTGCACGATGTCCCAGGCATGTCGCCATCGGTTGACGTGGCGACCCCAGGCAAGCGCCTCGTAGCCGACACGCAGGCCACGCCGCCGTGCGCGCTCCGCCATCGCAGCGAGGTCAGCAGCGGCGCGCGCATCATCATCGATCGTGGCGGGATGGATGTTGCTGCAGACCAGCACCAGATCGGTGCCGAGTGCCTGCATGACGTCGAACTTGCGTTCGGCGCGATCGAGATTGCGTGTGCGCTGCGGCTCGGGCATTGCCTCGAAATCGCGGAACGGCTGGAACAGTGTAATCGCCAGACCGAGGCCATCGGCGATCCTGCGCACGTCGTCGGGTGACCCGTCGTACGTCAACAGGTCATTTTCGAACAGTTCCACTCCGTCGAAGCCGATGGCTGCCGCTGCTTCAAGCTTTTCGGGCAAGGTGCCGCTGAGCGATACGGTGGCGATGGACTTTGCCAATGGCGGCCACACGGCTGGAACGGTTTCGTTCAACGTCGCCTCCTGCCCGGTTCGCCGCGGGCCCAATGTGTTGGCACGACCGGTATTGGCACGACCTATGTAGGCAAAGAGCCGTGGTTGACGTGGATTAACTAGATAGTTAATAGCGTGTCGATGCCCGCCGCAAGAGGGAGCCCGCAGCAAGAGCGTGCCCGCCGCAAGAGCAAAAGTGCCGCTGCCGAAAGGCCCTTCCCGAGAGTGATCAAACCATGCCCTCCAGCGCCGCACAAAGTTTGCTGCTTGGCTTGATCGGGTCCGGAATCCAGGCCTCACGCGCGCCTGCGCTGCACGAGGGGGAAGCCGCCCAGCAAGGGCTGCGTTGCATCTACAAGCTGATCGACATCGCAAAATTGGGCCTTGGCGTCGACGCATTGCCCGAATTGCTGACGGCTGCCGAACGCCTGGGTTTCGCCGGCCTGAACATCACGCATCCCTGCAAGCAGGCGGTCATCCCGTACCTGCACGAGTTGTCACCCGACGCGCGCGTTCTCGGCGCGGTGAACACTGTACTACTGCGCGACGGCAGACGCGTCGGCTGCAACACGGACTGGTATGGATTTGCCGAAAACTTTCGGCGTGGCCTGCCGAATGTACCCCTTACCCGAGCCGTGCAACTGGGTGCCGGCGGCGCCGGCGCCGCCGTGGCGCACGCAGCGCTGACACTCGGCGTTGGTGAGCTTACGATCTGCGATATCGATAGCGGACGCATGGCGGCTTTGGCCGACAGTCTCTGCGCCAGGTTCGGCGCCGGCCGTGCCGTCGTGGCTACCGATATGGCCAGCGCCATGGCAGCAGCCGACGGCGTCATCAATGCCACGCCGATCGGCATGGTGGACCACCCCGGACTGCCGTTGCCGTCAGAGTTCCTGCGGTCGGCACTCTGGGTCGCCGAGATCGTCTATTTCCCGCTGGAAACCGACCTGTTGCGTACCGCACGCGCAGTTGGCTGTCGCACGCTCGATGGTGGTGGCATGGCGGTATTCCAGGCAGTCGAGGCATTTCGCCTGTTCACCGACATCGCCCCGGATGCCGGCCGCATGCTGCGACACTTTGCCGCACTGTCTTCAGTCTGAGGCATCATCCCTTACCGTTGACGCCCGCGCTGGCCGCGGCCGTTCGCGGTCCGCGGATCGGATCGCCGCCGCGCGTCGCCGGTTGTTTCCAACATTCGGATTATGGCATCGCCGATCATCTGCTTGTGCTTTGCCCGCAGTAGCGGCGCGGTCAGGTCGCAGCCGAACAATATCCCGAATGTATGGCGATTCGAAACCCGAAAGAAGCAGAACGCGCTGATCATCAGATGCAGGTCCACCGCGTCGATGTCCAAGCGGAAGACGCCCGCACGTCGCCCGCGCTCCAAAATCCCGGTCAGCGTATCGATCACGATCAGGTTCTGCTTCTGCAGCGTGCTGGATTGCGCCAAATGGCGCCCGTGGTGGATATTCTCGATGCTGACCAGGCGAATGAATTCCGGATGTGCTTCCTCGTAGTCGAAGGTGAATTCGATCATGCGGCGTATGGCTTCGACTGGACTCAGGCTTGCCAGATCGAGTTCCTGTTCCACACTGCGGATATCGCCGTAAACCTGCTCCAGCACCGCGAGGTACAAGCCCTCTTTGCTGCCGAAATAATAGTAGAGCATGCGTTTCGTCGTGCGCATGCGCGCAGCGATCGCGTCCACACGCGCACCACTCAGGCCGTGTTCGGAGAATTCCTGCCTGGCGGCGCGCAATATGTCCTGGCGGGTGCGCGCCGCGTCCGGCTTGCGCGGGCCCGACCCGGATCCCGCCTCGCGTCGCTTGCTGGATGGCACGGCAGTGAAAGCCCTCTTCGTTTCGTGCCAGCCGATAATAGCAGGCGGGGACTGACCAGTTGGTGACCGACGCCCGCCCGCACCGCCACCCGCGGTCTGCGCCACCTCGCCTATTCTGCCGCGGCCTGGAAACTCCTGGCATGACGCAGCAGCGCGTCGTCCGGAACCGGTTCGATCGGACGGAAGTCGCGGTGAGCGATCCAGTCTGGACGCGTCGGTGTGCGGATGTAGTTGGAAACCGCGTTCAACGTCAGGTACACGATCTTGCGTGGATAAGGCGTGATATTGCCGGCCGAGCCGTGCACCAGATTGCCGTGGAACAGCAGCATCGCCCCCGGTTTGCCGGTGGGCGTGACGATCCCGCCCTGCTGCACCAGCCGGCTCACGGTATCGTTGTCGAGCGTCCACAACGGATAAGACGTGGTGGACAAATCATGTCCGGCGTGCAGCACGCCTTCAGTGTGGCTGCGCGGCACCAGCATCAGTGGCCCGTTGATCGGCAACACCTCGTCCACAAACACCGCGATGTTCATCGCACGCGGTTCCGGCATGCCGTCGTCGCGTGCCCAGGTGCCGTAATCCTGATGCCACTGCCACACCTCGCCATCGAACGCCGCCTTCGCGTTGATCTTGAACTGATGCATGTAGAGTTGCTCGCCAAACACCTGCTCGACGGGCCGGATCATTCGCGGATGCGCACCCAGCAGACGAAACGCCTCGTTGTAGGTGTGCGCCGCGAAGGCGGTACGCGGCGCGCCCGATTTCTCCCGCCAAATCTCTTTGCGGTCGGTACGGAAGAGGACCTCCGCTTCGCGGCGCAGGATCGCAATCTCCTCCGCCGAGAACAGATCCGGCAAGAACAGATAGCCTTCCCTGTTGAACTGCCGGAGCTGCTGCTTGCTCAGCACCATCACACAACCTCCGCCTATGCAGCGAGATAGCCGCCATCGACATAAAGTTCGGCGCCGGTGATGTAGGAAGCTTCATCGGACGCCAGGAACAGGATCGCGTTCGCCACCTCATCGACCTCGCCGGCGCGTCGCAGCGGCACGGTTTGCAGCATCTTTGCGCGCACCGCGGGGTCAGCCGTGGCGCCCGACGTGCGCATCGGCGGCATCAGGCCGGGATGCACCGAATTGGCGCGGATACCGTCGCGGCCGAACTGCACCGCGGTGGATTTCGTCAGCGTGCGCACCGCACCCTTCGATGCGTTGTAGCCCATATGCGTCATCGTCTGACCGGCGTTGCCGGAGATTGACGAAAGGTTGATGATCGATCCGCCGCCGGACTGCTTCATCGCCAGCACTGCATGTTTGGTGCCGAGAAAGACACCGCGCGCGTTCACTGCCATCAGCTTGTCCCACGCATCGGTGCCCAGCAAATCGGCAAACGCGCTGCCACTGATGCCGGCGTTATTCACCAGGATGTCGACCCTGCCGTGTTTCTGCACGGTTGCGTCGACCACCGTCTTCCAGTCGGCTTCATTGGTCACGTCCAGCCGCATGAACTCGGCAATGCCGTTCGCGCGCGTGATATCGGAGGCGATCTGGCGCCCCTCTTCCTCCAGCATGTCGGCGATCACAACCTTGGCGCCTTCCTTGGCAAACCGGCGCGCAGTCGCGGCGCCCATGCCCGATGCTGCGCCACTGACGATCGCCACTTTCCCTTCCAGGCGCATACTTCGTCCCTCCCGACCAGCCTCTCTTGCCATTCAGGCTGCCACGAGTGGCCCAGCTTGGCTACCGGGCCAGTACGATGCACCATGCACCGCATCAAAACGGGCACCCTGCCCTGTGAGACTTGGAGAATACGCGCATGGCCCACCGCGGCATGAAGTTCGGCATCTTCCTGGCACCGTTCCATCGCGTCGGCGAAAATCCGACGCTGGCGATCAACCGTGACGTAGAGCTGCTGGAGTGGCTGGACTGGCTTGGCTACGACGAAGCCTGGATCGGCGAACATCATTCCGCCGGGTGGGAGCTGATCGCGCTCCCCGAACTGATCATCGCCGCCGCTGCCGAACGTACCAAGCACATCAAACTTGGTACCGGTGTGACCAGCCTGCCGTATCACCATCCCTTCATGGTCGCACAGCGCTTCGTGCAGCTGGACCACATGACGCGTGGTCGTGCGATGATGGGTTGCGGTCCAGGCGCACTGACCTCCGACGCCTACATGCTCGGTATCGAACCTAGCACGCAGCGTCCGCGCATGCTGGAAGCGATGGACGCGATCATGCGCCTGCTGAAATGCGAAGAGCCCGTCACGATGAAGACGGACTGGTTCGAAATGCGCGATGCACGACTGCATCTCGCGCCGTACACCGATCCGCATTTCGAAATCGCCGTCGCCAGCACCATCACACCATTCGGCATGATCGCCGCCGGCACGCATGGCGTGGGTGTGCTGTCGATCGGCGCGGGTCTGCCAGGTGGTCCGGAGGCCTTGGCCAGCCAGTGGAAGATTGCCGAAGAAGCCGCCGAGAAGAACGGCAAGACGATGGACCGCAAGAACTGGCGCGTCGTGGTGAATGCGCACGTCGCGGACGACGACGAGCAGGCGCTGGCGGAGGTGAAGAAGGGCGAACGCGTGGAGACACAGACCTATTTCGAGGACACGCTCGGTCGTCCGCCGGGCCGCGCCGACGACCCGCTGCGCGACGGTGTGAAGATGGGCACGACAATGGTCGGCTCACCAGAGACGGTGGTAAAGGGCATCAAGCGCCTGCTCGAATACAGTCAGGGCGGCTTCGGGGGCATCCTGTTCCGCGCGCACGAATGGGCGAACCGGGAACAGACGCTGCGCAGTTACGAACTATTTGCACGTTATGTAATGCCGCACTTCCAAGGCTCGCTGACGACGATCGCCGGTTCCAACAATTGGGCGCGTGACAATCGGAAGCAGGTGTTCGGCTCGACAGTCGAGGCGGTGAAGCGCGCATTCACCGATTTTGGCCGCGAGGCGCCCGAGGAAGCGATACGCGCACGAACTC
>Ga0307474_10001237_pt1 | contig 18605 bp, 13 predicted proteins | sample atmos_gasesECM1C_2_FD_203312 | JGI IMG/M metagenome (GOLD analysis project Ga0307474, IMG submission 203312) | Hardwood forest soil microbial communities from Morgan-Monroe State Forest, Indiana, United States - atmos_gasesECM1C_05 | ecosystem: Environmental > Terrestrial > Soil > Temperate... | reverse complement strand
TCCGTTCTGGCCTACGGCGCTGCATCGGCGATCAGTTTTTCGCGCGTCACCGCAAAACAACACTTTCCCTCGGATGTACTGATCGGGAGCGCCATCGGCTGGCTCGTGGGAGCTTATGTATATCGCACACATCACAATCCCGACCTTTCTGGCGCGGCTTGGCCAACCTACGCAGAATCGCAGGACGGGGCCGCGTCCACTACTCCTGCCGGGTCACCTTACGTCGAACTCGACAGCTGGATTTACCCCGCAATCGAGCGCTTGGCCGCTCTGGGTTATATAGATTCCGCGTTCCTAGGAATGCGGCCCTGGACGCGAGCCGAGTGCGCTCTTCTCGTACAAGAAGCCAGCGAAAATGTCGAAGCAACCGGTGGGATGCGCGGCGATGTGTACAGCCTGTACCTGGCCCTGCAAAGCGAATTGCAGGGAGACAGTGAAGCGCTGGTGGGGGCCAGAGAAGGGGCCGTGCATTGGGAGTCGCTCTACGCTGGCGTGACTGGAATTAGTGGCCCGCCTCTGAACGACAGCTATCATTTCGGCCAAACGATCATCAATAACTACGGCCGTCCTTATCAGGAAGGCTTCAATAGCTACGACGGCTTTTCCGGCTACGCCACCGCAGGGCGTTATGCGATCTACGTTCGCGGCGAATATCAGCACGCTCCTTCCGCGCCTGCGTATTCACTCCCGATACGACAATTCATTGCGACGGTAGACCAAAATCCTCTGCAACCGGCGACGCCCTTCGCAACCGTAAATCAATTCCGCCTTCTTGACACCTACGTTTCGGCCACTGCGGCAAATTGGAATTTCGCTTTTGGCAAACAGAGCCTTTGGTGGGGGCCCGATTATGGTAGCGCCCTGATTTTCAGCGACAATGCCGAGCCGATTTATATGTTCCGAGCGAGCCGCATCGTACCTTTTACGCTCCCGTGGATCTTCGGCCGGCTCTTGGGTCCGATGAAGCTGGACGCATTCTTCGGCAAACTTTCCGGCAACGATTTTCCGCCGCGGCCGTTGATTCATGGAGAGAAAGTTAGCTTCAAGCCAACAAAGAATCTGGAACTGGGATTCACGCGCATGGCACAGATGGGAGGCGTTGGTCGCCCGCTGACACCGGCCGCTGTGTTTAACAGCTACTTTGGTATCCGTAACTCCGACATGTATGCCGCAAATGCCAATCCCGGCAAAAGAACCGGCGGCTTCGATGCTTCCTACCGCCTGCCCCTCCTGCGTGACTGGGTTTCGATATACACGGACGCTCTTTCGTCCGATGACATTTCCCCTTTCTCAGCGCCGCGCCGCGCTGCCATTAACCCTGGCATTCACCTGGTACGCTTTCCAAAAATTCCGCGCTTGGACCTGCGGGTGGAAGCTGTCAATACCAATACGCCCTCCTCCAGCCGTGGCGGGCATCTGACTTACTTTGACTTTTTCTATCACGATCTCAGCACAAACAAGAACAACTTGATCGCGAGCTGGATCGGACGAGAGGGCACCGGTATTCAGGCCTGGAGCACCTACCGGTTTGGGGCACGGAACAATCTGCAGTTCGGCTACCGCCACGCCACGATTTCCCGCGATTTCATCCCAGGCGGAGAAACGGTGAACGACGGCTCCGCGAAATTTGACTTCTGGCTGGGTGGCAAAGTGAGCGTTTCGACGGCAGTGCAATACGAAAAGTGGTTCGCTCCCATTTTGGCGACCACCCCCCAAACCAATTGGACTTCGTCCGTCGGGGTTACTTTCTGGCCCCACCTGGAAGCCAAGCTGCCCTCGTTTTTCGGATCGCGGAATTAGCAAAGGTGCGTGCGAGAGAGGCTTAGCCCCGAAGCAAAGCGCGAACTCGAGGTGGAATGGTCGCGCCCGAGCCTTTTGGGGGCAGCGAGGAGACTGCCGTCATGATCGCCATTTCTCGCCGCATGGAGGAGATCCACAGAGACACGCACTGCGGTGACTCGCACAGGCAAGGAATCGGCCTGCCGCTTGATCGGTTAATCGGCGGTGGGCAACTAGAAAAACATGCGCGACCCCAGTAACCGGATAGCACTGACCGGCGGTGCCGGCTTTATTGGCTCCCACCTTGCCGAGGCCTTGCTGCGTCGTGGATCGCAGCTTACAATCATCGACAACTTGGACAGGTTCTACTCCCCTGTTTGGAAGAAGACCAACCTTGAAAACATTCGTCGGCTGGGAGAGTTCGAGTTTCTCCAAGTAGATATTTGCGACTTCGAGAGCCTTCGAGCAGCCCTGGCAGCTGTTAAGCCTGATGTGATCGTTCATCTCGCTGCGCGAGCCGGCGTACGGCCTTCAATCGAGCAACCGCTTTTATATGAGCAGGTTAACGTAGGGGGTACCCTGAACCTCTTGGAGATCTCTCGCCGGCTTGGGATACCAAAGTTCATCTTTGGCTCGTCCAGTTCTGTCTACGGCGCTTCGAGCCGGGTGCCATTTTCCGAAGAGCAAGTCGAGATCAGACCCATCTCACCTTATGCCGCGACGAAGCTTGCCGGCGAGATGCTGTGTTACACTTACTCGCATCTCCATCGTATAAGCGTCGTCTGCTTGCGCTTTTTCACAGCGTACGGGCCCCGCCAGCGACCCGATCTCGCCATTCACAAGTTTTTCGCGCTACTCGAAGCAGGAAAACCCATTCCTTTCTTCGGCGATGGTTCAAGCGGACGCGACTATACCTATGTGGACGACATTGTTTCAGGCATTCTTGCTGCACTCGACTATGCGCATTCGCCGGGCGCCGCCGTGCCGTTCGAAGTTTTTAATCTCGGCAATTCACATCCTGTCAATCTTGGCGACCTGGTCTCCGCACTCGAGCGAGTCAGCGGGCGAAAGTCCATACTCGACAAGCAAGCGTTCCAACCCGGCGATGTTCCGCTCACTTGGGCCAGCATCGAAAAGGCTGGCCGTTTGCTCAGTTACAAACCTGCTATGCCTCTCGAAGAAGGATTGCGGCGGTTTGCAGAGTGGTATAGGTCTGCGGGCCCCGCTTGTCGACTTTAAGATCCACCGCCTTGTGAGGACTTTTGCATTCCGGACGACTCGCTAATCGACTCAAAAGGCATCCCGGCGGTCAAGTATCGCGGAGAGGCACGCAAACACAGTCGTGGGTTGCGTCGTTTGCCAATCGCGGTAAGCGCATCGTTCTTCTGGCTTTTCGCCCATTTTGTCTTGGTGTCGGAATCCTCCGCCGCGGTGGCACGGTTTCGTACGCCCCTAATGCCGCTGGTGTGCATTTGAGCTGGGATAGCGATCGCTGACTAAGCCCCTAACAGGAAGCGCTTGGCTTCAGCCTCGCTTGATCCCTCATCAGCGGACTCGCCGAGGCGCACCGAGAAATCTGAAACAGTGGACTGCATCCAAACAGAGAAATCTCAGGGCAGTCCCGCTTTCGCAACGCCTATTGCCGAGCCGGGAGCAGAGCAAAGTGAGCTTTTCCGGAGAAGCCAGTCCTGAAAGACAAGCACATCCCAAAGCAAATACTGCCAATTGTGATGGCCGGATATGTGCTCGCGCCATTTTTCACGGATAGAGTGAGAGTTAAGTAAGCCATGGTCGGCCAGGCTTTGTTCGGAGAGAAGGCTTTCGGCCCAATCGCGTAGGGGACCACGCAGCCAGCGATCAATGGGCACGCCGAAGCCCATCTTTGGCCGTTCGATGAGGACAGGAGGGACATATTTGTAAAGAACCTGACGCAAGATCCACTTACTCTGGCGCTTCCTGATTTTGAGAGAAAGAGGCAAAGTCCAGGCAAACTCCACGACGCGATGATCCAGAAGAGGAACGCGAGCCTCTAAGCTGACCGCCATGCTGGCGCGATCGACTTTCGTGAGGATGTCATCGGGCAGATAATTGAGCAGATCGGTGAGCATCATGACTTCCTCGATGCTTGTGGAACTGGCGGACAGATTTTCGATGCATTCGCGAACGGAGTTCGGCTCCTGCGAGCCCGTCACGAGTTCTGCGGGATTTGTCCAATGTGAGAGCGCTTCGTAATAGAGAGCCCGCGGACTATTCAGGGAAATAAATGTTGCAAGTTTTTGCGTCTTATTGCCAGGAGTCCCGTGGTGAAGGCTCTTGGGAAGAAGCGGGCGCAAGAAGCGAAAAGCCTGGTCAATCGAAGTTGGCGGGATTGCATGGAGAAGGGATGAGGTGGCGTTAAGTAGCGGCTTCGGAAAAAATTTAGTGGAGTTCCAGATTCTCCGAATCAGTGCATAACGGTTGTAGCCTCCGAATAATTCGTCCCCGCCGTCGCCGGAAAGGCTGACGGTAACGCTGTCACGCGCTAATTTGGAGACCAAAAAAGTAGGTATTTGCGAGGCATCCGCGAAGGGCTCATCGTACATGCTGGGAAGCAGAGGAACAACGTCGAGAGCATCCTTAGAGGTAAGATACAGCTCGGTGTGATCCGTGTGCAGATGTTCGGCGACTCTGCGAGCATCCACAGCTTCGTTATAACCCTCTTCATGAAACCCGATCGTGAAGGTTTTGACAGGCCGTCGACTTTGCGCCTGCATCAAAGCGACTACCGTACTGGAGTCTACGCCTCCCGATAAAAACGCACCTAGCGGAACGTCGGCAATCATGCGTAAACGCACGGCTGCGAGGAGGAGCTGATGCAGATGATCGACTGCCTCCGTGTCGCTCGATTGCAGGACCGATTTCTGCCCTCTGTGCGCGACGTCTTCTGCCGACCAATAACGATGGATCACGGGAGTGTTCGTTGAGGAGTCGAGCGTGAGCATACAACCGGGTTGCAATTTCTGTAGCCCTCTATAAATGCAATGTGGCGACGGTACATAGTTGTGCCGCATGTAGAGAGCGAGTGCGTCGCGGTCAACCTCCGGTTGGAAATCAGGGTGCTGCTGGATGGCTTTCAGTTCGGAAGCAAAGACGAAGGCGCTGCCTACGCGGCCATAGTAAAGCGGCTTGATGCCCAGACGATCCCGGACGAGATATAGTCTTCGCTCCTGACGATCCCAAAGCGCAAAGGCGAACATCCCGACGAAGCGTTGAACGGCAGCTTCGACTCCCCAGCGTTCAAGCGTTTCCAGCATAACTTCGGTGTCGGAATGCCCTCGCCACTGGTACGAGCCGTGCTCAGCGCGTAGCTCCTTGAAATTGTAGACCTCCCCGTTGAAAACTATCGCGAATCTTCCGGATGCGGAGAACATTGGCTGATGGCCTTCAGGCGAGAGGTCAAGAATGGACAGGCGACGAAAGGCCATACCGAGCCCGACGGCATCGTCGTGGAACGCCCCCGAGTCATCTGGGCCGCGATGTGCCAGCGCCGCACCCATTCGATTCAGCAATTCGGAGGGATGCTCAGCAGCTTTGGATTGCCAAAACCCTGCTATGCCGCACATAAGTGTTGGAGGCCTCTGCCGACTGCCATTCTCCTTGCGATATCTGGCTTCGCAGATCTTCGCGCTAAGTGTCTATTGGCCGATGGCCCGCATCGCGAAGCTTTCCGATTCGTGGCCTCTCAACTTCTATCCGATCGGAGCTTTTACATCATGCGCGCCGACGCGCTTGACAGAGTCGGGACTAAATTAGAAAAACGCTTCACGAAGCACCAAATCGTGACGATGCTGGAGTCGGCCAAGCTGAAAGATATTCGGTTCTCCGAAACCGAACACTGGATGTGCACCGCAAGCAAGCCTTATTGATCCGGCTGGACTTGAAATCGACCTGTGGTCCAATCTTAATTCTGAAAATGGCATTGCACAGATCCTCGCCCCACGCCGCGACCTTGAGATGGAACCGGATCATCGTGAATCAATGCTCATGATCCCAGCTAACTTATGACCGCGATTTCCGACGATGGTCTCGGCAATTTCTGGGTAACCTGATCATAAATGGTTTCGAATTGACCAGAGATACTCTCGATCGAATACCTTTCCTCGATTCGGCGTCTCGCCAACTCGCCAAGCCTTGATCGCTCAACAGCCCCCATGCCGAGCATCGTTTGAAGACCCGCGGCAAGTGCCGTCGGATCACGAGGGGGGGCCACAATGCCCGTTTCACCAACAATTTCGGCCGCGTCTCCCACATCGGTGACAACACAAGGAACCTTCATCGCCATTGCTTCGCAAACGACATTCGGAAAACCCTCTGCGATCGAAGATAAACAAAATACATCCATGGCCGCCAAGCATCTCGGAATATCGCTACGCTCGCCTGCGAGCACGAATTTCTGCGCGAGCCTATTTTCAGCAATCCAAGCCCACAACACCTGATTTCCTTTAACGAGGTTACGCCCTACCATTAAGAATTTCACGCGCTCAACATGAGACGCAAGGACTGCCGCGCAATGGACGAAGTTGCTATGGTCTTTCAAGGGATCGAATCTTCCAACGGTTCCCACGACGATATCGTCTTCACCAAAACCAAAAGCAGCGCGGGCCCGCTCCCGAAGCCCCGGGTGGCGGTGGAACGCTCGCAGGTCGTATCCGTTCGAGATCACCACCATCTTCGTTCGATCGTAGCCTTTTTGGATATGGAGCATTCTTGCAGACTCTGCACAGCAGACGATGACGCTGGGCACAAATCGAGATAGCCAGGAACATAATGATACAACCATTTGTGTAGCGGATAGTCCACGCTGCGGAATAGCGGTGCACCTGACACCCCAGATTACATGCCGATTTCCAGCGCAGCGCGCCGCCAAACCCCCAAGCAAATCGGCATGGTACATCCAAGTCTGCACGATGTCGGGGCGGGTAGCGCGAATTCGCCGGACGAGATGCCAAAGCAGGCGGGGAAACCCCAGTAAGGAACGCATCTCCATGGCTTGCACCTGAATGCCCAACTTTTGCAGTTGTTGGCCCACTGCGCCCATATCCTTGAGAACAATGACTGTGTGCCGATAATCCGGCCTACGCTGGTGGGCCTCAATCAGGCGCTTGAGCATCATTTCGGCTCCGCCGGTGCCGAGGGTAGTGATGACGTGCATCACGCAAGTCAAGGAATTGCCTCCAACGCTGCCTTCGTGCGCCTCACCAGCGTTTCAACCGAAAAGTTTTCCGAGATACGCCGCCGAACGCCAGCGCAAAGGCTTGCTCGTTCAAGGCTTAGCCGGTCCAGCAGGACGATCATGCCTGCCGCCAGAGCTTCGGGGTCACGAGGTGGAACCACGATACCGCCATCACCGAGGATTTCGCGGGCATCACCAACGTCGGTGGCGACGCAGGGAACACCACAAGCCATGGCCTCGCCGAGAGCGTTGGAAAAGCCCTCTCCGAAAGCCGAGGACGATACAACCAGGTCGAGCGCGTTGTACACCGCTGGCAAGTCGGCACGCGGCCCGGCCCAGACCATTCTCTCGTGCAGCCCGAGCCGACGCGCCTGTTCCTGCAAGCGCGCCGCGTAATCAGGCGGGCCGTCTCCCACACTGACAAAGCGCATTCCTTGCTTGCGCCTCGCGAGCACCGCAGCGGCTTCTAGGAATGTTGGATGATCCTTCATCGGATCCATACGGCCGACGATTCCCACGAGCGTTTCTTTCGGCGAAACTCCCCATTCGGCACGCACTGCCTCACGAAGCATCGGATATGGCCGAAAACGCTCAACATCAATCCCGTTCGGGATCACGATGAACCTGTCGTTGGACGGAAAACCGCGTGACACGGCATAGCGTCGGCCAGCCTCCGAATTGGAGATAATCAGATCCGGACAGCGGCTGAACAGACGTTCGAGCCAATAAGTAAACCATGACAGCCTGTCGTAGTGTGCCAAATCCACGTCGGAAGCGCGCACGCCCCACGCCAGTTTTAGCTTCCGCGAGGGTAATCTGGTAAGGCAGGCCAACAGGTTAGATACGGGCAGAAAGGCGTAGAGTATATCGGGCCGCTCCTCTTCCAGAACCCGGAATAGCCTGCCGAGAAAACCCTTCAGGTCCCAGCGGCCGCGCTTTTCCAAGCAACGGAGTGTTACATCGGGAGACAGGCGCTTGATGAGCGGACCATTGGGATAGAACACCAGCACGCTCACCGCATGCCCGCAGCGTGCGAGCCCATTGGCCAATATCGTCACCTGCATTTCGGCGCCGCCATATTCGAGCGAGCGGATCAGCATGGCAATGCGCCGCTTGCCCGCCACCCAGTGCCCGCTCTGCGAACCATAGCCAGGTCGCTCGGAAGTTACACCCAAATCCGATTCGTCCGAATGGAGAATGTTGGGCACTACGCCTTCCAACCAGTCTGCTTGGCAAAGACAAACTCGTTGTTTCCTAGACCGAGTCCGACCGTCTTGAGTTTCACCATCTGGAATCCGTTCGCCCGGAAGAAATCGAAAATGGCGTCCGGCCTAGCCACTTCAAACGGATAACCGCCGAGCCAATCCAGTAAATCGGTTGTATACGCCATGCCGCGTGCCTGCTTATATTCCCGATATCGGTACAACGGACTTCTCCGCAGGAACAGGACATCTTTGATGAAAGACGCGACCGCAAAGCAGGTAGCGCAGGTCGGGATGATCACCAACCGCCACGCCAATCCGCGGTTATATCGCTGCTTGATAGCCTTCCAGGTGGTGGACAGGAAATCTTGGTCGTTGTAAAGCGCGATAAATAGTTTGCCCCCCGTTTCCACCAGCGGGATGGCGTTCTCCAGCGCTTGCCACATATTGCCTGTGTGGTGAAGCACTCCCCAAGAATAGACAATGTCAAACTGCCCCAGCGTGGACAGAAACCCCGAATTCAGGACGCTACCTTGCTGAATCGTCCAGCTAGGCGAGCCGTCGTAGTACCGCCGCTTCAACTCTTGCGCGCAGGCCACACTTCGAGGATCGAGATCGAAAGAATCTACCGATTCTGCTCCGAGCCGCATCGCGGCCAAGGAAAACAGTCCGCTTCCACATCCGACATCAAGAAATGACTTCCCCCTGAGGTCATCAACCTCGAGCATAGAGCAAAGCGATTTCTCTGCTTCGACAATACGATCTTCAGTCAAATACTTGAGGAAGCGCTGCCAATTTTTTCCGAATGCAAATCTCTCTGCTGAATCGCTGACCTGCGTTTCGCCTTTGGCGGCAATAGCGGAGGAGGGGCTAGACATGTTCATTACCTCGGTAGATCCAGGGACAAAGGGCGCTGGCCATTTTTTGTGGTCCTTCCAAACACTCCGTGGTTTCCGCCTCCAGAATCTCGGTCTAAGGAGAAGACGTGTTCATCCTTCAGCATAAGGCGCTCGGGGCGACTGCATCAACTGGCGAGACTTGCCAATTTTTGCGGGGAAACGTTTCAGACTGAAGTCCAGACCAACAGCGGCGGCGAAGGCATAGAGAGGAATGATCGGAACTCGAAATCTCGAGTAGGCCTGCGCGCCGCCGGAGATTACCAGAAAATACAGGATGACCAAGAAAATGAGCGTGAACAACTGTCTATTCGTTTTCCAGAGTACCAGTAAACCTATGCACGCAAAACAGAATAGAGGAATCGTAAAAAGCAAGATAAGGATCGTTCCCACCCGCGGGCTTGCCCCTGTCATCTCCCTTAGTCTAAGCAGGCCGCCACCGAAAATCACTTCGGCGTCGCCTCGAACAGCGACCTCCACATAGGCGAGGGGATCCGCCTCAATAATTGTGCGCCCAAGCCTCCAATAGTAGGCTGATTTTTGGGGAATCGTTATTTGAGAGCAATCCGCACCATAGAGATTCCTAATGTCGTTGCAGGCCTGAGCTTCTAGTTGTGTTTGACGCCTCTCCACGTTCGCATCGAACTCTCCGGGATCATTAATGGCCAATGACCCGGCCGCTTTGTACAACAGCATGTTCATGCCAGCAATGGTCGTCACCGTGAAGTAGCCCGTCTCGCGATAATTTCTGATTGCCCAGGTCACAGGAAGAATGACGAACGCGAGAGAGAAACTCAAGGCAGCGCGCAACCTGAAACTTCTGCGGACGAGCAGTAGATAAAGTGCGGCGGGCAAGAAAAAGAGCACATTTATCGGTCGTATCAGCACAGATGCGCCTGCAAGTAGACCTGCAGTGAAGAGACGAATCCCAGGCTTCTCCATCTGCGCAGATTCTACCCAGAGTAACAATAGGACAACCGCCAGAGTAGCAGTAAAGAAGATTTCCGTAAAAATCGAGTTCGCGGTCTCCAACAAGGGCAAATCAAGACAAAGCAGGATTCCGGTCAGCAGGGCCGTTCGGCGGCTCCTCATAACTTGAAAGGCAAAGGCAGTGGTGCCCAACACAATCAATGCGCGCAGCAGATGCTGAAAAATGATCAGGTATTTCAAATCAAGGCGCGTCCATAGAAACGGCAAGATGAACAGCGAGTATCCTGGCGTACGCAGCGTCTCGGGGTACCCCGCCGAGTTGACAAAGCCGTGTCCGGCCAAAATATTGGCCGCTGGAACAATATAGCTCGGAGAGTCCGGATTATAAAAGTCGTGGAAATGCCAGAAGAAAAGACAACTGGTCGCGATAGCCAAAACAGCAATGACGCCGAGAATACGCGACATGCCTTGCATGACCTGAGTTTTGGAAGTCCGGGTTTGTGGGTTCTGCAAAGACTCATCCTTCGTTGGCAGCGTCGTGATCGAGTCAGTGATCACGGAAGCTTATCCCGGTCATTCGGTCGTGCAGCACAAGCTCCTGGGTCTTCCGGCGACAGAATAGACATTCGGTGAGCCGATCGCCTCTTCAGACTTAGCCGGCACGATACGCACCAGACTTTTTATCCATGCTGGAGCCGAATTGGCAGGAAGAGATACGAAGGCCGTCCCGGTTAGGATCGTCCAGGCCCTTAGTTCGCTCTGCGTCCAACAGCTCTAAGACTTCAGAGACAACAACGAAATCTGAATCCTTATCGTTAAACGCAAGATCCTCGACCTTGCCCACGTAACACTTCACGCATTTAACGGCGAGTCGAGCCAAAGCTCTCTCATCCCGATCAACAGAGAAAGCCTCGCCGCCTAGAACGAACTGCTCCCAACGCCCGTTCCCCACCTCAATGTCGAGTACAGTAGGTTTAACAACCACTGTCGGCAAAACGTTTGGCGAAATGGGGCGTGCTCGATGCAATCTACTTCTTCGTGCGCAAGGCATTGCAAGGCGGCTCAAGCTTCATGACCCTGGCTACCGCTGATGCCATGAATGCCTTCGGCGGCAATTTGTACACTTGGTGTCTGTACGTGCCTGGACCGATAATACAGAAGTAGAGCGATTGTAATCCACCAAGTAAGTTGCTCTTTCAATACAAAGATCAGCATGCCTTCGCGAAAATAAACAAAAAACGCAATCACAAACCACCAATATATCAGCCAACTGACAGCATCCTTAGGATTAGCCGGCTTGAGACGCAGATGAAGCCATTTGTAAATTAGGCCCAGGACGAAAAACAGGGCGAACATCCCTGCATACCCAAAGTTAACCAGCAGATATCCATGAAGCCCCAGAGTTTCTCCGCCGGAAAACCCCTCTGGGATCCGGTACCCTAACATGAATCGATTGACTTCATCGGCAAATTCCGGGCTTCTTTCGAAACCCAAAATCTGCGAGGGGAAAAAATCGCGCGGCAGATTGGCAATGTCCGGCAAGAATCCGAATTGCCACAGTGAGGCCTTCTGCGCAGCGACAAAATGGACATAGGAATCTGCCAGTCCCTGCGTAGCGACGTCATAGGTAACTTCTGCAAGCCCTCGCCAATCGGCAGCGTTGAGATTGATTACGTCAAACACAGCGGACACATTCCCGCTGAGAATTATTGGCCCGAGAAATGAACCAACACCAGCAACAATGAAAACCAGCGCCAAAGCTACCACAGCCGTCTTTTTCAGACGGCCCCCCAGCGACGCATAGACAAGGTAGCACAATAGGATGGGATAAATCAGCGGTCGTCTACCTCCGCTGGACAACGCATAGTAAACAAAGAGCAGCGAAGCACAGAACAAAAATACTTTGTCGCCGGTGGTTATTTTTATCTTTCTGATTCTTTTACGAAGGACGACAGCTACGAATAGAACGAAGGCGTCGGCTGAAAATTGCATGAGGTGCCGATAACCTATGTATTTGCTTTCAGTGACGAATTCCCCGGACCTTACTTCACTGGCCTTTGATAGAACTTCCGTAATTCCCCCAATTTGCACAACATAAATCGCCATGAGGAAAACTCCAAAAAGAAAAATGATCTTAGCTACGTGTGCGGAATCTTGCAGGGAAAAGGAAGTTTCTCGACCAGGAGCGATGACTTGCGTGCCTTTTGCCGATTTCACCCAGTATCCCAAACAGAACAGAACATAACAAAGAAGAACAGATAAAGCTGTCCATACATCTCCAGATCCGAATGTTTGGTAGGCGTATTGCTGTCTTACTACGTCTGCGCCGAGCCATTGCACATTGATCGGCACGAACACAAACAGCACAAAGTAGTAGCAGTTAAACGCGGTCATCGCATCCAGGGACTGACCGCCGCGACGACGACGCGACTCCAAGCCGATAATCAGAATTCCCAACAGAATATAAACGAATATTGTCATTCTTGTTCAGTCTTTACGTTTTCCAGATTGATAACCGCAAGTATCACATCAGGAGAATCCATTTACTTGCGCATTGGCAACCCGGCGCCCGCCGATATTTCCGCGTCGCCCCGCATGTCTATTCTCTATTCAAGGTAAGACGGCTTCGCCGTCATTCTTCCTGCGCCACTCATATCCCGAGATTCCCGGAGCACCTTCAGAGAACAGACCATCAAGAACAATAGTGAACACATGTATACGACCGACGTGGATACCGCGATGCCAGCGACACCCCAGAAACGCATAAAGGCAAGGTTCAAGATGATGTCAAAGACCAAACTGATTCCAGCTCCAAACATTAGCAAATCGTTGCGCCTAACAGCCGACAGGAATCTGACGAAAAGCAGCCCACAAAGATAAAAGGGGATTTGAGCCAGATAGCAGATTTGAACTCTACTTACCAGGTCCGTGTCCGCAGCCATGAAAGCGCCCCGTTGATAAAGGACTCTTACCAGAGGTTTCGATAGCGCCATCAAACAAAGTGTAAGAGGGATGCTCGTCAACAGCACTAAAAGGGAATAACGCTTTAGAGTATGCCGGCAGCCGTTCCAATCCCCTTCTGCGGCCATATTTGAAAAATAGGGAAATGTCGCCGTGCTCAGCGCAGTTGCGCCAACGGCAAAGACGCCACTGACGGTCCTATTTGCGTAACTCAATGCAGCAACGCTGCCGTGGGACAACATGGCAGCCATGGACTTATCAACCACCAGGGTGCTTCCCATCAGGAATGATCCGGCAAGCATCGGACTGTATTGCCGGAGGACGGAGCGCACATCCGTGGTAAATCCGCCCCACCTGACGACAAATCGGATTCGCTGCTTCTTGAGTGCTCCGGCCAGGGCCGCGGCTTCCACAACGCTCCCGGCCAAGGTTCCAGCTACGATAGCGAACGCGCCCCACTGCCTGGCCAGCAGCACGGTGAAAACAATCACGATGACGGGCGTGACCAGAGGGACCACAGCAGGCCAGGCAAACCGCTCCCCGGCGTTCAAGACCGAGCCGATATACATCGTCGTTCCATTGAACAGAATGAAGGGAAGAAGGCACAGCAGAAGTTCGTGGGTCAGCCTCAGTTTCGCCGCCGAGAAACCCGAGCCCAGATAAGGCAAATAGTACGGAGACAATAGGCCGAGGATCATTGCGATGGTTGACAGTGCGAGAAGGTCGAGAAACATTACGCTCGAAAACAGTTCTTGAACCGACGCGTCAGTGCGGTGCTTTCGTGCGTCGATGAACACAGGGATAAACGCCGCCCCAAGGGAACTTACGACCATGCTGACCATGAACGAAGGAAGTAGAAACGCAATAAGGAACGCATCTATTGAATCATCTCTGCCGAAATATCGAGCGATGGTTAGTTCTCTGCCAGCCATGGCCAGGGCCGTCAGAACGCCGAAACAGGCGATGACCATTCCGGCTCGCAGTATCTTGGCGTTGGGGCTTTCGGAAAATGCTTTTGATAACCAGCGGGAAGTCACTCGACTTCCGCGGGACGCCCGTGGGCGACTGTTATTGGAGTAAAGATTCGGGTTGTCGTTGCCCATTGCCAGTCCAAGCACAGCGCTGCCGTCACAGCAGCCTGCTTCGCGTGATCGGATAAGCGGTTCCCTGTTAATTGAGCTTAGACCGATCGAGTGTCGAAGCTAAATTAAGTCCACTTTTCCCGCACATGAGAAGGAATCCTAGCCAGAGCGGCATCCCCAAAATGCAACAGATTGTCGCTCGATCAGCTCTGCGGTTGCGGCCGCTCGAGATCGGCTGCGTCCAGTTCAACCGCCATCGATCACGCTAGCGGCATCGGCGGGCAAGCGAAGCCCCCTCTAAATAAGGCTTCTTCGTCACCCACACAGGGATACGTTACTTAACCATCTTAGAGACTATCTAGGGCTCAGACGCGCCGTTCGTTGGGGGGCGGCGGTTGCTCAGCCGACTCCAAATCCGGGACGCTCCCGAGCCTGGCGCATCGCCGTTTTGCGCCGGCCACGGAAGGCTTGCCTTCAATGTGGCGGCAACTTCCTGCGCAAGAACCTTGCGCGGATCGTTGGGGTCGGCTTCCTCCCACCTCTTTGCTGCGAGCGTGCAGAGGACCGAAGAAGTGACCGCGAGCAGTGTCCCGATAAAGACCAACAGTAGGCGCGGAGGAAACGATTTTCTCTCCGGAATCTTGCCCGGATCCAGCACTTTCACACTCGGTGTTTCCTTCGCCTCCTCCACTTTGGCCAGCTCGTATTGCTCGGTGAGCAATTCGAAGACAGTTTCCTCGATCTTTGCCCGGCGATAATAGTCCGCGTATTGTGCGCCGAGCAAAGGCAGATTCCGGATTGTCGGAAAGGGCATGTCGCCCGCGTTTTCGGATGGGGGCGCAGCGGATGGCACCGGAGCCACTCCATTCACCGTATTCCCAGGCTGGCCGCCCAGCTTCTCTAGTTGCTTGCGAAGTGCCGCAACTCGGGCGTTCAAACTCTGGACGCGGGGGTTGTTGTCGGTATAAATCTGGCGGAGTCCCTCGAGTTCGGATTGTGCAGCGATCATTTCGCCTGCAAGAGTGCCGGCAGCCTCCAACATGGCCTTGCCCTCTGACTGGATGTCGAGAGTATTATTCTTGCTGGAGAATTGTCCCAGGGCATTCGCGGCATTATCCAAGTCCACCTTTACCACTTTTAGGCGCTCCTCCAAAAATACGCGCTCACGGTGGGCTGCAGAGGTAGACAACGACGCGACCAGAGAGTTCAATTCGTCCACATACGCGTTCGCCATCGCCGCGGCTCGCTGCGCATTGTGATCCGTCACGTTGATTGAAATGATGCCACTCTTTCTGTCTTCCGTAATGGTGGTTCTCGCGTCGAGTGTTTTCCGTGCGTCCGTGGCCAACGCAGTACCGTAAACCTTCTTGAGATTAAATTGTTCAATGATGCGGTCCTGGGACGTTTCGCTTCTTAAGACGCCGATGAAAAGTGCGCCGGAGTTTTTCATCCCGAGCAGATCGCCCGCGATGCCCGCCAAACCGCTTCCGCCAGCCGCGCCCGGGAGACCCCCTCCGGCCTTCGCCGCCATAGCCGCCATCATCGCGATGCCGGATGAAGACTGGGAGTCCGGTGGCATGAGCTGAGCAGTGGCCGTGTATGATGTTGGAATCAAAAGCACGACGAGCGCCGACGCTAACAACCCGACCGCCGCGGCCCGCGCAAGTGACCGGCGACGGTTCCACAGCAAGCGTAAGACCCGCGCTTGCCGTTCCGCGACGGCCGCCAATTCCTGGCTTGCGCGAGCGTCGTCACCGTCGAGAGCGGGCTCGAGCAGTCTCGGATCAGTTGCCGCCGGACTTCCCTTGACACCAACGCCGTGGGCCTCACTTTCTGCGCCTTCCTCTTGCTGCTTGCGACTGGCGTGGAATGGCAAACTTAGCCTCCGTCTTCAATAGCTTAACGCAAGCGTTGTGCGGAACGCACGTTTTTCAGGATTGGCAGCGTCCGGCGACAGCGCAGATGGCGCGGCTCGTGCTTTACACGTCCCGAGATTGGCCTACGTTATTTCCATGAAAAGTGTACACTGCCTGAGGGGAATTTCTTACAGCATTCACCCGTCGAGTTGGGTTTTGTCCTCTATATACTAAGTTGCATCATGTCGTCGGGGGGTCTTGCGTCTATATTATTGATTTGACACAATCGCACGTGGCTGGTGTTTATCAAACGGGTGGACCGGTGTTCACAATTTTTTCGATTTTTATTGTCGCACTCGGCTTGAGCACGGCCGTAACCTGGCTTGTCTGCGAACTGGCTCTGCGTTTTCGATGGGTGCCAGCGCCGGTCGCGGATCGTTTGCCAGTTTCGCCCGCTCCGATCCTTGGTGGCGCGGCCATTTATTTAGCTTTCGTTTCCAGCGCAGTCATTACCAATCTGTTTCGCACGCCGACTGAGATCGTATTGTTCACAGCCTCGTCAGCAGCGTTCCTTCTGGGTCTGATCGACGACTTCCGCACTCTGCAGCCTCAATGGAAATTGCTGGGCCAAGCGATAATTTCACTCGCTTTACTCCGGTTAACACCGGAGGTTTCGATCACCGGCATCAAACCGCTAGACCTCGTCATTGCGTGCATATGGCTTGTCGGTATCACCAATGCGTTTAACCTGCTCGATAACATCCACGGCCTGAGCGCCGGCACTGCGATCTTGGTCGCGTGTTTTCAGTCAGCCCTGTTTTTCCTGCACGGAAACACATCGCTCGCCCTACTGCTGCTCGCCTTTGCCGGTGCCACTCTGGGTTTCCTGCTATTCAATTTCCCGTCCGGGCGGATATTCATGGGTGACTCGGGAAGCCTTTTTATAGGTTTCTGGCTAGCCTCGACGTCTCTAATCGGAGTGAATTCTTGGGGCAGCAAGAATCACATTGGATCGCTTCTATTTTCCGTATTGATTATGGTTCTTCCCATCGCCGACACAACACTAGTCACCTTGACGCGAAGACTGCGGCGCCGATCGATTGCCGCAGGTGGAACTGACCATCTTTCTCATCGCCTGGTCGCCTATGGATTTTCTAAACGCGGAGCAGTCCTAGCACTCTGGTCGCTTTCCTTCTTAGTTGGGATCATCGCGCTTTTGACCGTCATTTACGGCGTAACGTCCTTGGTTTCAATGGTGGCTGTGCTTCTGGTCTTTGTGGCGATTTTTGGAGTGTACTTGACGCGCTTTGAATTGCGCTCGCACGGTAGCACCGTGGAAATGCCCGGCTACGCCTTTCGTCCTCCCAGGTGGCTAAGCATCTCTCTGGTCGCCCTCTGCGATGTGGTGTTGATCGTCGCGTCGTACTACACGTCATATTTGCTGCGCTTTGATACCAGCAAGCACGCGGAGGATATGCGCCTGTTCGCCCGCTCCATGCCGGAAGTCGTGCTTATCAAATTGGCCGTGTTCACCGGATTAGGCGCCTACCGCCGCTCCTGGCGGTATTTTGGTCTGAAAGATGCCTTTCGGATTGCGTGGTCGTCTGCAGTCGCGTCCGTGACGGCGGTTGCTTATTTCGCGGTGGTTTATCGTTTCGATGGCTATTCGCGTGTCGTGTTCGTGTTGGATTTTTTGGCGTTCACTCTCTTGATTCTGCTCTTTCGGTTTTCGTTTCGCCTGTTTGATTCCTATGCTCCCGCAAGAGACCGCGTCAACGTTTTGATCTACGGAGCAGACGATTACGGCGAGACGGCGCTGCATCTGGTTAACAAACGATACCCGCTAAGGGTGGTTGGATTTTTGGACGCGGACCACGCTAAGAAAAACCTATGTATTCACTCTATTCCGGTGCGCGGGAGTTTGGAACAGCTAGACCAACTTTCCAAAAACTGCAAAGTTCGGGCTGTCCTGCTCACCTCAAGTACCACTCAAGAGGAACGAAATCACCTTCTGGCTGAGTGTCGAAGGTTGGGAATTGGCCTAATGCGCATAAAGTTTGAGCTAGAAGATCTAGTGAGCCAGGACGCCACCCTTTGGGAAGACTTTTTTCCTCAAGAGGCCCTGGTCGACCTGAACAGCGCAGAGCAAGATGCTGTGCGGCATCATATTGCGAGGCGGAAAGCCATTCGTCTCGGAGGACTTCGAGATCCCTCATCGAAAGCAATGCAGTAAGCCTGTCGAGACTTACTCGGCCAAACACCGGGGACCGAGGCATGGGTCCCGTAACCTGCCGTGAAGATTATCCGCATCATCGCGCGTCTTAACGTCGGCGGCCCTGCCATCCACGTGGTCCTGGCCACGCATGAACTCAAGCGGCGCGGAAACGACTGTGTGCTCGTTGTCGGTCCCGTCCCGGAAACTGAAGGCAGCATGGAATATTACGCCGCTGAATGGGGCGTTCCGTTCATTCGCATTCCGCAGTTGGTGCGCCCGCTTTCGCCTTGGAAGGATTTGGTCGCGCTGTGGAAGATCTACCGCATCCTGCGCCGTGAAAAGCCTGGGGTCGTGCACACTCACACGGCAAAGGCCGGCACCGTGGGCAGAACCGCGGCGGTGCTCGCTGGAGTTCCCGTCATCGTTCACACTTTCCACGGAAACATTTTCGACGCCTACTTCTCGCCGGCGA
>Ga0307474_10001236_pt1 | contig 18625 bp, 18 predicted proteins | sample atmos_gasesECM1C_2_FD_203312 | JGI IMG/M metagenome (GOLD analysis project Ga0307474, IMG submission 203312) | Hardwood forest soil microbial communities from Morgan-Monroe State Forest, Indiana, United States - atmos_gasesECM1C_05 | ecosystem: Environmental > Terrestrial > Soil > Temperate... | reverse complement strand
GTGCATCAGCCGATGTTCGATCGCTACGTTCAGCAGAGCACTTAAAGGAAAACCGTCTGCCGTGGGGGGAACTGAATCCGCCAGCGCTACAGAAAGTTGCTCGTCCAAAACATTCCGGATTTTCCCCACGTACTCCCGCACCGCAGAAATCGAAGGCCAGTCAGCGGGTTGATCCGTGGGGAGACCCCCGCCCACAGGATCGATGCCAAAGGCAAACAGACGATCAAAGTCACTATGAAAACTGGAGACGCCGAAAATGCGCTCGTGGAAGAGGTTCCAATCGAAGGCCTCCAGGTGCCCAATATAGAAAACGATGCGATGGCGCTCGGGAATGGGACGCTCGTACAGGGAGTCCGGCTTGACTACAGCGAACAGTTCGTCAGTGTGCTGTCGCGCAGCCGCAAGGCGCTTGAGCAAATCATGCTCAACCAGATCGTGTTCAATCAAATCATGCCTTACGAGAGAATCGCCTTGCGCAGCAGGCATCCGAACCTCCGAGTACGGCAACGACCGGCAGAACAGAGATACAGGTTACAAGCCTAGGGGCCGCCTCGTACTTGTAACATAGGGTGATGTCCCTACAGGTATTTCATGTCGACGCTTTCACAACCGAACCATTCGCAGGGAATCCTGCCGCAGTCTGCCCCTTAGCAGGCTGGTTAGATGATGAGACATTGCGTTTGGTCGCCGCAGAAAACAATCTTTCTGAAACCGCGTTTTTTGTGCCTCGAGGAGGCGAGTACGAACTGCGTTGGTTCACGCCGCGCTGCGAGGTCAAACTCTGCGGACACGCGACCTTGGCCTCTGCCTTCATACTGATGCAAGTTCTTGGCGCTCAATCCGATTCACTGCGCTTCCAAACGCGATTCAGCGGGACTCTGACCGTGGCTGTGGAAGGCAATTTGATGGCCATGGACTTTCCTGCTTTACCACCCTGGGTCTGTACGAATCCGCCATTGGAGTTGCCTAAAGCCCTAGGGAAGACACCCACTGAAGTTGTGCAGATCGAAGACAATTATTTTGCGGTTTACGACTCGCAACAGGACGTAAAGAGCATTCGCCCCGATTTTCGCATCCTGGAACATCTGCATCCCGCAGGAGTGGCAATCACGGCCAAAGGAAACGAGACCGATTTTGTCTCCCGCTATTTCGCTCCCAGCTACGGCATTCCAGAAGACCCCGTGACCGGCTCGACTCATTGCTCACTGGCGCCTTACTGGGCGAAGCGACTGGGCAAGACGAGCTTTCATGCGAGGCAAGTCTCCGAGCGCGGCGGGGAACTTTGTTGCGAAGTAAAAGAAGATCGAGTCATGATCAAAGGAAATGCAGTTCTCACCTTGCGGGGTGAACTATTCATCTGAGAGGCGAGATCGCGGGAAGGAGAGGCCTCAATAAGGCGCATTCATGGAATCATTCCTTTGCTCCGCAGGAACTCGTGAGCTACGTCCTTCACGTCACGGCGCTGCCCATCGAGCGCGTAATTCAGTTTCTGCATCTCCTGATCTGTAATCTTCTTCCCTAGCTCCGCTAACAGCTCAGCCACTTCGGGATGCTGTTGCAGCGTCCGCTGCCGCGTCACCGCGACGGCTTCGTACGGAGGGAAATAATGACGGTCATCTTCGAGTACAAATAGATCGAACGCCGGAATCAATCCGTCGGTAGCGTTGCCGGCAGCGATATCAATCTGGCGGTCTCTGAGCGCCGGAGCGAGCAGGCCCAGGTCCATAATCCGAGGCTGAGCCGCGAAGTGCAGGCCGTACGCGGTGGCGAGACCTGCATAGCCGTCGGGCCGCTCCATAAACTCATAGCCAAATCCGGCCCGCCACTGCGGCGTGTACGCGGACGCCTGCGACAGCGTTGTCAGGTTCAGCCGCCGCGCGTCCTCGCCTCGAATTTCCAGCGCGAAGGTGTTATTGAAACCGAATGGGGGCCCGAGCGTTAAGCCGAGGCGCGACTCGTATTCGTTCTTAACCTGCTGGTAAACTCTTGCCTTGTCGCTTCCAGCTTTTTGTTTGAGAATCGCGGTGAGTGCGGTACCCGTATATTCGGGATACACGTCGATGCGCCCCGAAAGAATCGCTTGCTGGCAGATATAGGTCCCCGCGAGATAAAAGCGTCGCTCCACTTTTAAGTGAGTATGCGCCTCAATCTGCTGCGCGATGAGCTCGCCGAGCATCATCGACTCCGTGAAGTTTTTGGATCCCACCACGATGCGGTCGGCGTGCGATGGCGCGCACGAAGACATGAGCAGGGCTAACGGAATTAAACACAGCGAGTTCCAGTGGTGTGCCTGAAACGGCCAGCCCTTGCGCTTATAGGACTCGAGTATCATCGCGGCCGCAAACGCTTTTCTAGTTGCCCTAAACCGAAATCCGCTGTCAAAGCCAGAACAGCGGCAGGAATGGCTCCGGCTAGAATGAGTTGATTGTTGACCATCGCCAGTCCGCGAAAGATGAACTCGCCCAGGCCTCCAGCTCCAATTGCAGCTGCGATCGTGGCTAGTCCCACCGACACAACAACCGCGATTCTCACACCGGATAGGATCACGCTGAGCGCCAGCGGCAACTCCACCTGCAGCAAGAGCTGGCGGCCGGTAAGCCCCATGCCGCGACCCACCTCGATCACGGCGGGATCGACTCCGCGGATTCCGGTGTAAGTGTTGCGAATGACCGGCAGCAGAGCGTACAGAGTCAGCGCCAGGATTGCCAGCCGATCGGCACGTTCGCCGAGCCACGGCACCGGCAGCAAGAAACCGAAAAGTGCGAGACTCGGAATGGTCTGAATAACGCTGGCCGTTCCCAGCACTGGCCTATTCCACACCGGCCAGTGGGCGCTCAGAATACCAAGCGGTATTCCCACAAGCACCGCGAGCAGTGTCGAAAGGCCCACCAGCCAAAGATGCTCCAGCGTGAGTTCCAAAATCTGCTCGTGATTTTCAGCAAAGAAATGAAACAAGTTCATCGTGCCCCTCGATTGGACAAAGAGTCGAGTCCGTCTGCAAAAGCGTGAACATAAGCAGCCGCCAAAGGATCGTTTGATCGCACGAATTCTTCCGGAGGCAGAACAGTAACCAGCCGTCCGGCATCCATCAGTGCGATCCGTGACCCAAGCCGCAACGCTTCGCGCAAGTCGTGTGTTACAAAGACAACCGTCTTATGCAGCCGCCGTTGAAGCGAGAGAAATTCACGTTGCAACTGGTCGCGGCTCAGAGCATCGAGCGCCCCGAAGGGCTCGTCCATCAGCAGGATTGCGGGGTCTGCCGCCAGAGCCCTGGCGACTCCCACCCGCTGCCGCTGGCCGCCCGAAAGTTGGTGAGGGTAGCGGGAAGCCAACTCCGCGTCGAGCCCAACGAGTCGCAGCATCTCTGCCACGCGGCCGCGCACTCGTTCTTTAGTCCAACCCTCAATTTGCGGAACCAGTCCGATATTTTTTTCAACCGTAAAATGCGGGAACAAAGCAACATCCTGGATGACGTAACCGATGCTTCGCCGCAAGCGAATGACGTCGCAGCCGGCCGTGGGTGCGCCGTTCACCAGCACCTCCCCACGGCTCGGAACCAGCAGCCGGTTGATCAATTTTAGAGTCGTGGTTTTTCCCGAGCCGCTCCGGCCCAGCAAAACAAGCGTCTCGCCGGTCATTACCTGCAGATTCAGACCCGAAAGCAAGGGCTGCCCGTTGGACAAGACGTAAGCAACATCGCGAAATTCCAGTGCGGGCACAAGGCTCGGTTCCATTGTGTGAAAAGCTTTTCACAAACCTCAATGCGGAAAGCATACAAGGATACTAAAATTCGCGAAATCAATTTGCCTGGTAGCTGTAAGAACTTTGTTGGGCCTGCACCCCGGCAGCTAATAGCCCCTTCTACCTCCTCCAGCTACCATCTTTAGGAGGTCTGTTTGCCCAAATTCGTTCTTGGTATGAGTGTGTCTTTTTCTCGCAATTTCGTTTACCAGATGATGGTCGTGTTGTTGCCGCTCCAGCTGCTGGCGGCGGACACGGGATCCGCGGTGGTACACAGCAAGGGCGGAGTGTGGGTAAATGGCGCCGAGGTCGCAGATTCTACTGCGATTTTCCCGGGAGATGTGCTGGAGACCAAGCCCGGCTTCGTGGCTGAACTCGACGCAGAAGGATCGGCCGTCCTGATCCAGCCAGAGTCGATTGTAAAATTTCAAGGCAACTTCGTGAACCTGGAGCATGGAGGTGTGTCGGTGGGGACGTCCACATCCATGGCCGTGCATGTGAACTGCATCCGCGTAGAACCAATCCGGAACGATCGCACGCAATATGACGTCACCGATTTCAGCGGAACCGTGCAGGTCGCGGCCAAGAAAAACGATGTGAATATTACCCAGGGCGGCACGCTTAAAAAAATGTCTCCGGAAAATAGCGCCTCTCAATCGGCCACGGTTCACGAGGGAGAGCAAGCATCGCGGATCGAAACCAGCGCCTGCGGCGCGCCGGCGCGCCCCGAATCGCCCAGCAGTGGCGGTCCGAACACGAAGTGGATTGAGCTGGGCGGCGGTGGCGGGGGCGCCATTGCGCTCTGCCTCCTCTTGTGTAGGGGTTCGAGCCACCCGAGCCTCAGTACTTCACAGCCCTGAAAAACAAGCTCCATCACCACACCGAAGGACAACCGAGCAATCTCCGCTCCGCAAAATAGCGCGTTGAACGAATGCAGCGTATACTGAAGATCTTGACCTCGAAGACACCCTGACCAGCACGTTGCGCCTTCGCGATTGAGAAATTCCCCGGAAAGGCGAAGGATGCGTCGAATCCGGTAGACGTTTTCAAGCAGTTTCCGCAAAGATTTGAGTATGAATTCCGGAATCGCCATTTCTTATGGTCGATTTGGAGCATTTTCTGGGACATGGAAAGTTCGCAGGCGCTAACCTTCGCCGACGAGAGAAACTGCAGTCTTACCGCATTTATGTAATTAGATGGCCCCAGGGAGGGAGTCAAAGTTATGTCCTCAATCAACGGCGACAAAGCACGGTTTAATCGGCGACGAAGGCAGAAAATCAGTCGACGGCAAAGCAATGAAAAGATGCTGAAGGCTCTCGCGGAAAAAAATCTCGTCATTCCGCCGGCGCAGTCCAAAGTGGACGCCAACACTAAAGAATAAGGGTGTGTCCGCGCGCGAAGCTCATTCTCAACATCAATTCGTTACAGAAAGAGAACCGTTATGAAAAATCTTTACGTCGGAAATCTACCTCACAGCACAACGGAACCAGAGCTTCGCGGGTTGTTCGAGGCGCATGGAGCCGTTGAGCGCGTCAGCATCGTCACAGACCGGGAAACTGGCCGGGCCCGCGGCTTCGCCTTTGTCGAAATGACAAATGCCGGCGAGGCTGAGAAAGCAGTGGCCGCGCTCAATGGAAGCGAACTGGGCGGCCGCGCCTTGAAGATCAACGAAGCGAAACCGAAGACGGATGCGCCGCGCGGTAGCGGAGGCGGCGGAAAACGATTTGGCGGCGGCGGTGGGAGCCGTGACGACTATCAGGGCCACGCCCGGCAGCCCCGTGAGCCCCGCTGGTAGCGGCGCTAACCAGTATCGGCGAACTCCGGGAAAAAGATGCTCAGCTTAAACTGCTTGAATTTTAGAATTTGAATGAAGCGCAATGTGCCAGCCGCCATTGCTAAAAAATGACGATCGGAGATTGGTATGCCAGGACGAGGACGATCGAGTTTTACGAAACGCCAAAAGGAACATACTCGACAGCAAAAACAACGCGACAAGGCCGAACGCAGGATCCAGCGCAAAACTGAAGAACCACTGGGAACCTCGGGCGACTCGAGTGAACTGGATCTGGATGAATTGCAAAGGCACGCCGCGGAGCAAGCCGCGATGTTCGGGCTCGGAGCCGACGAGACCGATATTTCCAGCATTCCCCGGGAACCCGGACGGGGAGACACTGAGTCTTAATTTCCTCAGAAGCAAAGCGCACAGTTGCATTCGAAATGAATAAGGGCGCGTCTTGCGACGCGCCCTTCGCGATGTTTTATCGGTTACGTTACGCGAACACTTCGCCCGGCAGCTTGGTCAGGGTCCGGCTGGCCAGAGTGTTCTGGACCACATGCTCCGACCGCTCCGCATTCGCCCAATCGACTTGTTTTCGCTCGATGCGCAACTTCAATACCCGCTCGATGTGCCGAAGCTCAATCACTTCCGCACCTGCCACTAGACTCGAAGCCAGGCCCTGTGATCCTGCCCGGCCCGTTCGGCCGACGCGGTGAATAAAATCCTCCGCCATCTTCGGTAGGTCATAATTGATCACGTGGGCAACGTCATCCACGTGCAGGCCGCGCGCCGCCACATCCGTTGCAACCAGAATCTGGAATTTTCCCTCCTGGAATCCGCTCAGCGCACCGTTGCGCTGAGACTGCGAGCGGTCTCCATGAATCATTGCAGCAGAAAAACCCTCGCGCACCAGTTCCTTCGCCAGTCGCTCCGTGCCGCGCTTGGTGCGCGCAAAAATCAATGTCTGGCCCTTCTCGGCATAAAGTAGCTGCCGCAGGACATCAGGCTTCTCCGCAGGACGCACTTCGTAAGCTTGCAAACGTACGCTCTCGACTGGCTTCAGAACCGAACCAAGAGCCACTCGCACCGGATCGTGCATGGAGTCGTGAACCAGCCCCGCGACCGATTGCTCCAGGGTGGCCGAGAAGCAGAGAGTTTGCCGGCGTTGCGGCAAAATCGCAAGAATGCGCCGGATCGCGGGAAGAAAACCCATGTCCAGCATGCGATCCGCTTCATCGAGGACCAGAATCTTGACGTCGCGCAAGTCGATTAACCGCCGCGTGATGAAATCCTGCAAGCGCCCAGGCGTCGCTATCACCAGGTTGCACCCGCTACGTACCGATTGAATCTGCGCCTTTTCGGAGACGCCGCCGATGATCAGCGCTGCTTTGGGCAGTCCCCGGCCCCGCAGTTTCTCGAATTCTTCATTGACTTGAATTGCCAGTTCGCGTGTGGGCAGCAGAACCAGCACATTCACTTTCTGCGACGGCTCGCGTTGGAGCATTTCGATCACCGGAATCAGAAATGCCAGCGTTTTGCCGGTGCCCGTCTGTGCCGTTGCGAGCACGTCCTTGCCTTCAAGGGCACAGGGGATGGCCTGCGCCTGAATCGGCGTAGGGATAATAAATTCAGCTGTCGCCAGCCTCTGCTGCAAAGCAGAAGATAGCGGTAGTTCAGTAAAGCTTGTCATTCGTATTGTTCTTTCTGGAGGGGCGTGATCAGAGTCTCAGACACGTGTCGTGAGTTACCATGCCGCTCGTAAGGTTTTGAATTGACGCTGATTAAACGGCGGGCAGGAAAAGCGGAGATGGATCTGATCCAATAGGATCACCGCGTCACGAGCAAACCGTGGCAGTAGCGTTGATTTGAAGTGTAGCACAAATCCTGGTGCATCCGCCGCAATCTCAATGCACTTAGGTACCGATAGTAACAACGGCAGTAGCAAAGTGGCCGAATGCTGAATAAATTCAAGTGAAATGAACCGTCAATCGGGTGATTGACTTTTGTGATCGCCGGCCTTATCTTGCTTCGTTTAGCACTCCTCGTAACTGTCACTTCCTCTCACTCACTTCAACTCATTCAGCCCAAACTTAGCGCAACAACCCTGGGGAAATCGATCAACCGATAATAGGAAATCAACCTTACATAAGCCCACCGGAGGGATTGTTCCATGGCAACTACTAAGAAAAAGAGACCTGCCCACGAAGCATCCAAGAAGTCCGCTAACAAAAACTACCCATCTTCTCCACTCAGCACTCAATCTCAACAACCTATGGTGGGCGCCTCCGCGAATGGACCCGTATTCTCTGAACCGAGCGTAATTCCCGACCCAACTAAATTCAAAATCCCGCATGCCTCAGACGCCAAGGCCTACAGCGAGATGGATGTGCTTATCAAGCAGAGCAAGTTTCTGCCGATCGACTTCCCCACTGTTGCCGGAGTTGCCGAACCGGTTCTCACTCTGGAAGCTGCACTCGGTTCCAGTGGCTCATCAACGGTGGCAAGCATTCAACAGGCGGGCCAGATCGTTTTCCAATCCGCGGGAGACACCGGATCGACTCGTGGTCCCAAGACGGAAAACGAAACGGTCGACAAGATGCTATCGGACTTCAATGACGAAACGCCGGACGCAGTTCCGCAATTCTTCTACAACCTTGGTGATATCGTATACAGCTTTGGTGAGCATCAGTATTACTACGATCAGTTCTACGACGCGTACCGTAACTATCCCCGACCCATCTTTGCCATTCCGGGGAACCATGACGGCATTGTTCTTCCACCACCCGCGGGCTCAGGTGACCCCGCAGACTCGCTTTCAGCTTTTCTTACGAACTTTTGCGCTCCCGGTTTCGCTCATGCGCCCGACGCAATGGGGCTTTCGCGTACGGCGATGATCCAGCCAGGAGTCTATTTCACTCTGGAAGCTCCATTTGTCCGGATACTTGGCGTGTACAGCAATATGCTGGAAAACCCGGGCGTCATCTCCTCCACAAAAGATCCAAAGTCCGGTGCTCCGAAATTTCCTAATCTTAACGACGCTCAACTCGACTATCTCGCCGCTGCCCTTGGCCGCGTCAAGAAGAACAACTTCAAGGGAGCCGTGCTCCTCGCGGTACACCATCCTCCCTATGCGTTCGGTAATCATTCCGCCAGCCTGGTGATGCTCAAGGAGATCGATGCCATTTGCGCCACGACAGGCGTCTGGCCTCATGCGGTTCTTTCAGGCCACGCGCACAACTATCAACGCTTCACACGGGCTTTCGGCAACCGGCAAATTCCATATATGGTGTGCGGCAACGGGGGTCACGGCCTCGGTAGGATCTCGAAAAACCAAACCTTGCGCACACCCCAGTCCATACCAATGTTCGCCCAACCCGAGATGAAGGATGCGGTCACGTTCGAGAGCTATGATGACAAGAACTATGGCTACCTTCGCATCTTGGTCGACCCGGCACAACTCCGGATCGAGTACCATCCCGCGTCGGATGGCTCACAAACCAAGACTCCGGACGACTCGGTTACGGTAGATTTGGCCACCGGAACCCTGATTCACTACACCGCACCTTAATAGCAAAATGAGGGCCCCGCATGGAGTCGCCTGATTTCCAACAGTTGACATTGATAAGGTTTGTTATAGAATTTCGCCGCCTCTCAGTAGGAAGATTCATGAAACTTTCTCAACGGCCACCCAGAACACCTTCCATACTCTCCGATTCGATTCATCACCAGCTCAACCTGTATGCCGTAGCCGCGACCGCTGCCGGAATCGGAATGCTTGCAGTCGCGCAACCCGCTGAGGCAAAAATTGTGGCGGCGGGAAGAGTCAGCGAGCGCGGCAGGGTAAGCGCCTGAAGAAATCTCGGCTCCGATTTCACAATTCCACCCATAGACACAGTGGGACGGCGCCGTTTTATAATCGCCGAAGGCCCCGTAGCTCAGATGGATAGAGCATTCGTTTCCTAAACGAAGGGTCGCGTGTTCGACTCACGCCGGGGCCACCAGTTCACCAAGCCGACAATTATCCCACGCCCGTTTGCGCGAATGTAGCAACGCCTTTGCGCAACTCCTGGATTTATCCAGCAGCTTCGAGATAACCCTGTCGATACAGATATTCTTAAAGATAAGGATCGCAGCGGCGATGGTTAAAGAAGAGACATCTCCCGGCACTGTCAGATCATTGAGGAATCACGAATTAACCGTGCCAAAGTAAGCGCGGGCTGCCGGCAACGATCAACGAACCGCATACAAGCTATCGAAAATATTCTTGACATCGATCTTAAACGTGTGCTACACCCAGCGGGCTGGAATGGTCTGGTCATCGGACGTGTTCTAGCAAGAACGGGTTTCCCAGTACCCAGGCATTGCGAGCGCGAGTTCTCTTGCGTCTGTCGTGCGCGCCGGCTTGGCGGTTCTTACATGTCACTCCGAGAGGGGAAAAGCATGCGCTCGCTGACAGTTTCCTTCGCACTGGCTGTCCTCATGGTTCCCGGTTCACTCGCCCACGCCCAAGGCTCGCAACCAGCAGACCAATCTGCGACACCGGCTTCCAATGTTGCCAGCAAGGAAGAGGTCAATCAATTGCGCGGCGAAGTCGCGGCGCAGCGGCAGACCATCGAGGAACTGAAGGCTCTAGTCGAAAAACTGGTGGCGGGAAAAGAACAAGCGGCCAACAGCGGCGACGTCCAAGTTCGGCCGGTATCCGATGCCGTCGCCGCGAGCAGTTCGAGCGCGACTGGTGACATGGCTCCGCGCTTGAGGAATGCAGTTCTCCTGGCGGCGGAACCGGAGCCGGGGACTTCTGTACTTGGTCAGGCTGCTGCAGCTGCGGCTCCCGCCAAGAAAGAGACGCCTCTTGCTGCGGGATGGAATGGCGAGCACTTTTTCATCAAAAGCGCCGATGGCCAGTTTAGTATCAGCCCCTACGGCTACTTAGACACGGACTACCGCGCCTACCAGGGCGATGGCGCTCCCTCCGACAGTTTCCTGATCCGCCGCGCGCGTTTCGGATTCCAGGGCAATTACGGTTCGCACTTCGACTTTGCCATCCTGACCGACGCAAATTCCACAACGGGAGCGATCGTTCGCGACGCCTATCTGAACGTCCGGATCAGACCAGAATTCCAATTTCAGGCAGGTCAGTTCAAAGAACCCTTCGCGCAAGAGACCGGCATCGGCGCTACCAATCTCGACTTTGTCGAGCGCGGCTTCCAGGCTCTCCTGTATACATCGACCAATACGGCCTATCGTAGCCCCGGCATCACCTTGCATGGAGACATCTCCGGCGGCATGCTGCAGTGGTGGGCGGGAGCGTTCAACGGCCGTGGCGGGGTCACCAACAACGCAACCAACGAGCCCGAGTTCGTGGGCAGACTGCGTGCCTATCCTTTCCGCAAGAGCAAGGACGAATGGCTGAAGCAGCTCGCCTTCGGCGGATCGATCAGCCACTCGCGCTCCAGCGGCATCAACAACGATCTTAGTTTCAACGCTGCACTGCCCGATGCAGCATACACATTCTTCCCGCAACTCCGCATCAATGGTCCGATCGAGCGTTATGAGGGCGAGTTTACCTACATCAAAGGGCCGGCAGCGCTGCGCGGCGAATATGTCCAGTTGCAGCAGCAACGCTATGACGTTGGGTCGGAAACCCCTGGCGGCCTGGGATTCATTTCCGCGCCTGGCATCGGCTCCAAAGCCTGGAACATCGGCACCACGTACTTGCTGACCGGCGAAAAGCGGCCGGAAAACGGAACTCCGCGCGTGAAGAAACCTCTCTTCGGCCCTGACACTCCAGGAGGCAAAGGACGCGGCATGGGAGCCTTCGAACTTGCCGTCCGTTTCACCGGTATTCAGGCGAAGGCACCCGGCGAGACACTCTTCAACCCTTTCACGCCGGGCTTGGTTCCAACCTACGATTTTCACACGGATGAGATCACGTTCGGACTCAACTGGTACCCGAACTATTGGGTGAAATACATGGTGAACGTTGGCATCGATCAACTTCATCAGCCCAGCACGACGGGGCAGCTACCACAAAATTTCTTTGTAATTATGCAACGTTTGCAGTTCCGGTTTTAGTATCCGTGGTGGGCAGTCGGTGTCGGTAAACGATCAGATGGCAATGCGGAACCGGTCGAAAGGCCGCTTCCCCCAGGGAAATCGCAGGAGGAAATTCGATGAGACCGAGGATTCTACTCAGTATTCTCCTTACCGCGCTCTTTGTGTTTGCAAGCGGCTGCGGAAATGTGAAGAACTGTCCCGTTTGCGGCACTACCACAGCGGGCGGCTATACCGTGATCGATATCATGTCTGTACCGGAGCACAACCCCACCGGCGAACCTGGAGGCCCCTTCAATTCATTTGATATTAGCCTTACCGATTCTGTGAACCACCGGTTCTTCGTATCGGACCGCATCGGTTTGGATGTAGCGGTTTTCGACACTCAGCAGGACGTAGCGGTTAACTTCTTCTCCGGCGCGAACGGGGTCGCTGGCGGCGGCATCAATGCCAGCCCCTGCGCTACCGACAATCCAACCGCTCCCACTCAGTTCATCCCGCCGATAGTTACGGGGTTTGGTAATTGGACGCGTTTCGGCTGCCGCACGCTGAACTTTCACATTCCGGGCTTTGGCGCAAACGGTTTGTTTGGCGGTTTTCCTGGTGCACAGTGTTGCGCGGCACGCGCTAACGGAGTGAACCCGCTATCCGCCCCGGATGGTGAAGCCTTGAGCCCCGATAACAACACTCTATTCGTGGGCAATGGCAGCGCAAGCGTAACAGCTTTCGACCTCACAACAACTACTTATAGCACCAGCGCCACTGGCCTTCCGCCTGGACCAACCGTAATCGCGGAATTCTCCACCGGCGTGTCAGCCGATTATGACGGCCCGAACGGCATCGCTCCTTGTGTTGCCTCCGCCAACGGCAGGGCATTTTCCGATGCCACCTGTGGAGACTTGCGCGCAGATGAGATGTCGATTGGGGTTGTCAATGGGACAACGATCTTGCTCGTAGCCAATGGAGACCCTGGGTTCCCCTTCCTAACGCTCATCAATGTGACAAACATCGTCAAACCTACTGGCACAGTGGCAAGTTTTCCAACCGATCACTGCCTCCCATTCGCTTCGCAAACACCCTACGGTCCTTCGGTGGTCGGAACTGGACAAGGCAACGCCACCCCAGCCGGCGGCTTGATCAACCCTCCCACCTGCATCCTCGGACAAATCTATTACGACGGCGCGGGCATGAACAACTCAGGCATTGCAGTGGATGATCAAAACGCCAGCGGTTTCCCATGCCCGGATCCCTCCACTACAGCGCTCTCCGGCATGAGTGGCCACGGTACCCTTGGCGCTCCCCTGCCACCCGGCGGGGTAGTAAACATCCTCGGCCCTGACATACCTTGCCATCACGGACCCGTTATCGATAAAAACACGGGAGTTTTCTGCAGCCAAACTGCACCAACCTCGAATTGCGGTGGGGCGACATCGATTGCCGGGTTAGGTGGGTCGGCATTTAATCCCAACAGCGGTCGCTTTCTCGTTACTAACTCGAACGCGACCCCTGCTACCACAACCGTTGGGACGGTGGACGTCATTAACCCAAACCTCGGAAGTCCGAACGGGCCTTTCGTTGAAAACACTTTCCCCATGCCGAACTGCATGCCCACCAGCGTCGTGCAAGGGCCGGGCAACGACTTCCTTGTGGGATGTGGTGACCATGATGGGGAAACCTTTCCACCGAACATGTACATAATTGACGGAACCGCAGGGACTATCCTATCCACCATCACGAATGTCGGCGGGGTCGACGAAGTCTGGTACAACCCTGGCGACAATCGCTATTACCTGGCTGCCCGGGATATGCCGAATGGACCGGTAATGGGCGTCATTGATGCCAAGACGAGGACATGGTTGGTGAATGTCGTTACCAATTCCAATTCGCACAGTATCTCGGTTGATTCCGGTAATAATCACGTATTCGTGCCACTACAGGCAGGCACTATTTGCACCACACAAAGCTCGAATGGCTGTGTTGGAGTCTACGCGGAGCAGTAAGTAGAGAGTAGTCCAACAAAGCGAATCGGCGCAGGCGTATCATGGGATTTATGACGAGAGGCTGGCAGATCTTCGGTTTGGTCACTCTTGCGTTCTGCACGGTGCTGGTTTCCAGCGCTTTGGCAGAAGAGAAAGTAGCACGGCCTACGGACGTTCCCGCTACCGTGATCGCTCACTTGCCTCTCCCGCAAGCGACCGGCAGTCAGATGTTGCTGCAGAAGGAAACCGGCAAGCAATACCTCTACGTGCAGCAGGCGGGCAAGCAAGGCTTCATGGTCGTGGACGTCAGCAAACCCGACAAGCCGAGTCTGCTCAAGCGGACTGTAGAAGCCAACCAGTCGACTTCCGGCAACCTGGAGATGGTCACTCCCGATGTGGCAATCGCCGAGGCCCCGGAAAAAACGCCGTCAACCCTAACCAGTAGCAACCACCCCACCGAGACAGTTCGGGTTCTCGACCTAAGCGACCCCCACAATCCCAAGACTCTCGAAACGTTCAATAAAGTCACCAGCATCCTGCCCGACAGCGCACACAGTCTGGTCTTCCTGACCAACAACGAAGGCTTGTGGATTCTCCGCTATAGCCACCCGTCGCTGCTGGAGCCCGCTAAGAAAAAGCCGCCCTGTGATTCCAATTCGGAAATCGCAGCGATGCCGCCGGATTGCGACTAACCGCGGTCACGGCTTTTTCGCCTGGCAGTAACCAAGAACTCTACTGATCCGACGCTTGCCGGACGGTACATTCTTTATCGATCGTTCTGATCGCACTCACGCTAATCGTGGTCGGGGCCGCCGAGCCAGTCTTATTCAAGGCATCGGAGCTGGTGCTCATCGTCGGCGACTCGGTTCCCGTAACCTCCACCCGCTGCCCAAGATAGTTTTTGAGCCTGGTCTTGCCCGTAGCCTGGAGCTCGTAAGTGATGGACGGATTCTGCTTTGTCAGGACGTAATCACCGCTGGAGCGTCCAACGCATCCCTGAATCGTGACTTCCCCTTTCGATTTTTTCGCATCGTGCTGGCCGCCAGCCGGATAACTATCCTGCGCCAGCAGAATGCCGCCGCAGAGCAACAAAGTAGCCACAAACAGTTTCTTCATGACGTTCTCCTCTCCAGATGGGATGGCAGCAACCTTACAGGGGTTGGTCGGTCTGGAACTTCGGCGTCGAACGTCTGACCTCGGACCTCAGCCAATCCGCTTTGATCTGATTCAGGCGAGAAGTTTTCGAACCGTGGCGTCCTGGTCCTAAAAAGGGTCTTAAGGATTTGTGTCCAAGGGCGGAGGTCCGAAGTCCGGTGCAGCTTACTTCACATGCGTTTCCTGATAATGCACTTCCTTCCACTCACCGTCGCGTTTCATCCAGAGTTCGGTGATATACACCCTGGAATAGCGTACCTGCGACTTCGGCGGAAACTGCATAGTGACCTCGTAGATCACAAAGGCGGCATCCTTTCCCAGCGGAATGAACTTGAATCCGAACAACGTGTAGTTGAAGACATTGCTTTCCGCCAATTCGTTGAGCGCCTGAATTTTGTTGCGCTCACCCCTGCTGTCGACCTCGACTCCTTGGTAGTCCTCGGCCAAGATTTCTGCGTAGGCTTTCTTGTCTTTGTTCTTGATCGCTTCCCACTCGGCCTTGACCTTAGCCTGGAAGACTTCCTCCGGCGGCGCATTGGCGGCAAGCTTGGTGGGTGGCCCTTCGCCGAATACCGTCGGCAATGTCGGCTGTTTCGTTTGTTGCGCCATACTCAAAGCTGTCAGGCACCAGATACAAGCAGCAAAGGAGCATTTCCGCATCGATCCTCCGAACGAAGCGCGAATCTTAGCAGGCAAGCCCGCCGTTGCTCAAGAAGATTGGGCTGTTTTTGGCGCAAGTTTGCTCCGAATGCAGCGAATGGTTTACTCTCAGCCGCAGTCCAACATGAACCCGATCAACGCTAACGCTCACAGCACTGACAAGTTCTCGCACGCCATGCGCCGCGAGATTTACGAGCAGCCACACGCTATTTCGAAAACCATCGAACAGCATTTGCAGGACGACATTCTATTCCCTGGCGAGTTGCGGGCCCTTGAGAGCGCATTGCTGACCTTCGAGAAGTTGATTATCGCCGCCAGCGGATCGAGCCGGCACGCTGGGTTGGCAGGCGAAATCATGATTGAGGACCTTTCCGGCGTTGCCGTGGATGTGGAATACGCCAGCGAGTACTGCTATCGCTCCACCCACGCCGCCGTGGAACCGATCGTCATGGTGGTCACGCAGTCGGGCGAAACCGCGGATACCATCGCCGCGCAACGGGAAGCGTTGACGCGCGGCGTGAAGACCATCGCGGTCTCCAACGTTGCCCAAGCGACCATTCCCCGCGAAGCCAGTGCGGCGCTCATCACCGGGGCCGGCCCCGAGCTCTCCGTGCCAGCCACCAAAAGCTTCACGACGCAGGTCACAATTCTCTATTTGATGGCGTTGTTTCTGGCGCGCAAGCGCGGCCGCATGACCTCAGAAGTCACGCGCTCCTACCTCAATCGCCTGTTGCAGCTTCCGAGCCAAATCGAGAGCAATCTTCGCTCCTGGGACGATCTCGCGGAGCAAGTCGCGCAGAAACATTTTCAGTCGGAAAAGTTCTTGTATCTCGGACGCGGCGTACACTACGCCATCGCGCGCGAGGGAGCGCTCAAGTTGAAGGAAATCTCCTATGCGCACGCGGAAGGCTATCCAGCTGGAGAGCTGAAACATGGACCGAATGCCCTGGTCGATGAGAAGCTTCCGGTCGTCGTACTGGCGACTTGCGACAAGCGCGATCCGGATTCGGTGCTACGATACCGTCGAACTCTCGAAGTGATGAAGGAAGTGAAATCGCGCCGTGGTCGTGTAGTCGCGGTCGCGACGGAGAGCGACCCCGAGGTCGCTAGCATCGCCGACGACGTATTTTTTGTACCCGCCGCGCCGGAACTCTTGCTGCCCATCGTCGAAGTCATTCCCTTACAGCTTTTTGCGTATCACGTGGCCACCAAGAAAGGTTACGACGTCGACCGCCCAAGAAATCTGGTGAAAGCGGTAATCACCGAATAAGCAGCTCCTGGCGATCCGCAGCATCGTACGCAGTTTCGCCCATCGCATCCATCCAGTTTTAATCGTTCACGAGGGTATTCATGCCAAACGCCGGCTCGTCTCACATCGATCTGCAAGCCATCGCAAAAGACGTCATGCAGCAGCACGGTTTTCAGCCGGATTTCTCGCCAGCGGTTCAACAACAGCTGGCACAGTTGCGTGCCCAACCGCCTCAAATCGTCGCCAGTCAAGAAGTACGCGACCTTCGGAAACTGCTATGGTCGTCGATCGACAACGACACGTCCCGGGATCTGGATCAGATCGAGGTTGCTCAGCCATTGCCAAACGGCGACGTAAAGGTTCTGATTGGCGTCGCCGAAGTCGACGTCTTCGTTCCCCAGCAGAGCGCCATTGATCAGCACGCAACCAGAGAAACCACGACAGTCTATGCAGGCGTTCGCAATTTCCCCATGCTGCCGGAGGACCTCTCCACCGGCAAGACGTCCCTGCTGGAAAACCAGGACCGGCTGTGCGTGGTCGTTGAGTTTGTCGTGGGCGGCACCGGCCACGTGACCTCCAGCGATGTCTATCGCGCTCTGGTTCGCAATCAAGCACAGCTCCAATACAACTCTGTCGGAGCATGGCTGGAGGGCCCGGCAGCCGCGCCTCCGAAGGTGGCGGCCTCCGCTGACCTGCAATCTCAACTGAAGTTGCAGGACGAAACCGCGCAGCGGCTTCGCAGCCAGCGCCATGACAATGGAGCGCTCGACCTCCAGACCGACGAACTGCATGCGTTGGTGCTGAATGATCAATTGATCGATATCGTAAAGCAGCAGAAAAACCACGCCACAGAGTTAATCGAAGACTTCATGATCGCCGCCAACGGCGTGGTCGCGCGTATGCTCGAAAAAGTCTCATCTCTGCGCCGGATCGTGAAACAGCCGGAGCGATGGGACCGAATTGTACAGCTGGCCGCGGGCTACGGCGAAAAACTTCCGCCCGATCCCGACTCCAAGGCGCTGAACGATTTCCTCGTGAAGCGCAGGGCGGTCGATCCTGACCATTTTGCCGATTTGTCCCTGGGGGTGATCAAACTGATTGGCCCTGGGGAATACGTTCTGGAGCGCCCCGGCGATCCAGCTCCGGGGCACTTCGGTCTGGCGGTTCAGGATTACACTCATTCCACTGCCCCCAACCGCCGCTTTCCGGACATTGTGACGCAACGACTGGTTAAGGCGATGCTTGCGGGAAAGTCCAATCCGTACTCGGATGACGAACTTTCCGCCATTGCAGCCAACTGCACACAAAAGGAAGATGCCGCGCGAAAAGTGGAGCGTGAAATGACAAAGCGGCTGGCTGCGGTCGCAATGCAAAATCGGATCGGCGCGACATTCGATGCGGTTGTAACCGGCGTAACCTCACACGCGACCTTCGTTCGCGCACTGCAGGCACGCGTCGAAGGACTCCTGGCTCAGGGACAGCAGGGACTGGATGTGGGAGACAAGCTGCGGGTGAAGTTGATTCGCACCGACGTGCAGCACGGCTTCATCGACTTCGCCCGCGTCTGAGGCACGAGCCCGTTCCAAGCCGATTGCCCCCGCCATCTGGTACATCCTGCGGGCCTTACCCTCTCTTGTGTCCGCATCTAGCAAGCCAATACCCGCCGGAAACGCGTCAAGTTATCCTCGGCGAAGCAGTTGGTGTGGAAAGAGGGCGGGAATTTGTTTGCCTGAATGGCGCAATTTCGTATGCGGCGCGATGATCATCATCCTGCCGACGTCGCTGCCGGCGCAGGACTCCGGCCGGGCGATGCTCCACAGTGAAGGAGAAACTCGTCTAAACGGAACAACAGCGCCCAATTCCTCCGCGATCTTTCCCCACGACGTCATCGAGACGATGAAGCGAAGCGCGGCTAAAATCGACGCCGACGGGTCAACCGTGACAGTGCTGCCTGAGACCGTTGTGCAATTTGAAGGCGACGAGTTGGTACTCGACCACGGCCAGCTGCAA
>Ga0307474_10001235_pt1 | contig 18626 bp, 17 predicted proteins | sample atmos_gasesECM1C_2_FD_203312 | JGI IMG/M metagenome (GOLD analysis project Ga0307474, IMG submission 203312) | Hardwood forest soil microbial communities from Morgan-Monroe State Forest, Indiana, United States - atmos_gasesECM1C_05 | ecosystem: Environmental > Terrestrial > Soil > Temperate... | reverse complement strand
CCGGATCGCATCATGCGATGCGATCCGACCTCTCCCGATGGGAGAGGTGGACCGTATCCGCTGTGAGAGGCGTAAAAAGCATGGGCGAGGCTCGGTGCTTCATTGAGAGAAGATGGGGAGCGTTGTCATGAATTGCGAATGCGCGAAGTGGTTGAAACTGTGTCACATTGTGACGCCCGGCGCCCGCGAATTTAAGCTCTGGAACGAGTCCGGAACGAAACGCGGCCGAATCGCTGACTCCTCCCTATTTCCTGTTGCGTTCACCGCAACATCTCGGCTTGGAACCGAGGAGCGGCACTAGATGAGGTTTACACACGTTTCGCACGCGGTGCGATTCCTTAAGATTTTGGGACCTCACGAGTCGAATCAGAAGTGGCCAAGAGTCAATGGGGATTCTGCAGTCAATGGGGATTTCTGCGCGCACAGACTTCGGCACGCACGCGGCTCTCTCCACTCGTCATGCAGGCTTGACGACGGAATATGTGGCTCACCTCCTCCGTCATTCCGGGGCACCGCGCAGCGGTGAACTCTGATGTGCTTTTTCACATCTGAGAATCTCGAGGTTGTGGCGCGAGATTCCGGGTTCGCTCGCTTTCGCGAGCGCCCCGGAATGACGGTGCGCAAAAAAGCCGGCCGCGCTACTGCGTCTTCGGCGAATGCGGGTTGGTCTGGGTGATGAACTGCGTCGCTTCCACCATCGCGGTTCCCACAGGCGTCGGCACCACCATGCGGAACGGCACCAAATAGCGCGTGCCGGGCATCGGCGCGAAGGCAATCTCGATATTGCGCGCCGACTGCAGATATCTGATCACCGGGCGATCAGGGATATAGCCCGCGATCGGCTTGAAGTAGATGGCGCAGACCACGGCCGGGCCGTAATAGCCCCTCTGCGCCCTCACCGTTTCCATGCGCCTGAATTCGAGCGTGAGGTCGTAGCGCATGCGGCCGTCGAACACGGCAGCCCCCATGCGGCAGGCATCGGGCGTGAGCGGATCCCCATTGCCCGGCACGTGCAGCAGCGAGGCCGTCATCGGATCGAACACGTTCTTCTTTTGCGCGTCGGTGACGGGAATGCGGCCGGGATCGACAGGCGGGGTCGGATCGATCCCGGACTCCTTCACATTGCCGTTGGCGAGCGTGATGTGGATCGCCTCGGTCCTCTTCGAGGTGGTGGTGGAGGCCGAATAATTGGTCCCGACCAGCGCGCCGTTGACGACACGGCCCTGCGCCGCCCCCGTGCCGGAGCTGTTGGCGATCGCTTTCAACAGCCCGGTGGTGCCGCCAAAGGCGGAGGCCGTGTATTGGTCGTCGCCGATATCGATGGTCCAGGAGCCGCGCCCGACAGGAATGCCCGACAGCGTCGCCTCATATTGCGCTTCGAGACGCGCCTGGGCCTGCGCCGGATTTTGCGCGAAGACAGCAAAAACCAAGCCTGTGCAGAGACTTATGCGCCAAGTCGAGCACGGTGCCGCCGGGAGAGCCGAAATCCTGCGATGTCTCGTCACTGAGAAGCGGTCCTATCGTCGGCGCGTTGCGAATGTCATCAATACAAGAATTGGGGCCAATGCGAGCGCGGTGCGCATCTCAGGCCAATATGCCCGACTATGCCCGGCCGGGAACTTAAGTTTAAAGGATCAGAGCCGAATGTGCCCTTTATATGATCCTTAAGCGCTGGAAATGCCTACCAGATCGGCTGTTCGTCACGCGAACTGGCCCATGTCAAAACCTTGACGGAAGGGCGAGAGGGCCCTATACGTCCGCCGCTCCCGGTAGGACGAGACGAATTTTGACCCCTGCGGCGGCCCGAAGACGGGCAACAGCCTTTGCGGGGATGGAAGAGGATTTTGACATGTCACGGCGCTGCGAACTCACGGCCAAGGGCCCCCAGGTGGGCCACAAGGTCAGCCACTCCAACATCAAGACCAAGCGGCGCTTCCTGCCGAACCTGTGCAACGTGACCTTCATCTCGGACGCACTCGGCCGCAACGTCCGCCTGCGCGTCTCCACCAACGCAATCAAGAGCGTCGACCACAATGGCGGCCTCGATGCGTACCTGCTGAAGGTCAATGCGGCGGTCCTCTCGCCCCGCGCGCTCGAGCTGAAGCGCCAGATCGAGAAGAAGGCAGCCGCGAACGCGCCGGAGAAGAAGGCGAGCTGACGCGCATGATCCGGAAAAGTGGGCACCGGTTTTCCGAAGAGATCATGCGCCAAATATGAGTTTCCGAGCTGGGGCTAGGGGCGTGTAGCGTCTAGTCGCGTAGCTTAAGAGTTGAGTTTGCGTAACGGCCGGGTCGGAAGACCCGGCCGTTTTTTGTTGTTGAGCCACTGTCACGGCTCCATCCAGAAGTTCGCTTGCGCATAGCGAGACGTAACGCCGAGCGCTCTATCGACTCGCCAAGTCTAAGAATAGAAAATAAAACCATAGATTGCGTAGGCACCATCCGTGACTCGCCCTAGTTATGAGGATTTCGTTGGACAGGTGAGCGCAGCCAAAGGCCCGTTTAGACCGATCATGAAAAAGCCAACAGCCCTAACCGAAGAAGAGAAGCGCGTGATCAAGGCCCTCCTTGCAGAAGGCCTCCGCAATCAAGACATTCTTACGCTCATAAACTACGAGCGTAAGGCAACAATAAATTTTGGAAGAATAGCCGGCGTTAAAAAGAACCTAACTATTTCTCCTGCCTCGCCTGAAGAGGTCGCCTTTTTCAGGCGTAAGAAACGTAGTTTTGATCCGATCACTGGACTCAATATTTACGGAGACGAACGGCTGATCCGAGCCCGAGAAGCAATGGTCCTCGCCGTAACCATATTCAATAGCGGCAACTACAAATTCAAGACTGAGGTCTTCGCTGTTCTAGCGAATATCGCGTGGACCTATCTGCTTCACGAATTCTATCAGAGAAAGGGAATAGCGCCTCTAAACGCCGACGGCACGACGTTTGCTCTCAGCCATATGCTTACGCGCTCAGATTGCCCCCTTTCAAGGGGCATCAAACAAAATCTCTCTGCGTTGAAGACCATAAGAGATGAAGTCGAGCATAAAATGCTGGGTCGCAGCGACGTGAAGTGGTTGTCGTTGTTTCAGGCCTGCTGCCTCAACTTCGATAAGACGCTCGTTGCTTGGTTCGGCGCGCAGCTAACCCTACAACAAGAACTTGGCGCCGCTTTGCAATTTAGCAAACTCGAACTTGAACAGATGGCGCAAGTATCTGCGTACGATGTCCCGCCGAACATAACGGCCGTCGACGCGCTGTTGAAGAAGGATATGACAGACGAAGAGCTCGACGACCTGGAATACCAATTTCGAGTGGTCTACACATTCGACAGCGCCTCAAAAGGGAAAGCACATATTCAGTTCCTAAGTCCAGACTCTGCAGAAGGCAAAAGCGTTCAAAACGTTCTACAAAAATTCAAAATAGCGGACGAGCTGTACCGCTATAAGCCCGGAGACGTCGTTAAGATCGTAAAGAAGGCGACAGCTAAGTCCTTTACAATGAGCGATCACACCTTAGCCTGGCAAAAGCACAAGGTGCGACCTCCGAAGGAGACCAAAGCGCCTGACAAAACTAATCGAGATTACTGCATCTACCATCCAGCACACAGAGATTACACTTACAATGACAAGTGGATTGCTCTTCTAATCGGAGAATTCCGCGCGGTGAGCGACGCCATCATTACCAGCACGGCAGAACAAGGTGTAATCGATCAGGCTTTAACTACCGACGACGAAATGGGCTGACGGCAAAGATGGACGCAACGATCAAGGAAATCCCTAAAAGGATCTTGAAACTGGCTTTGGGCGCGTTGTCCCAAGCGAACATGCATGCCGTATTTTCTGATCCCGGAAGCGACCATTGGGACTTTATCTCTGTAATCAATGCAGCTCATGCCGGAGAGCTTTTGCTGAAGGCAGTAATTGCGAATGACCACCCGCTGCTAATTTTCAAAGACATATTTAGCCTTGACGACAGCCGAGCGGACTCGCTCGAGCTTGTCAACCTAATCCAACGAGGGAAAACCCATGACTTCGAAAAGCTTCCGCAAGTTTTCTGGGTCACAACCGGGCAAAGAATTCCAAATCCGGATTGTTTCGAACGCTTAAGAAGAGCACGAAACTCTATACAGCACTTTTGCGCGCCTGAGGGGGAGGACTTTAGAGCGCTATCGCTCGAGTTCATTTATACAATTATTGATCCTCTGATCTTCGAACACTTCGGACTCTTCGCCATCGAATATCACGAAGATCACAGCGCGGGATATGACTACGTTGTAGGTGCGCTTCTTCATCGGGAACTCAAGTTCTCTGTCCCGGACGATTTTGACTTGAGCGAGATTCGCTTAACCGCCGAATTGAAGAACGCTAGTCAGGATTATCGCGACTGGGTCGCCAAGGAATTGGACAGGATTGGGCGTTCCGATTTGCTTAATCCTTAGCTAGAAGAGGCCCACGGCGATTCTCCTCCGAACGGGAGAGCGACCTCGTCGTGGCGTGGGTCGGAAGAGCCGACCGCCGCTTTTGCTTCTTACGCGGCCTCCCGTCCAGTCACCGGGCTGATCTTCTCCAGCTCCTTCCCGATCCGATTTTTCGCCGTCCGCATATCGAACTCATTCTGCAAGTTCAGCCACAACTGAGCGGACGCACCGAGCGCCTTGCCGAGCCGCAGCGCGGTATCGGCCGTGATCGAGTTTTTCTCATCGACAATTCTTTCGATGCGCGTTCGGGGAACGCCACACGCTTTCGCGAGTGCTCCAGCCGACAGTCCCAATGGAACTAAGAATTCCTCCCGGAGAACTTCGCCGGGATGCATCGGGGGAAGCTTTTTGGCCATGTTCAATTCTCCTTCGTCATCCGGACGCTAGTGATAGTCGACGAACTCCACGTCCATCGGACCCTCCCCCGTCCACACAAAGCAAATCCGCCACTGATCGTTGACGCGAATCGAGTGCTGCCCCTGTCGATCACCTCTGAGCGCTTCCAACCGGTTTCCCGGCGGAGCTCTCAAATCGCTCAGCGAGGTTGCGGCATTCAGATAGCCGAGCTTCCGCCGCGTGACTGCGAGCAGATCGGCGGGAAATCCCTTCGAAACCGCACCTTCGAAAGCAGCCCTCGTCCGCTCATCTTTAAAGCTTTGGATCACATGAACCTTGTATCACAATATGATACACAAGTCGAGACGTATGTCTCATGACACGATACGCATACGTCGTTCCGGCGCGGTCCGGCAGGACCGTACCCGGAACATCGAGATTCTTTGATGTGCAATTGCGCGTCTGAGTTCGATGCTGCCGCATCGCCCCGGAATGACACCACCCTCCTTCGCGAATCCCACGATCGCCTTAATAATCAGCGAACGCCACGACGCCACCTGATTTGCCCGACGGGGCGCCGCTCGCAAATCACTGTCAATCCCCGGCGACAAAAATATTTCTGTTTTACGGAAGATAGAATCAGGATTATGGTTCTCGCATCCCGCTTCGCTTGCAGAGGGACGGATCGCGATCGTCACGAGACGTGAGGCGGGGATGCGGTGGACGCGAATGCACTGACTGACGAGCGGTGATCTTTGCGGACGGCGAAGTCGTGTGGTCCTGGCGCGCGCTTGCAGGCGCTAAGTTCTCGCAAAGCTGAAAAGCTTCGCGATGGCGACGGTGGCAAATGCTGGTTCACCGGGGAGAGCACGTATAAGCCGTAAAACCATCGCGCAGGGAAGGCCGGAGTGTCTCCGCCTGTGCCTGTGGTTTTCGCGCTCGCGCAAATTTCTTTTGCGCGGGAGCCCCGGGTGCAGCGGCCACCCGGCCTTCCCTGCGCCCTCTCTCCAAGGTGGGCGATGAATGATGCAAAGCTCGGGCGAAACGCGCCGCGAGGATGATGGCTCATGGATACGTCATTTCGAGGAGCGACAGCGACGCGGCAATCCAGAGCCGTACGCGTGACTCTGGATTACTTCGCTTACGCTCGCAATGACGGAGTACGTGGTTGGAGGATTGAGCTCGCAACTCTCGCCACGGTCGTCCCGGCCTAGTGCGCAATTGCGCACGGGAGCCGGGACCCATAACCCCAGGTCGTCATTTCGCGAAGATCGTCTGCCACCTAATGCCACGGAAAGATTCCGCAGGTCAGGGTCCCGGCTTTCGCCGGGACGACGGAGAGAAGAGGGCCCCAGTCTTGCCTAACAACCTCCCAAAACTCGGCTATACTCGCTCAGGTAGCATCATCAGGGGGCTCGCGATGAAGAACATCATCATATGCTGCGACGGGACCGGCAACGAGATCAGCGAGAACATTTCGAACGTCCTGAAGCTGTATCGCTGTATGCGCAAGACGCCGAAGACCCAGCCGGTCCAGGCCGTGTTCTATGATCCCGGCGTCGGCACGCTGGCGCGGCCGGACCCGTGGCGCAAGCTGAAGCAGGACTTTATCGCCATCCTGGGGCTCGCCACCGGCTATGGCCTCGATGACAATGTGCTGGACGCTTACGAATTCGTGGTCCGCAATTACGAGGACGGCGACCACATCTATCTGTTCGGATTCAGCCGCGGCGCCTACACGGTGCGCGTGCTGGCGGGCCTGATCCACAAGGTCGGGCTGATTTCGCCGCATCAGGTCAATCTGGCCGGCTCAGGGCTGACCGCCTACAAGCAATTCAGCGGCAACGGACAACAGGCGGGGCTGAACGCGGAGGCGGCGGACGATCGTGGCGACGATGAGGGGCCGCTTCCCGTCAGCCGCTACGACCAGGCTGCCCAGTTCGCGCGCATCCTGTCGACGCGATGGCCGACCATTCACTTTGTCGGCGTCTGGGACACTGTCGCGAGCGTCATCGTCCCCCGGCCCGATCGGCTCTACTGGCCAAGCCTGGAGGAGCTGGCGTTCACGCTTGAAAATCCCAGCGTGAAAATCTTCCGGCAGGCGATCTCGATCGACGAGCGACGCTGCATGTTTCGCCTGAAAAAATGGGACGAGCCGCAAACCTTCGCCCACAATCGCTTCAACAACGCCCACGCCGAGCCGCAGGACATCAAGCAGGTCTGGTTTGCCGGGGTGCACGCCGACATCGGCGGCGGCTATCCCGAAAGGGAAAGCGCGCTCTCCAAATATCCCCTGCTCTGGTTGATCGAGGAGGCCACAAGATGCGGCCTGACCGTCAATCCGCAGACGGTCAAACAGCTCGCCTGGGGCGTGCAGCGCAAGGGCAGCCCCTTCTCCTATGTCGCGCCCGACATCCGGGGCGATCTCCACAATTCGATGACGCCAGCCTGGCGCCTGCTCGAATACATCCCGAAGAAGGACAAGTACAAGGAATGGCCCAAACGCCAATCACACTTCGGCTTCTACATCCCGGATGCGGAGCCGCGACTGATTCCGGAAGGCGCGTTGATTCATGCATCTGTCCTGGAGCGGATGGACGCGCTGGCGGACTATCGACCGATCAATCTGCCGCTGAAGTTCGAGACCGTGCCGATGCCGGTTGAGCCGAGCTAGGGCGTCGCCCGTCTTACGATGTCCACGGTTAGACCAACTGACGATCGTTTCACGCTTTGCTGCAGCGCATATCGCACGACGGCCGTCAACCGCCATGCTATAGTCATGTCGGCGCAAGAGAACAGGGAGGCCTCCATGTCCCACACCATGGTCCCCAGTGATCGCGTGGAAAATGTCTGCGTCTACGGACGCGACGGCACCAAGCTCGGCAACATCGAACGGCTGATGCTCGACAAGCTGAGCGGGCGGGTCGCCTATGCGGTGATCAAGACCGGCCGGCCGTTCGGCAGCCATCACCATTATCCGGTCGAGTGGAGTGCGCTCAAATATGATCCCGCCCGCCAGGCGTTTGAGATTGGCGTGACGCTTAGCGAGCTCAGCGCCGGGCCCTGCGAGCTGGACGGCGAGGATTTTGACTGGGGCGATCGCTCCCGGTCGTATCCGCATCCGCAATATTGGACGGTGTGAAGCGAAGCCGAGTCGAAAGGGCGCGACTCGCTGAAGCATACCCCTCACCCGCAACGCATCTGTCGATGCGTTGCGGCCTCTCCCACAAGGGGAGAGGCGATCCTTTGCTACGGACACATCGAGTCATCAAGCACGGCAGCGACGACTGCGCGATCAACACACTGAGCAGCACGTGGAGACCACACCGATTTCATCACACAAGGAGGAGCGCGCAATGACCATGACGGCCGACATGCCAGGGCAAGTGCCGTGGTGGAAAGAGCCCACTAGAGATCAATGGGTCGCATGGATCGCGGCCTGGCTCGGCTGGACGCTGGATGCGTTCGACTTCACCATCTTCCTCCTGATCATGGTGCCGATTGCGGAAACCTTCCATGTGCCGCTGATCGAGGTCACCGCCGTCTTCACCATCACGCTGTGGCTGCGGCTGGTGGGGGCCGTCGGTTCGGGCTGGCTTGCCGATCGCGTCGGGCGCAAGACGCCGCTGATGATCTCGATCCTGTGGTACTCGGTCTGCAACCTGCTCGCCGGCATCGCACCGAGCTTCGCGCTGCTGTTCCTGTTCCGCGCGCTGCTCGGCATCGGCATGGGCGCGGAGTGGCCGGCGGGTGCGGCGCTCGCCATGGAATCGTGGCCGGCGCGCTCGCGCGGCCTGATGAGCGGCCTGTTGCAGGGTTCGTGGAGCCTCGGCTTCCTGGCCTCGAGCGCGGCCTACGGCCTGCTCTATGACGTGATCGGCTGGCGCGGGCTGCTGATCCTCGGCGTGCTGCCGGCGCTGGCGGTGGTGTGGATCCGCATCTACGTCAAGGAGCCGAAGGTGTGGCTGGAGAATCGCCGCATGCAGCGCGAGCAGCACCAGGAATTTCGTGCGCCGCTGTTCGAAATCTTCCGTCCGCGCATTCTCGGTAACACCGTCATGGCGTGCCTGTGGATGGCGGCGAGCTTCGTGATCTACTATTCGGTCTACGGCATGTTCGCCACCCATCTGCAGAAGGATCTGCATCTGACTCCCGCAATGGTCGCGATGCCGCTCGCGATGGCCAATCTGGTGGCGTTCCTGGCGAGCGGCTTCTGGGGCCATGTCGCCGACATCCTAGGCCGCCGCTGGGCGATGATCATCCCGGGCGCAATCGGCGCGCTGGTGACGCCGTTCTATCTGTTGTCCGACTCCTATCCCCTGGTGGCCGGCGCCTTCATCGTGCAGGGCGCGTTCTTGGGGGCGATCTATGGGCAGAACCCGGCCTATCTCACCGAGCGCTTCCCGACCGAGGTGCGGGCGACCGCGTCGGCCTTCTGCTACCACCAGGGTGCGATCTGGGCCGGCTTCACCGGGCCGCTCCTCACTTACTTCGCTGCCAGCCAGCCGCAGGGCTTCACCATCCCGATGCTGATCACGACGACGGGCGCTGCCGTCGCCTTCGTGGTGACGCTGCTGTTCAGCCCGGAGACGCGCGGCAAAGAGTTGGTTCCGCAGCTCACGCTGGTGGAGCAGCCCGCGTGACACGTGTGGCCGCGGCCGTCCTCTGCGCGGGCGGCCGCGGCCACGCACGGGGGCGTTAACATTACGCCTTAACCATTGATTAATTATGCGTTTGCGGGCGCGATGGCACCGGCCTAGCGTCGAGGCACTGCTCGTTGAAGCGTTGAGCATGATCTCGTTCCGGATCATGCTCCAACCAATATTTGGTGCGTGCCATGACTCGTAAAATATACGGCGCGCTTGCCGCCTCCCTTGGCGTGCTTGCGCTCGCGCTTATCCCGAACGCGGCGACCGCAGGATCCGGCGCCGGCCCGCGCGCGGCCTTCGCCGCGCCACGCCACGGCTTTGCCGGATCGTTCCGGCATTTCCACCGGAATAACGGCGCCTTCAATAACGGCGTCTTCTCCTACTGGCCCGGCTATGACGACTATGGGTATGGGGGATATGGGCCGTCCTCCAGCGAACCCTTAGGCGCCGTCGCGCCGCCGGCCTCGAACGACGTCCGTTACACCACCACCTATGACGTCCCCTGGGACTGGGCCCATCGCTTTCCGCCGATGGTCACGCCTTCCGACCATCCCTACGTGCCAGGCTGCCATGACGAACCCGTCACCGTCCCGGGCCGCAGCGGCGCCGAGCGCATCGTCAACGTCACGCGGTGCTATTGAGGCAAGACCGGCGATCGCCTCGCGATCGATCGTTGTCACCCGCGGTGCGAGAGACAAATACGAGGCGGCGCTCCCCGCCGCCCCGCTTCCCCTACTCCCCCCGTCAGGCCGCTTGACCCAGGCCTGCATCGAGATGTTTCAGCCGCGGCAGCACCTCGTGCTTGAGAAGCCGCAGCGAATTGTGCCAGGCCTCGGCGTTGTGAATGTAGTCGAAGCCGAACACCAGCAGCACGCCGAATCCGCCGACCTCGTGCCAGATCTTCTCGATCTTGTCGGTGACGGTAGCGGGCGAGCCGACGATCCAGTTGTGGCGCGCACAGTATTCGACGTTGACGTCGCTGTCGGCCACGTCAGGCGCGGCCTTCAGATAATCCTTGAAGCCGAAATGGCCGAGCAGCGGCAAGAAATACTCGGCCATCATGCGGCCCATCATGTCGCCGACCGAAAGCCGCCATGCCTCGTCGTCGGTGTCGGCGACGAAGACCTCGCGCACCATGCGCCAGTCGCGGCGGTGCGGCTTGCGGCCGGTCTTGGCAGCTCCTATCTCGACCGAATCCCAATGGCTTCCGACATAGGCCGGGTTGAGGTTGAGGCTCATCGGAATGAAGCCGCGCTCGCCGGCGAGCTTGAGCGTATCCGAATTTTTCGAAAGCCCCGCGACGCCGATCGGCGGATGCGGCGATTGCAACGGTTTGATGTGCGGTTTGAGAAAGTCGAACATCACGTCCGGCTTGGTCACCGTCCAGTATTTGCCGTGATGGGTGAACGGCGCGGGCTCGCTCCACAGTTTCAGGATGATCTCAAGCGCCTCGCGCGTCATGTCGCGGTTCTGCCCGCTCATGCCGTCGACATTGAACATCGCCCAGTCGCTCGGCAGGCCGCTCGCCGCGATGCCGAAATTCAGCCGGCCCTGCGAAAGGTGGTCGAGCATGGCGACGCGGTTCGCAAGCTCCGCGGGGTGATGATAGGGCAGGAGAAAGCCGCCGGGACCGATGCGCAAATTCCTGGTCTGGCGAAAACCCTCGACGACCAGAAAATCGGGCGCCGGATGCGGCTCCCACGGCGCGGTGTGATGCTCGCCGATCCAGGCTTCCTGGTAGCCGAGCTCATCCAGCCAGCGCAGCACCTGCAGGTCCCAGTCGTGGCCTTCCTTCAAGCCACATTCCGGCGGATGCGACGGCATCGCGAAATAACCGAGTTCCATGGCCGTTTCCTCATCTGTTGTTTTTGTTGTGCGCTTCGGCTTCGTTGCCGACCGCTTGTTTATTTAAGGACCGGAAGTACCCGCCTCGGTTGCGGCGGAATAATGGCTCCGCGCGGCAGCATCGATGCCGTCTCGCCTTTCCTGTGGGCGACGTGAGCGAGACATGCGCAAAGAGCAGTCTTGCACGGCATATTTGTTGCATTCTTCCAAAGCAGCAAAGGAGCCGGATGCCCATGATCAAGTTATTTCACCGCCGTGAATTCTTGAGCCTTTTAACGGGCGCCGGTGCCGGCCTGCTCGCGGCACCCGCAATCGTGCAGGCCGAGGCTGCACCGGTCGTGATCCGCGTCGGCGCCTTGAAGCTCATTCATTCCATCGCGCCGTATTTCTATGAAAGGTTCGTGCCCGCCGGCTATCAGGTCGAGGTGCTGCCGTTCGAGACACCGGCCGAATGCAAGAATGCGGTGATGACCAAGTCGGCCGATTTCGGCGCCTTCGGCATTGCGGCTGCGATTCTGGGCGCTGCGGCCGGCGAGCCGGTGGTGGTGATCGCGTCGACCTGCAATCGCGGCATGGCGATCATCGCGAAAAAAGATTCCGGGATCAACACGTTCAAGGATTTGAAAGGCAAGCGCCTTGCGCTTTTTCCGGGCACCACGCAGGAGGTGTTCTTCCGCGAGCGGCTGAAGGAAGAAGGCATGAGCATCACTGACGTCGAGACGGTGCGCGTCTCCTTTAGCGAGATGCATATCGCGCTCGCCCGCGGTGACGTCGATGCCTATTTCGGCGCGGAGCCTGGGCCGGGCGTGTCGCTCTCGACCGGCATCGGACAATTGGTCGAATATCCCTATTCGACACCGATGGGCGCGCTCAACATGGTGTTCGGGACCCATCGCGGCACGATCACGGAGAAGCCGGAGCTGGTGCGCGTGATGATCGGCATTCACCAGCGCGCCACCGACTATGCGGCATCCAACAAGGATGCGCTGGTCGCGATGGCAGCGGCAAAGCTCGGGCAGAAGAAGGAGGCGCTGGAAGCCTCCATACCGAACGTCGAGTTGAACTGGCATCTCGGGCCGAAGGAGATCGAGGAATCCAAGATCTATGCCGAGCACATGCTTGCGCTGAAGCAGATCAAGCACATCCCCGATTTCGCAACCTTCATCGACACCAGCTTTGTCGATGCGCTGAAGCCGACGTAGCGACCGTGAGCACGCTGGCGTCGGACACTGAGCAGCAGACTGCGCGCGAGCAGGCGACGACGCGGCCGCCCGTCCGCCGAAGCTTTAGCGAAGGCGGATCGCCACGGCTGCGGCCGGTCCTGCTCGCCATCACCTTCCCGCTGGCGCTGCTCGCATTCTGGCATTTTGCCACAGTTAACCGGCCCGGGAGCCTGATCCCGCCGCCGTATGACGTGTGGCAGGAGCTTCAGGACCTCGCCTTCGGCGGCATCAATGACGATGCCTATAGCCGCACCCTGCACATTCACCTCCTGGCGTCGATGAGCCGGGTCTATGGCGGCTTTGTGCTGGCGCTTGTGGTCGCGCTGCCTTTGGGCATGCTGATCGGACGGGTGAAAATCATCCGACAGCTGATCGATCCGACTATCCAGATCCTGCGGCCTATTCCGGTGACGGCCTGGCTGCCGCTCGCAATGATTATTTTTGGCCTCGGTCCGCGCTCAGCCTTCTTCCTGGTATTTCTGGGCGCGTTCTATCCTATCCTGGTCAACACCATCTTCGGCGTCCGCTCGGTCGAGCCGCGCCTGTTCGAAGCGGCAGCCATGCTCGGCTGCAGGGGGCCCGCGCAGTTCTTCCGCGTGGTGCTGCCGGCGGCACTGCCGTCGATCTTCACCGGCGTGCGGCTGGGTCTGGGCTTCGCCTGGGTCGTGATCGTGGTCGGCGAGATGACCGGCGTGCAGACGGGACTCGGCGCCATCATCATGGAGGCGCGGCAGCTCTCGCGCACCGAGATCGTGATATCAGGGATGATCGTGATCGGCGTGTTTGGTTTCTTGTCCGATCAGCTGGTGATGCTGCTTGGAAAGCGCCTGCTCGCCTGGAGCCCGTCGCATGCTTAAGGTGCCGATTCTCGAGATGCGCAATGTCGGCAAGACCTTTGCGCAGAATGGCCGCGCCATCGAGGCGCTGTGGGGCGCCAATCTGTGCGCGAAAAAAGGCGAGTTCATCTGCCTGATTGGCGCCTCCGGTTGCGGCAAGTCCACGCTTTTGCGTCTCGCAGCCGGCTTCGAGACGCCGACGACGGGCGAAGCCTTGATGTGGGGCATGCCGATCGCCGGCCCCGATCCGAGCCGAGGCATGGTGTTCCAGGATTACGGCCTATTCCCCTGGCTTACCGTGCGCGACAATATCGGCTTCGGCCCGAGATCGCGCGGCAGGACACGGCAAGAGATCAAGGAGACCACCGATCGCTTCATCGAGCTCGTGGGCTTATCGAACTTTGCCGATCTCTATCCGCATCAGCTCTCCGGTGGCATGAAGCAGCGCGTCGCGATCGCGCGCGTCCTCGCCAATGATGCCGAGCTCGTGCTGATGGACGAGCCGTTCGGCGCGCTGGACGCGATGACGCGCGAGCGGCTGCAGGATGAGGTTACGGAGATCTGGTCGCGCACCGGGCTGACGGTGCTGTTCGTCACGCATGCGATCGACGAAGCGATTTTTCTCGCCGATCGCGTGGTAGTGATGTCGCCAGGCCCGGGGCGGATCGACAGCGAATATGCGATAGACCTGAAGCGGCCGCGCGACATCGCAAGCGCCGAGTTCAACGAATGGCGGCGGCTATTGGCCTCGAAGTTGCACAGCCATCACGCGCGCAAGGCGGGCTGATGGCCGCAATCGAGCGAAGTGGACACCGGTTCACGTGAAGAAAACGCGACAAAACGAGAATCTAGACCTTCGGTTCTGATTCAATCAGAACCGAAGACGCTCTAGGCTCGCGCCCGCGCGATCGCGCCGGCGACGATCTGCATGGCGACTCCGACCGTCCAGCCCGCCATGATCAGGTAGGTCCAAACGATATGCGGCTCCTGGCGCAGGATGATGATGCCGACCGCGAAGAACGCGGTGAGCGTCGCGAGGAACGTGCCGAACGCACTCAGGAACTCCGCCGAATCCACCTTGGGCTCGGCCACCTCCGCATCATGGAACGGCAGCGGCGGCGTATCGATGCCGAGATAAAAGCCGACCGCGCCGACGACCATCATGATAAGCAGGAAGCCCTGCGAGGTCAGCGCGCTGATGCTCGAGCCGACATGGGCGGCGACGAACAGGCCGCAAGCCGCCCCCGCCATCGCAAGCCCGATGCGTTCCAGGAGATGGGCAAATCTTCTGACACGGGTCCGCATGGCGACCTCGCACTTCTCAGAGCCAAGCTTAATCCTTTTCCTCGGGCTGAGGAACCGTCTTCCCCACCGCGGCATCGAACCACGAAACAGGGACTATCCTACCGCGCGCCAAAGCTGATGGCGCCGAACAGGTCCTTGTGCTCGTGCGGCTGAGCGCGCCAATAGGGCGGCGGGGCGGTCACATGGCCGCCAAGCTCGGCAGCGGCGTGCCAGCCCCAGCGCGGGTCGTAGAGCATGCCGCGGGCGAGCGCGACCAGGTCGGCCTTGCCGGAGGCGACAATCTCTTCCGCCTGCTGCGGCTCTGTGATCAGCCCGACGGCGATGGTGGTGAGGCCGGTCGCCTTCCGGATGGCCTCCGCCATCGGCACCTGGTAGCCGGGCCCGAGCGGGATCTTCTGCTTGGGCGATACCCCGCCGGACGACACGTCGATCCAGTCAAGCCCGCGCTTTTTCAGCTCGGTCGCGAACTCGATGGTCTGCGGCAGGTCCCAGCCGCCCTCGACCCAATCGGTTGCAGAGACCTTCATGCCGACAGGCTTGTCGGACGGCACCACCGCGCGGACGGCGTCGTAGACCTCAAGCGGAAAGCGCATGCGGTTCGCAAGCGAGCCGCCATATTGGTCCGTTCGCCGGTTGGAGATCGGCGAGAGGAACTGATGCAGCAGATAGCCGTGGGCGCCATGCAGCTCGATGGCGTCGATCCCGAGCCGCATCGCGCGCAGGGCGGTGGCAACAAAGGCGTCGCGCACGCGCGCAAGACCCGCTTCATCCAGCGCCAGCGGCGGCGCCTCGTCGTCCTTTTGCGCAACGGCTGACGGCCCGACCGGCTGCCAACCGCCTTTGTCGAGCGGGATCAGTTGGCCGCCTTCCCACGGACGCGCGCTGGATGCCTTGCGGCCGGCGTGCGCGAGCTGGATCGCCACCGCAGCCTTGGAATGCTTGCGGACCGAGGCGAGGATGGGCTTGAGCGCGGCCTCGGTCGCATCATTCCAGAGACCGAGGCAGCCATGTGTGATGCGGCCGATCGCCTCGATGCCCGTCGCCTCGATGCAGAACATCGCGGCGCCTGACAGCGCCAGCGAATTGATATGGGTGAAATGCCAGTCATTGGCCTCGCCGTTGTCGGCCGAGTACTGACACATCGGCGCAACCATGATGCGGTTGGGTAGCGTCAGGCTGCGCAATTGAATCGGAGTGAAAAGGGCGCTCATGAGCTGTCCGGGATTTGTGAAACGGGGCCCCGATAAGATAGAGCGCGCTCACGACATTACCAGCGGGGAGAATGGTCCGGATTTGCAGACCAGCCCGCGGCTTGACGCTTACTCGACCAACGTGAACTGCAAGAGCAGCGTGCGCTGGATCAAGGAGAAATTGTCGTCGGACACCATGGTCAGCACGGTGTCACCTTCCGCCGTCACATGGGCGTCGATCCCCTCCATATTGTCGATTTCCTGGCCCAGATCGGCATTGAAGATCGCGGGACCATCAACCAGTGCGCCGGGGGCGATCGTGGCAAGCGGAATGCGCCGGATGCGGATGCCGACGCCGGAGAGCAACGAGAATTTCCGCTCCAGCACCAACAGATCGCCTGACGGCAAAAGCACCGCATCGCTGATGTCGAAATTCTCGCTACGGCGAATGCCGAACTGGCCGGACGACGGCCCACCCACCAGGAACGCAATCAGATTGCCGTCGCGATCGAGCCCACGCTCGGACATCGCAATCAGCGTGCCCGCAAGGGGGAGCCCCTTCGGCACGAAGACCAGCGCCTCCAGCCCCCTGTTGTTGGGAAGCTTCTTCACGGCCGGCGGCATCGGCACCACCTCGCCGCGCGAACGCGTGAAGCCCTTGGTGAAATCGAAGCGCAACACCAGATTGACGCGCTCGAGCCCGACGTAAACGAAGGACCCGTCAAGCGCGATGGATTCGGAATCGAACCAACCGCGCGCGGTGATCGGCTGGCCGTCGGGCCCGAGCATCGGCGCGGCCTCGACGTCGTCGAGCCCGGTCATGGCGCGGCCGGAATAAAGAATGCGGCCGGTGAACCAGCTGCCTCTGTCGCTCAGCGCAATGAAGCGTTCACCCTTGGCGTCGAGGCGAATGCCGGATAGCCCGCCGAAGCCCGGAAAGGACGAGGTCAGCACTAGTCCGCTGCGATATTCCAGCGAACCAAAGCGAACATGCGAATGGTCGTGCGGATCGAAGTCCGGTATCGGCCGCGCCTTGACTTCGATCGAGGCGGGCGCGTTGACGGAGTGCTCGGCGACGGCCGTCGATTTGGCCGGCGGCCGTGTGGCCGATTGCGCGAGGCCACGCTCGGGCCCCAATACCACCGAAAATCCCGCCGCCGATATCTCCAGAAAGCGGCGACGAGAGAAAGTAGCAGGCATTTATCTACGAATGCAGCCGGCGTGGCCGCGCGGCCGGTGATCTCTGCGGTGCGGCCACATGCGTCTCGCTGAACAGCTCGGCGAGCTTTTCGGTGATGGCGCCGCCGAGTTCCTCGGCATCGACGATGGTGACCGCGCGGCGATAATAGCGCGTCACGTCGTGGCCGATGCCGATCGCGATCAGCTCGACCGGGGAGCGGGTCTCGATCTCCTCGATGATGTGCCGCAGGTGCCGCTCGAGATAATTGCCGGCATTGACCGACAGGGTCGAATCGTCGACCGGTGCACCGTCCGAGATCATCATCAGTATCTTGCGTTGCTCGGGCCGGCCGAGCAGGCGCTTGTGCGCCCAGTCCAGCGCCTCGCCGTCGATGTTCTCCTTCAACAATCCCTCGCGCATCATCAGGCCGAGATTCTTGCGCGAACGCCGCCAGGGCGCGTCCGCCGCCTTGTAAATGATATGGCGCAAATCGTTGAGCCGTCCGGGATTCGGCGGCTTGCCGGCGGCGAGCCAGGCCTCGCGGGATTGGCCGCCCTTCCAGGCACGGGTGGTGAAGCCGAGAATCTCGACCTTCACGCCGCAGCGCTCCAGGGTGCGCGCGAGAATGTCGGCGCAGGTCGCGGCGACCGTGATCGGCCGGCCGCGCATCGAGCCGGAATTGTCGAGCAAGAGCGTCACCACCGTGTCGCGGAAGGTCGCCTCCTTCTCATGCATGAAGGACAGCGGATGGTAGGGATCGACCACCACGCGCGACAGCCGAGCGGGATCCAGGACACCTTCCTCGAGGTCGAACTCCCAGGCGCGGTTCTGCTGTGCCATCAACCGCCGCTGCAGGCGGTTTGCGAGCCGCGCCACGATGCCTTGCAGATGCGCAAGCTGCTTGTCGAGATAGGAGCGCAGACGCTCCAGCTCGTCATGGTCGCAGAGGTCCTCGGCTGCGATGACCTCGTCGAATTTCGGCGCGAACGCATGATATTCCGGCCCGCGCGGCTCGTTGGAGCCACGCGTGTTCGGCCGCGTCGCCTCGCCCGGCGTCTCGTCGTCGCCGAGTTCGCCGTCGTCGAACGTGTCGCTGGTGGAGGCCTGCGCGCTCTCCATCGCGCTTTCAGACATTTCCTCTGTGGTCGCCTGCGCCTGGTCGGCGCTCATCTCCTGCGCGGCGTCGCTGTCGGGCGAGCCTTCGGCGCCGGACTGATCGCTCTCGCCGTCGCGGTTGTCGTCCTGGTCATCGTCCTCGTCGGTGTCCGCGTTGCGCTCGTCGCCGAGATCGAGCGCCGACAACAGGTCATGCACCAGGTCGCCGAACCTGGCCTGGTCCTCCGTGAAACGGCTGAGCTTATCCAGTCGCGTACCAATCTTGTCTTCCAGGATCGGCCGCCAGAGATCGACCATCTTCTTCGCAGCCGCGGGCGGCGGCAGGCCGGTGAGCCGCTCGCGCACCATCATGGCAAGCGCATCCGACAACGGCGCATCCGCGCGGTCGGTGATCTCGTCGAACTTACCGCGGTGGAAATGATCGTCGAGCATCGCGGTGAGGTTCTTCGCAACGCCCGACATGCGCCGCGCGC
>Ga0307474_10001233_pt1 | contig 18651 bp, 13 predicted proteins | sample atmos_gasesECM1C_2_FD_203312 | JGI IMG/M metagenome (GOLD analysis project Ga0307474, IMG submission 203312) | Hardwood forest soil microbial communities from Morgan-Monroe State Forest, Indiana, United States - atmos_gasesECM1C_05 | ecosystem: Environmental > Terrestrial > Soil > Temperate... | reverse complement strand
GCTGCTCGCCAAGGGCCTGACGCCGAATGACGTCGTGAACGCGGTCAACGCGCAAAATCTCATTTTGCCGTCGGGCACGGTGAAAATCGGCGCGACCGAATTTGCCATTGCGCTCAACGGTTCGCCCGACACGATTGCGGGGCTCAACCACATTCCGGTGGTTACCAAGAACGGTGCCACGACTTACTTGTCCGAGGTCGCACACGTCAGGGACGGATTTTCGCCGCAGACGAATATCGTCCGCCAGAACGGCGAGCGGGGCGTCTTGATGCCCGTCATCAAGAACGGCGGTTCCTCGACCCTGGACATCATCAGTAATCTGCGAGCGGTATTGCCGATTGCCGCTCAGATTCTGCCCAAGGACATAGTGATTACGCCCCTTTTCGATCAATCCGGCTTCGTCAAGGCGGCGATCAGCGGAGTGGTGCGCGAGGCGGTGATAGCCGCTTGCCTGACCGCGATGCTGATTCTCGTGTTTCTCGGCAATTGGCGCAGCACCTGCATTATCGCCGTGTCCATACCGCTGTCCATTCTGTGCTCGATCATCACCCTGTACGTCATCGGGCAGACTCTGAACATCATGACTTTGGGCGGCCTCGCGCTGGCGGTCGGCATCCTGGTCGACGATGCGACCGTCACGATCGAGAATATCGAGCGGCACATTCATTCCGGGTCGGATCTGCACAAGGCCATATTGGACGGTGCCGGTGAAATCGCTGTCCCGGCCCTGGTTTCCACGCTGTGCATTTGCATCGTGTTCGTGCCGATGTTTTTCTTGACCGGCGTTGCACGCTACTTGTTCGCGCCGCTGGCGGAAGCGGTGGTGTTCGCGATGCTCGCCTCTTATGTGCTCTCGCGCACGCTGGTGCCGACCCTCGTCATGCTTCTGATGGATCACACACCGCCGCATGCCCATGCACCGGTGAGCTTGCTGCAGCGGGTGTACCGGGCATTTGACGCACGCTTCGAAAGCCTTCGCGCCGGATACACCAACCTTCTCGCGGCCGTACTGGGGCGGCGCCGCGCCTTTGCCGGTGGATTCCTGGCGTTTTGCGTGCTTTCCTGCGGGTTGGTGTTTCTGTTGGGGCGGGATTTTTTTCCGAGCGTCGATGCGGGCCAAATTCGTCTTCACATGCGCATGCCCTCGGGTACGCGCATCGAAGAGACTGCACGGGTGGCCTCCCAGATTGAAGGCGTCATCCGGACACTGATCCCTGCAGGCCAACTCGGGACGGTGCTCGACAATCTTGGCGTGCCTGTCAGCAGCATCAACAATACTTATAGCAATGCCGGTGCCTTCGGCACCTTGGACGGCGAAATTCAGATATCGCTGAATGAAGGCCATGCGCCGAGCAGGCGCTATATCGAAGAAATGCGACGCCAGCTGCCCGCGCGTTTTCCCGGCGTGGAGTTCTTTTTCCAACCTGCCGATATGGTCACGCAGATTTTAAATTTCGGGCTTCCCGCGGCCATCGACGTGCTGTTCACCGGCGCCGACGTGCGCAGCAACTACGGGTTTGCGGCGAAAATCATGAAGCAAATCCAGCAAATTCCGGGGGCCGTGGACACCCACATCCACCAAAGATTGGATTTGCCGACCGTGGCTTTGCAGATGGATCGCACCCAGCTGCAAACGCTGGGGTTGAGCGCCAACGATGTGGCGCAGAATCTGCTCGCGACGACCGCCGGTACGACTCAGACGTCGCCCGGCTTTTGGTTGGATCCCGCCAACGGCGTGGTCTACAATTTGGCGGCGCAGTCGCCGCAATACCAAATCGACAGTCTGGATGCGCTGCTGCGCACCCCGGTGCGCACGGTAGAGGGTGGTGCCCCGCAATTGCTCAGCAACCTGGTCAGCGTTGCGCCCGCGACGCAGCTTGCGGTCGTGTCGAGGTATAACCTTACCCCCGCCGTCGATGTCTACGTGAGCGTGCAGGGGAAGGATTTGGGCAGCGTTGCCGCCAAGATCAATGCGTTGGTCGATGACATGCGAACTCAATTGCCGCGCGGGTCGGCGGTAGCCGTGAGAGGACAGGCGCAGACCATGCGCGCTTCTTTCATCGAGCTGGGCGTGGGTCTCGTGATGGCGGTCGTCATGGTGTATTTGTTGATCGTGGTGAATTTCCAGTCGTGGATCGACGCCTTCATCATCATCACCGCGTTGCCGGCGGCGCTGGCGGGAATCTGCTGGATGCTGTTCCTCACCGCGACGACTTTAAGCGTGCCGGCGTTCACCGGCGCCATCATGACCATGGGCGTGGCCACCGCCAACAGCATTTTGATCGTGTCGTTTGCGAAGCAACGGATGAACGAAGGTTTGGATCCGGTCAGCGCGGCCCGCGATGCGGGTGCGACCCGCATCAGACCGGTGTTGATCACCGCATTGGCGATGATCATCGGCATGATTCCCATGGCCCTTGGCCTGGGCGAGGGCGCCGAGCAGAATGCTCCCCTGGGCCGTGCGGTAATCGGCGGCCTGTTGTTCGCCACGGTCTCGACATTGTTTTTTGTGCCGGTCATTTACGCCGGTTTGCATCGGCGTCTCGAACAGCGCAAGCATGCGCGTGGGATAAATTAGTATGTCAATGTCACCGCCGAGCCCGGCCGTGAAGCGCGCGAAGTTCATCGTCGGCGGCATCGTTGGCGCGTTGCTGGTCGGAGGCATCATTATTTTCGCAGTGCGAGGCTTTCAGGCGTCCGCGCTCGCGGCGGCCACGGAACTTCACGCCAAACAGTACGTCACCACAGTCAATCCCAAGCCCGCCGGCGGTGGGCTGCCATTGACCTTGCCGGGCACGCTGCAGGGAATCAACGAGGCCACGGTTTATGCCCGCAGCAACGGCTATATCCTGCGCTGGAGCAAGGACATTGGCAGCTCGGTGAAGAAGGGCGAGCTGTTGGCGGAAATCACCGCACCGGAGATCGACCAGGAACTGTCGCAGGCGATCGCCGCGCAGCAGCAGGCAGCCTCCAGCGAGGGCCTCGCGAAAAGCACTGCCGAGCGCTGGCGAAACTTGCGCGAAAAAGACGCCGTGACGCAACAGGATCTCGATGAGAGGCAGAGCACTTATCTGCAGGCGCAGGCCAACCTCGCTTCCGCCGAGGCCAATACGCATAGGCTGCGGAATTTGCAGGGTTTCAATAAGGTGGTCGCGCCATTCGATGGCGTCGTAACCAGCCGCAATATCGATGTAGGCGATTTGGTGGATGCTGGAAACGGCGGGGTGGGCAAGGCGCTGTTCAGGGTGGCGCAGATCGATCCCCTGCGGCTCTATGTGTTCGTGCCGCAAGTCTATTCACAGCAGGTCAAGGTGGGAGACGCGGTGACCGTAACCTTGCCTGGCCGCCAGGGCGAGGAATACCAGGGCACCATTGCGCGCACGGCGCGGGCAATCGACACCGGCACGCGCACCATGCAAGTTGAGATCCGAGTACCCAATCCCAAGGAGGCCCTGATCGCCGGCGCCTACGTGCAGGTGAATTTGCCGATCAAGCAAGATGGGGAAGCGCTGCTCATTCCGATCAATGTGCTGCTATTCCGGCCCGACGGTCCGCGGGTTGCAACGGTCGATCCGCAGGGGCGCGTGCGATTGGCCCCGGTCAAGCTCGGCACGGATTTCGGCAGCAGCGTTGCGGTTTTGGACGGCCTCAAAGCCGAGGATCGGATGGTACTGAATCCAGCCGATTCGCTGGCGGACGGCGACATCGTGACACTTCGATGATGGTGAATTGCGCCGTGCGCGATGCCGTGCTTGCGATCGCCGTCGCGGCGCTGATCGCGGGCTGTGCGGTCGGACCGGACTATCACCGGCCGTCCGCCGAGGTGGCGCCGTCATGGCGACCTGAGGCGCCCTGGCATGAGGCAGCGCCCGGCGATACGGCGCTCAAGGGCAATTGGTGGGAGCTGTTCCAGGATCCGGCACTCAATCCGCTGGTCGAGAAGGCCTTGGTCAGCAACCAGAATCTGCGTGTCGCGGACGCCCGTCTGCAACAGTCGCGCGATCAGCTCACCATCGCGCGATCGGCACTGTTTCCTGCGGTGGAACTCTCCGGGTCGGCCTTGCGTGCCAAGGATTCCGCCAATCGCCCCCTGGCGGCCTACAACCAGCCCAACCAGTCGACCGTGCAAAACGATTTTCGGCTCGGCCCGTCGGTTAACTATGAATTGGACCTATTCGGACGGGTACGACGGGAAGTGGAGGGTGCGCGTGCGAGCGCGGAGCAGGCTGAAGCGGATTTCGAGAACACGAGGCTGATCTTGATGGCCACGCTCGCGTCCGACTATTTCTCCTTGCGGGAGGTCGACGCCGAAATGGAGGTGGTGCGCCGCAGTTTGGACTTGCAGCGGGACGCCCTGAAATTCGTGTCTGCCAGGCATGATTTAGGATTCGCAACCGGACTTGATTTGGCGCAGCAGCAGGCGCTGCTGGATTCCAGCGCCACGCAGCTCGAACTCCTGCAGAACCAGCGTGCACAGTTCGAGCATGCCATCGCGACCCTGGTCGGCACGCCTGCTCCGAGTTTCACGCTGACGCCCTCGGCCTCGACACCGCCGTTGCCGGCGGTGCCGCTGGGGCTGCCCTCCGATCTATTGCAACGCCGCCCGGATGTCGCTTCCGCGGAACGCGCGATGGCGGCGGCCAATGCTCGTATTGGCGTGGCGCGAGCCGCGTACTTTCCCAGCATCGATCTCGCGCCGGGATTCGGCGTCCCGAGCGTCGGCTGGGAAAGTAACGCGCTGGCGAGCCTGTTCACGGCGCCCAGCCGGCTGTGGTCCATCGGGCTTTCCGCGTCGCAGACCCTGTTTGACGCCGGAAAAACGCGCGCGGAGGTGCGTTTCGCGGATGCTGACTACACGGCCGCTGTGGCCGCGTACCGGCAAACGGTGTTGACGGCGATGGAAGAGGTGGAGAACGGCATCAGCGGATTGGCGTCGCTGGAACGCGCGGAGATTCAGGCTACCGCCAGTGTGCGCAGCGCCCAACGCGCATTCGATATCGCCAGCGAGCGCTACAAAGGCGGCGTCGATACCTATCTTGACGTCATCACCGCGGAGCAAACTCTGCTGACGAACGAGCTTCAAGCCGTGCAGATTCAGGGGCAACAATTCACCACGGCGGTGTTCTTGGTGAAGGCGCTGGGCGGCGGTTGGAGTCCCGCAGTGGCGAGGGTTTCCCTCGGAAACTAGATCTTGACCCGCGCGGGCTTGTGCAGACTGTCGATGGCTGTGGCGGGCGAGATGGCGTTCGATTGCACGAAGTCCACCCCAAGAGCGGTCAACCATTCCTGCTCCGCTGCCGTATCGATGCGCTTGGCCACCGTGTGCATGCCAAGTACGCGGGCCATCTGCACGACCGCGGTGATGGCCGCCTGGGACACCTTGTCGGTGCGCATTTTCGAGGTGAGATCGGAGGCCAGTTTCACGTAGCGTACGCCGGGCAATCGCAGCAGATCGAAGCACTCGGTTCGCAACGCGAAGTCATCCAGTACCAGCGGACAGCCCAAACGATGCAGCGCCGCGGCCACTGCGCCGATCTTGTCCGCGAGGGTCAGCGCGGTCGGGGCATCGATTTCGAATGCGATCGTCCCTTTGGGCAGCGAGGACTTGGCCAGGCACAGTTCGATAAATTTGATGAAATGCTCGTCGTGCAGCGCCGTCGTGGTCAGATTGACGGAGAACATGACTTCGTTTGCGTGCCATGTGTCCGGATGACGGACCAGCCAGCCGATGAGTTCCGTGACGACGCGGCGGTCGATCATGGAACCGAGGCCGTTCTCGACCGCGGCTTTCAGCATCGCGTGCGGAGCCGCGTTGGGCGAGTCTTCTGATCCCGAGCGCAGTAAAACTTCGTAGCGTTTCAGCTGACTGCCCTTGCTCAACGGCACGAGCCGCTGTACGTGCAGCACGATGGGACTCTTGCGCATGGCGGCGTTGAGCCGATCGATCTCCGGCGGGATCCCCTTGTGTGCCTGCGGCTTTTCCGCCGGCTCCGCCGGGGACGCTTCCACCGCGACTGCGGGACGCGCCGGTGCCGCGGGGCTTGCTGTGTGCGACGGGCTTGCCGCGTGCGACGGGCTCGCGGCATGCGACGGGCTCGCCGCGTGCGACGGGCTCGCGGCATGCGAGGGGCTCGCGGCGTGCGAGGGGCTCGCGGCGTGCGAGGCGCTTGCGGCGTGCGGGGTGTTCGCGGCACGACCGGGGCCCGGGGCGCGGGGCGCGCTCACGTGGCTGACATAGCTGGCCGGACGGGAGATCGTTGCGGGGTCGAGTGTGGGCGTACGGACCATGCCGCGCGAGACAATCTGCTCCAGTTGGGCTGCAATCGTTTTTGGGCCGACCGCGAGCGGCGCTGCCGGTGCGGGGCTTGCCGCGCGGGCGGGCGAGGGAGTCGCTGCGCGCAATGCCGAGGGCGCAGGGGCCGCTGCTCGCGGACTCGCAGGCGGTTCCGGGGCGGGCGCAGGTGCGCGATCCGGACGCATGCCGGCGAACTGGACCAGCGCGCGCTGCAGTTTGGGCGTCATGAGTTTTGGCGCGCCTTGCGCCACGATGCGGGTATCCATGACGATCATGATCAATCCGACAATGGCACGTCGCGCATTGACGGCACGAACCATCACAGCCGATTTTGAATCGCCTAAGTCGAAAGAAAGGATCGGTGCGGCCGCTGGATTGCTGAAGGCTTCCGCCGCTTCGCGCACTGCATTGTGCTCATCCGGTCCCATCGAACTTTCGCTCAGCCACAGAACATCGCCCGACTCGTCATGCAACGAAACGGCGTGGGTACGATTGGGTTCGACTGCCGCGCGCACTTTTTGACAGACGGCGTCAAAATCGACCAGCGGACTATCCGACTGCATCAAGGGTTTGCCCCGCTCCATAGATCCGCTACTTGAGGTGAATACCCCTATATCTACCGTACCGGCCTGCTCCTTGATGTGACCTCTTCGCCAAATCACGACAGATGGCCGCCGCACTGCAACCGGGTTTACATATCGTCGGTAAATTGGCATGCCCGCGGGCTACACTGGCCCGCTATGACCACCCAACCGCAGAACCGCCAGTTCAAGTACTACGACTTCGTGATGGCCGCATACGTCTGCGTATTGCTGTGCTCCAATCTGATCGGGCCCGCGAAAGAGACCACCGTCCAACTGCCCTTCGGCATGAGCGTGACCTTCCTAGCGGGAGTGTTGTTTTTTCCGATTTCCTATATTTTCGGCGATATCCTCACGGAAGTTTACGGCTATGGCCGCGATCGGCGCGTCGTCTGGGCGGGCTTCGGGGCCCTGGCATTCGCATCCATCATGGCGGCGGTGGTCGTGCATTTGCCGCCCTCGGCGAGATCGCTCCCCGATCAACCGGCGGTGGCAGCAATCTTCGGCAATACGCCGCGCATCGTGGTGGCCTCGATTCTGGCTTTTCTCTGCGGCACCTTCGTCAACAGCTATGTGCTGGCAAAGATGAAGATCTGGACTCAAGGCCGTTGGCTCTGGACGCGCATCGTCGGTTCGACCTTGTGCGGCGAGCTGGTGGATTCCGTGATTTTTTATTTTCTTGCGTTCTGGGGCCGCATGCCCTTACCTCACTTGACCTTGATCATGTTTACCCAATACGCATTGAAAAGCGGTTGGGAAATCGTGGCGACTCCCTTGACCTATCGGGTCGTCGCGTTCCTCAAGGAGGCTGAAAAAGAGGATTACTACGACATCGGCACCAACTTCACGCCCTTCTCGCTGAAGGCCTGAGCTTCAGGCTTCACTGCGGCAATTTAAGCCCTTGGGGATTGTGAGCGCTGCTGCAATTCAGCGGCGCGTTGCCATGATTTGCCACGACCACCGCCCGTGATTGCCCGAAAGCCGGACTGTAATGGCCTCCATGGGGCGGCGGTCGCCGCCTCTTTAGGGCGAGGAGCGAGGAGATGGTCATGAGCACGCGATATTCCAAGTATTCAAAGTGGATGTGGACGATGGGGTTGATGGGCGTCAGCGCCGCCGCGTTCGCCGGCGATGCGAAACCCCGGCCGCCGCAGGAGCCGGTCGGATTTGTCACGGGCGGAGTGATCGGGGCCTTCGCGGCAGGTCCGATTGGTGCGGTCGTTGGCGCGGGGCTCGGTACTTGGCTCGGCAATCGAGTGCATCGGGCGAGCGACGCCAAGAAGGCTGAGGTACAGGTAGCCGCGCTGGAAAGCGACAAATCGCAGCTGGAGAGCGATAAATCGCAGCTGCAGACCGAGAAATCGACGCTGCTGAGCGAGAAGAGTCAGTTGGCGGAAACCAACCAGGCCTTGAGCGCCAAGCTCGATGATCTCTCGCAAAAGGTGCAAATGGTCCAAAGCGCCAAAGAGGACGCCTCTGCGGTCCTGGACGGGCTGCAGGGCGATGTCTTGTTCCGCACGGGCAGCGCGGAGATCAACGCCGACATCGCGCATCAGATTCAAGTGCTGGCGCAGGCCGTATCGAAGTCCCCTGAGCTGAAAATTCGAGTCGATGGCTATGCCGATCCGCGCGGTACGGTCGACACCAATATGAAGCTCTCGCAGGACCGAGCCAACGCAGTGCGCGACCTGCTGCTGGCCTCGGGAGTGAGCGATGCAGCGCTCGAAGTCAACGCCTATGGCAAGAGCCAAAGCACTGCGGAGGACAGCGATGGCTATGCAATGGAGCGGCGCGTGCGCTTGACATTGCAGATGGAGTCCGGCGCCGCCGTAGCCCAAGTGGGCAAGAATGACGCGCCGCTTGACCAGACTGACTGTTGGTGAAAACCGGTTCGATTTGCCGCGGCCCGGAGCAGGACGCTTCGGGCCGCACTTGTTTCCGCGCGCGCCATCAGCCTACGATAGCGCATGAGCGCACCGCCCAAGATCGTGGTCCTTGATCGATATCAGACCGGCGAGTCTGCAAATCCGTCGCATGAAAATATTCTCGCCGGCATCCCGCGCACGCGCGTATCGAATCAATACAATGCGAGGGGCGAGTTTTTTTGCGGCATCTGGACGAGCACCGCCGGCAAATGGCGGGTTCGCTACACCGAACACGAGTTCTGCGTGATCATCGAAGGCCGCGTGCGCATCGAATCGGTCACGGGGGAGAAGCACGAGCTGAAGGCGGGGGACGCCTTTGTCGTGCCCGCCGGGTTCGAGGGCGTCTGGGAAGTCAGTGAACCCTGCAAAAAGTGGTACGCGATTTTCGAACCGAAAACCTGAGTACTCCGAACGCCCGGCGAATCAATCGGTCTCGCGAAGCACCGCGCCCAAGGTTTCGACGATGCGTTCGATTTGTTTGGTCTCGATCACCAAGGGCGGCGCCATGGCGATGGTATCGCCCGTCTGACGCACCATGACACCCCGCTCGAAGCACTTGAGGAACACGTCAAAGCCGCGTGCGCCGGGCTTGCCCTGGCGCGGCTCCAATTCCACGGCGCCGATCAGGCCGTAGTTGCGTATGTCGATGACATGCGGCAGGCCGCGAAGCGAGTGCACGGCGTTTTCCCACGGCGCACTCAATGTAGCCGCGCGCGTCAGCAGGCCTTCTTTTGCATAGATATCCTGGGTTGCCAGCGCAGCGGCGCATGCCACCGGGTGCGCCGAGTAGGTATAGCCGTGAAACAGCTCAATCGTATTCTCGGGACCCTGCATGAATGCGTCATAGATTTTCCGCTGCGAAAAGACCGCGCCCATGGGTATGGCGCCGTTCGTCAATCCCTTCGCGGTGGTGATCAGGTCGGGCGTCACCTCAAATGCCAGCGCGGCGAAGGGTTTGCCGACGCGGCCAAAGCCGGTGATGACTTCATCGAAAATCAACAGTATGTCGTGCTTGTCGCAGATTTCACGCAGCCGCTTCAGGTAACCCGCCGGCGGCAGCACCACCCCGGCCGAGCCGGCGACGGGCTCCACGATGACCGCGGCGATCGTCGAAGCATCATGCAGCGCGACGAGCCGTTCCAGTTCATTCGCCAGATGCGCGCCCCACTGCGGAATTCCACGCGAAAACGCGTTGTGCTCAAGGTCCAGGGTATGCGGCAGGTGATCCACACCCGGCAGCATCGACGAGCCGAAGAACTTGCGGTTGTTGACCATGCCGCCGACCGACATCCCGCCAAAGCCCACGCCGTGATAACCCTTTTCGCGGCCGATCAATCGCGTGCGTTGTCCGGCGCCGCGTGCGCGATGGTAGGCGACCGCGATTTTCAGTGCGGTATCCACGGACTCCGAGCCCGAATTGGTGAAGAAGATTCGATCCAGCCCCGGGGGCGCAATTTTTGCGAGGCGGTTCGCCAGTTCGAAAGCGATCGGATGACCCATTTGGAAAGTCGGCGCAAATTCCATGGTCTCGAGTTGCTTCGTGACCGCCTCGGTGATCTCGCGCCGCCCATGCCCCGCATTCACGCACCACAGTCCCGCGACGCCGTCGAGCACCTCGCGACCATCCGCAGTCGTGTAATACATGCCCTTGGCACGCGCCAAAAGCCTCGGGTTCGCCTTGAATTGTCGATTGGCCGTAAACGGCATCCAAAAAGCGTCGAGTTCGGGATTCGTCAGGGCGGGAGTGAGGCGGGCATTCATGGCTTGGGTCCTGTGGAAGGCGGCGGCCCAATGATAAGGAAAATCAACACTAAGCTCAATTTTAACCCCACGGCGCCCGATTCCGTCTATTATAATAGACAGTGTGAGCATTGACGTAGGCACCCATCTGAAGGCCGTGCGGCAAATGTATGGTCTATCGCAGCGCGAATTGGCCAAGCGCGCGGGCGTGACGAATGGATTGATTTCCCTGATCGAACAAAATCGGGTGAGTCCTTCGGTCAGTTCGCTCAAGAAAGTGCTCGATGGCATCCCGATGGCGCTCGCCGATTTCTTCACGTTGGATCTGGGCGGCAAGCCGCAGGTTTTTTTTCCGCGCGAGGAACTCGCGAACATCGGTTCCGCCAGCGTCGAGCTGCGCCTGGTCGGCGGCCGCCTGGCCCAGCGCAGCATGTCGATCCTGCATGAGCGCTACGCGGCGAACGCGGATACGGGCGAGGAAATGCTGACGCACCCTGGGGAAGAAGGCGGCGTCGTCATGAAAGGAAAGATCGAAGTGACCGTCGGCGGCGAATCGCGCATCTTGGGCGCGGGCGACGCCTACTACTTCAAGAGTTCCCTGCCGCACCGTTTTCGCAACCTCGGGCGTGAGGAATGCGAAATCGTCAGCGCGAGCTCGCCGCCCACTTTTTAGGCGCTGGCGCGGCGACCCGAAGGGCGAGGTGCGCAGTACCTAGTAATTTACGCGGCGGCAGCGACCCCGTCCGACAATTGAAATCCTTAAGATCGGGTAGCATAGAGGTTCTATGGGCACGGTAACGGTGGCGGCCACGCAAATGGCCTGCAGTTGGGATCGCGACGCCAATGTGGCGCGCGCGGAGAAACTCGTGCGCGAGGCAGCGGCGAAGGGCGCGCAGGTGATCCTGCTGCAGGAATTGTTCGAGACGCCGTACTTTTGCAAGGATCACATTGCCCGGCATCTGGAACTCGCCTTGCCGCTCGAAGGCCATCCGGCGGTCGAGCACTTCCGCAACGTCGCGCGCGAGCTCGGTGTGGTATTGCCGATCAGCGTGTTCGAGCGTGCCAACAATGCATTTTACAATTCGATCGCGGTCATCGATGCCGATGGCTCGGTCCTCGGCAGCTACCGCAAATCGCATATTCCGGAAGGCCCGGGTTATCACGAAAAATTCTACTTCTCTCCGGGCGACACCGGCTTCAAGGTATTCGCCACGCGTTACGCGAAGTTGGGCGTCGCGATCTGCTGGGATCAATGGTTTCCCGAAGCGGCGCGATCGATGGCGCTCATGGGCGCCGAGATCCTGCTCTACCCGACGGCCATCGGTTCGGAACCCCAGGATGCCAGCATCGATTCCAGCGGCCACTGGCAGCGCACCATGCAGGGCCACGCGGCGGCGAATGTCATGCCGGTGGTGGCTTCGAATCGCATCGGCACCGAAAAGGGCGAAAAGTACACCATGACATTCTACGGCTCTTCCTTTATCGCGTCCCCCACGGGTGAGAAGCTCGCGGAAGCTGACCGGGAAAGCGAATCGGTGCTGAGCGCCTCGTTCGATTTGGACGAGGTGCGCCGCTATCGGCAGGCGTGGGGCGTGTTCCGCGACCGGCGTCCGGATCTTTACTACCCCTTGCTGTCGCTTGATGGACGCGGCTGACACTCTCGCATTCGTCGATTTGGAAACGACGGGTGGAAATCCCGCCTACGATCGAATCACAGAAATCGGCATCGTCCGGGTGCGCACCGGTGAGCTCGCCGAGGAGTGGAGCTCGCTGGTCAATCCGGAGTGTCCGATATCACCCTACATCGAGGCCTTCACCGGCATCAGCAGCGAAATGGTCGCCGATGCGCCGCTGTTTGCGGATATCGCCGCGACGGTCTTCGAGAAGCTGCGCGGCGCGGTATTCATCGCGCATAACGCCCGCTTTGACCATTCGTTCCTGCGCAGCGAGTTTCGCAAAGTCGGCTTAGGCTTCTCCCCCGAGGCGCTATGCACGGTCAAATTGTCGCGTCGCCTATTCCCCGAGCACGTGCGGCACAACTTGGACGCCGTGATTGAACGCCATTCCTTGAGCTGCAGCGCCCGACATCGCGCGCTCGGGGATGCCAGGGTGTTGCGCGACTTATGGAGCAAGTTGCAGAGCGAAATTCCCGCGGATGTCTTTGCCGCCGCGGCCGCCCACGCGGCATTGACCCACCCGAAGCTGCCGGCGCAGCTGCCGGCCGGACTGGCCGACGAGTTGCCGGAATCGCCCGGCGTCTATCGTTTCTATGGTGCGGACGGGACGCTCTTGTACATCGGCAGGAGCAACTCGCTGCGAGGCAAGATTTTGTCTCAGCTTGGCAGTCCGCATACCGGTTCACGCGAATTCGCCGCGCAGGTGCACCGCGTCGACTGGATGCAGACGGCCGGCGAGCTGGGCGCGATGTTGCTCGAGTCGGAATGGATCAAGTCGCAGCAGCCGCGCCACAACCGTCACCCGCGCGGCAGCACAGAATCGGTGACCTTACGGCAGCCCGATGCGTCAGGGCGCGTGCGCATACAGCGCATCGACACGCTGGAACCTGAGGATCTCGCCCAGAGTTTCGGCGTGTTTCACTCGGAAAAAGACGCGCGCAAGGCCCTGACCGACATCGCCCGCGCGCAGCAGCTGTGCCTGAAAGTGCTGGGTCTCGAAGCGAGCGAAGGGTCGTGTTTTGCGCTGCAAGTCGGAAAATGCCGAGGTGCCTGCGCCGGCAAGGAGCCGCTGATCCTGCACGCGATGCGGCTGCAAATGGCGCTGTCGGCTTTGAAAATCAAAAGCTGGCCGTTCCCCGGACGCATCGCGCTGCGCGAGCGTGCAACCGGCGCGTTCTTGCCGGATGGAACGCGCGGTGGCGAGTTCCATGTGCTGGATCGTTGGACGTATCTGGGATCCGCCCGCTCCGAAGAGGAACTCGCGGCCTTGGGTTCGCGCGATCTCCATCCGGGATTCAACGTCGATGTCTACAAGATACTGCAGCGCTATTTTTCGAATCATCCCGACCTCGACTGGCATGACTTGCGCGCCTATAAAACTGCCGGCGTGCATTGAGCGTGACCGACAATGTTCGCTATTGGGTGGCGACCGCGCCGGTGGGTGCCGCCTCGGTGTTGGCCGAAGAACTCGCGCAGTTTGGCGCCGAGCACATTCGTGAGCGTAGCCACGATGTGAAATTTCAGGGCACGCTGGAGGTGGGGTACCGCTCGTGTTTGTGGTCGCGTACCGCCACCCGGGTGCTGCTCAGCCTGGGATCGATCGATGCCGCCAGTTCGAAGAGCATCTATGAGGCCCTGAAGCGCATGGATTGGCGCGAGCACCTCGCGCCGGGCGCGACGCTGGCGTGCGATTGCAGCGGCGGCAATGAAGCCATCCGGCATACGATTTACGGATCGCAGCTTCTCAAGGATGCGGTTTGCGACCAGCTGCGCGAGTCCACCGGCGAGCGGCCGAACATCCAACCGGAGCGCCCGGACGTGCTGCTGCACTTGCATGTCGAGGGACCCACGGCATTGGTGTCGGTGGACTTTTCCGGTGAAAGTCTGCATCGGCGCGGCTACCGCAGCGAAGGCGGCCGCGCGCCGCTCAAGGAAAACGTGGCCGCCGCCGTGTTGCTGCGCGCCGGCTGGCCACAGATTGCCGAACAGGGCGGAACGCTGCTAGATCCGATGTGCGGGTCGGGGACGTTTCTGACCGAGGGCGCTCTGATCGCAGCGGACGCCGCACCCGCTCTCGATCGCGAGTACTTCGGATTTTTAGGCTGGCATGGCCACGACGCGGCACTCTGGGCGCGCTTGCGCGCGGAAGCCGTCGCCCGGCGTGCCGGGCGCATCGCGAGGCGCTGCATCCTAGGCTCGGACATCGACTCCGAGGCGGTGCGGATGGCCATTGCCAATTCCGCCCAGGCCGGCGTCGCAGACTGGCTGCACGTGGAAAAGCGCGCGCTCAGCGAGGTCTCCCGGCCCAGGGGCGAAAGCGGCGGCTTGATCGTCGCGAATCCCCCGTATGGCGAGCGGATCGGCGCGGAGTCCGGGCTGCCCGAGCTGTATTCAGAGTTGGGCTCAATCCTGCGCGATCGCTTTCAGGGCTGGCAGGCGGCGATTCTCACGGGCAATCCGCCGCTGGCACGCAACTTGGGAATTTACGCCAAGCGCACGCATCGCGTGTTCAACGGCACCATCGAGTGTCGGCTGCTGCGCTTCGAGCTCAACGAAGCGAGCGCCCAACGCCCTCAAGAGGAGGTGCGTGCGGATTGGTCGAGCCGGCCCGGGGCGCAAATGTTCGCCAACCGATTGCGCAAAAATCTGCAGCGTTTGGATCCCTGGGCCGAGCGCGAGCAGATCGACTGCTTTCGCGTCTACGACGCGGACATGCCTGAATACGCCTTCGCCATCGATTTGTACGGACGCGGATCCCGGCATGTCTACCTGCAGGAGTATGCCGCGCCTAAATCCGTCAATCAGGAGGGCGCCCGCGAGCGCCGCCGCGAGGCGCTGGCGGTGCTGCCGGAGGTGCTGGCAGTACCACTGCCGCAGGTGCATACGCGTGTGCGCAAACCGCAGAAGGGCGCCGAGCAGTACGAGAAGCGCGATGGCGCCGCGGAGCGCCACGCGGTGCAGGAAGGGGGTTTGAAATTCTGGGTGAATTTCCGCGACTATCTGGATACCGGTCTGTTTCTCGACCATCGCATCGTGCGCGGCATGCTGCGCTCCTGGGCCAAGGATGCGGATTTCCTGAATTTGTTTTGCTACACCGGCAGCGCCACGGTGTATGCCGCCGCGGGCGGGGCACGCAGCACCACCGGCGTCGATCTATCGAACACGTATCTCGACTGGGCGCACGAGAATCTGATTCTCAACGGGTTTCGCGGCAACAATCATGAGCTGTACCGCGCCGATTGCCTGGCCTGGCTCGAGGAGCAAGAGTCCGGCGGCGCGCGGTTCGATCTGATCTTCCTGGATCCGCCGACCTTTTCCAATTCCAAGCGCATGGAGGGCGTGCTCGATGTGCAGCGCGATCATGTCGGCATGATTCGCAGGTCATTGAAGCTGCTGCGTCCCGCCGGGCGCCTAGTGTTTTCCACTAACTACACGCGCTTCAAATTGGACCAGGAAGCGCTCGCCGATCTGGCGATCGAGGACATCAGCGCCGCGACCGTGCCGAAGGACTTCGAACGGCACGCGCGAATCCACAAGTGTTTCGTTGTGCGCTTCGAATAGGGTAATCTTTGGTCGCATGAAAAACCCCATCCTCCGCGCGCTGCCCGCGATCGTTGCTGCGGCGCTTGCCGGTTTTGCGCCTCTGCCCTTGGGAGCGGCCGATGTCGCCGCCAAGGACGCGATCAACGCTCCGCCGACGCTGCGCGATTATCAGGCGCTCGCCAAGCTGCCGGATTTTGTCGGCGTTTGGACGCCGCTCATCAGCGATCAAGTCGCGCAGGAGCGCACCAATCCGCCGCCGTGGAATGCGCAAGCCGCCAAGCAGATCGAGCACATGTACGCCGAAGAAAAAGCCGGCCGGCCCTTCCCGGTCATCGATCACTGCTTTCCAACCGGCATGCCGAGCTACATGCTCATTACCCACAATGCGTTTGAGCTGCTGTTCACGCCGGGCCGGGTGACCTTGCTCGGCGAGGGCGACGGCAATCGCATGCGCCGCATCTACACCGACGGGCGGCCGCATCCGGACGATCCTGATCCGAGCTTCCACGGTCACTCCATCGGGCACTGGGAAGGACAAACGCTGGTGGTGGACACGATCGCGGTGCTGCCGCAGTCCTACCTCGCCGTCAACGAGGCCGTCGGCGTGCCGAACAATGGCGACATGCACATCGTCGAGCGATTCCATCTGCTGGATCCGGTGACGCTGGCCGACGATTTGGAAATCACCGCGAACAAGCTGCTCTCAAAACCGTGGAAGACCACGCGCAAATACGTGCGGCAGCGGTCCCAAAAATACGACATCGTCGAAGGGGTTTGCGAGCAGGGCAGTTATACCGAGGCGGTCGACAAGGACGGCAATTCGGTGTTTGCGCCCATCAAGTTCCGCAACGGCGTTCCCGTAGGCTCTGACTCGAAGTAACAGGTAGCAATGAATTCACGCATGAAACAAAGTTTGGGCGCTGTCATCCTGGCTGTCGCGGCCGCGGTTTCCTGGCCGGCGTATGCGCATCACTCCTTCGCGGTATACGATCGAACCAAGGTCTTGACCCTGAAAGGTAACGTCAAAAGCTTTCAGTGGACGAACCCGCATTGCGTCATTTGGGTCATGGTGCAGCCCGAGGGCGGCGGCGAGCCGCAGGAATGGAGCTTCGAAACCACGAGTCCGGGCGTGCTGACGCGCGGCGGCTGGACGCGCAACTCCGTCAAGCCGGGCGATCGCGTGAGCGTGGAATTTTCCCCGCTGCGCGACGGTTCGCACGGCGGCGGCTTGAATTCAGTCACGCTGCTCGACACCGGTCAGAAATTGTCGGCGAGCTTTGCTGCATCGGAAAAGCCGAGCTGAGAGAAAAGATCAGAAGGTGAGGCGGGCACCGACTGTCGGAGCAATGTTGCTGTTGAAGAAGTACGGGACCCCGGGACCGTGAGGAATGGCGATCGCCAGACCGCCGCTGACGTTCGAATAGGCAATGCCGGCGTAAGCGTCGAATCGCTTGGTGAAGTGATGATCCGTATAGAGCGAAACCTCGTTGAGGTAGCCTGAGCAGGAACTGCGGAAACCGGCGGCCGGCGAACAGGTCGGCGGAACACGGAAGTCGTTCTGGTTCAGACGATAGTAGGACAAGGTGATGTCGGTTTTGCTGTCGTAGGCGTATTTCACCCCGCCCCAGAAGACCTGCACGATCTTGGTGGAATCGAGATTGTTGTCCTCGACGCCGCTCAAGAGATAACCGCCCTGCGCTGTGGCGCCGATGCCCAACGGCACCGACGGGTTGTTCATGCGGATATGTTCGTAGCCGCCAAAGAACTTGAACGGGTCCCAGACATATTTGGCAGCGACCATGACCGCGGTGTTGTCGGTCACGATGCCGTATTCGGTGTTGGTCGTGCCGATGAGGTTCGCACCGGTGATGGGATGGGTATTGATGCTGTTGAGGGTTGACTGATAGGGCGACGACAGGCTGCTCGGCCCCAGCAAGGGGTTGAGCACGCTGATCGCCTGGTAGACATGTTGGAAGACGACGTCGGCGGAGAACCCGCCGTAAGTTCCGCCGAAGTCGAATCCATCAGAAGAGTTATGCGGCCTTTCCGCCGTGCAGGTGGCGGCGGTCCAGGTGGCGGCGGCGGAGTAGCAGCCGCCCTGGCCGTCGGCGAATTTATGCATCGCGCCGAAATGAAAGGGGCCAAGGTTGAGGCGATATTTCACGGCGTCGTCCCAGCGGGTGTCCTGGGTGTCGCCGCCGCCGGCCATCAGACCGTTATAGCCGATGAATGAAAAGGAATAAGCACCGCCGGCCGGATCGTACGCGAGCATCGCGTCGGTGCCGAGCGCGCGCTGACGACCGAAGGTCAGCGTGCCCACAGGCGGGGAGGATATGCCGCCAAAGAATTCGTCGTTGAGAGTCTGGCCCGCGCGCGCGCCATCGCCGGCGAACGAATAGCTGCCCCGGGGGAGGCCCGCGTTGCTGGTGTTGGTGGCGGCGAGGTTGGCGAGCTGGCCGGACTGCGGATTGATGCCGGTCGAAGCGTTGAACACGACGAACCAGCCGTCCAGAAACTCTTCCTTCCCCTTGATGCCGAGACCGGTCTGCGACAGGTTGTTCGGCGCGATGAGGAATTGGGAGTGATTGCCGTTGCGGTTGACCAGCGCTTCACCTTCATAGTTATAGGCGTTTTCCGGCAAGCCGTGACTGACCCAGCCCACGCCGATGTCATACGCGCCGAACAGGGTGATGCCATACCAGGTCAATGGGCAATCGGTGGCGAAGAACTCCTTGACGCTTCCGCAAGATGCGGGGGCGGGAGCAGGGGGAGCCGCTTCGGCCGCCGCGTGGGCAACGCCCGCGATTGCGCTCATGGTTATCACGGCCAGGACTGATTTTTTCACGGTTAACCCCTGTCTGGATTGCGCCGATTGCAGGCGGACCTCGTTA
>Ga0307474_10001231_pt1 | contig 18655 bp, 17 predicted proteins | sample atmos_gasesECM1C_2_FD_203312 | JGI IMG/M metagenome (GOLD analysis project Ga0307474, IMG submission 203312) | Hardwood forest soil microbial communities from Morgan-Monroe State Forest, Indiana, United States - atmos_gasesECM1C_05 | ecosystem: Environmental > Terrestrial > Soil > Temperate... | reverse complement strand
GGAATCTGGCCGCCAAGACCCGCTGCGCGGTCAGGGGATCGCGCCGAGCGCCCCGGTGACCAGGGCGCGGGCCAGGGCCAGCGCGCCGTCGCGGGTGACGGCCCCGGGCGGCCCGGTGACCAGGGTCAGCAACGTGCCGCCGAACAGCGTGATCAGGGCGTGAACCTGCTCGGGCGAGGTGGGCAGGCCGAGCGCGCGGTGCTCGGCGACGGTGGTTTCGACCGCGGCCGCGCCGAGATCGGCCATCGACCGGGCCAGCTCCGGCCGGCGGGTGGCCTCCAGGGTGAGCTCGAAGATGGCCAGGTAGCGGGCGCGGTGCCGGGTCGCGGAGTCGTACAGGGACGCGCCGATCAGCTCGGCCAGGACGTCGCGGCCGGCCGCGCCGGCCGCCTGCAGGTCGGCGGCCGTCATCTCGGCCAGGTGCAGGCCGGCGACCCGCCGGGCGGCCGCCGTCAGCAGGTCGTCGCGGGTGGGGAAGTAGTTGGCCGCCGTGCCATGGGGCAGCCCGGCCCGCTCGTCGACCGACCGGTGGCTCAGCTTGTGGATGCCCGCCGTGCCGAGGATCTGGATCGCCGCGTCGGCGAGGGCGTCGCGGCGCTCAGTGTTCCTGGGCGGTGCCATATCGGTCCCAACTCTGCTTACCGCACCGGATTTTGAATACCACTACGATAATACTACTATCATCGTGGCAGTATCGACGCGACGCGGAGGCGGCTATGAAGGTCCTGATCATCGGTGCCGGAGTCGGCGGGCTGGCCGCGGCCCGGGCGCTCAGCGCGGACGGCCACGAGGTCACCGTGTTCGAGCAGGCGCCCGCATTGCGCCGGGGCGGCGCTGCGGTGACGCTCTGGAGCAACGGCACCGGGATCCTGAGCGAGCTGAAGGTGCCGCTCGATGGCGTCGGCGCCCCCATCGACGTGCTGGAACTGCGCGACGACCAGGCGAGGCTGCTGATCCGGATCGACGTCGCCCGGGCCGCGGCGCACTACGGTTACCCGCATATCTGCCTGCCGCGCTCGCGGCTGCTCGAACGGCTGGCCGATGGGCTGGCGCCCGGCGTGATCTGTTTCGGCCGGGCGTGCACCGGCGTCGGGCAGGACGGCGAGAGCGTGCGGGCCGAGTTCGCCGACGGGACGGCGGCCCGGGGCGACCTGCTCATCGGCGCCGACGGCCGCGGATCGGTGGTCCGTGACCAGCTCTGGGACGGGGACCCGGCCGAGTTCACCGGCTGGGGGACCTGGCAGGGGGTCGGCCCGGTGCCGATCGACATCACCCGCTCGCACCGCAGCGTGCTGTTCGTGGGCGGGGCCGGGTCGTGCGGCCTGATGCCGGCCGGTGAGGGGCTCCTGCAGTGGTGGTTCGACCAGCGCTGGGCACCCGGCGCGCCCGGGCCGGCCTCGCCCGTGGCCACATTGCGCGATCGGTTCGGCGACTGGGCGGCGCCGGTGCGTAATGTCCTCGACCGGATTTCCGACGATGAAACCGGGTTCTTCCCGCACTACCGGCACGCCGTGCCGGCCTCCTGGGGCGCCGGCCGGATCACGGTGATCGGCGACGCGGCCCACTCCATGCCGCCGACCCGGGCCCAGGGCGCCAACCAGGCGCTGGAGGACGCGTGGGCGATGGCGGCGGCGCTGCGCGAGGCGGGGAACGGGGCCGGCGGCGATGTGCCGGCCGCGCTGCGCTCGTTCGAGCGGGCGCGCTCGCGCAAGGCGGCGCTCGTGGCCCGGCACTCGGGCAGCGAGGACTACAACCGATACGGCCGCCGGCTGGCCCGGCTCGTACCAAGCGCCCTGGCCAGCCGCTACTACACCCGCTGGCTCGCCCAGGTCAGCAACTACCTCCCGCCCGCACGGGGCACAGCACCGGGTCTCGTCACCACTGGCCCCGGTGATCCGGCACCAGGAAGACCACTGGGATGAGGCAAATCAGCAGGAAGGCGAGCACCCAGAAGGCATGCGCCAGCGCGAGCGCCGGACTCGCGTCGCGGGCGGCGATCGCCGTAATCACCGAGATTGCGGTGATGCCGCCAGACTGCCGGAACATCCCGCGCAGGCCGGCGACGGACGCTGTACTTTCCGGTGCCCGGTGCAAGGTCGCGTTGTTGCTGGCCGGCACAGCAACGCCGATGCCCACCCCGGTGAATCCGGCGGCGATAGCAAGCCATGCATACGCACTAAGCCCGGGCGGGCTCATCCCCATGAGCAGCAGACCGGTGGCCGCGGTGATGAAGCCGGCGATCATCGGCAGCCGGTAGCCGGTGCGACGCAGCATGAACGTAGCTAGTGCCGCTACCACGATCATGCCGACGGCTCGCGCGGTCAGCAGGCTGCCCGCGGCGAGCACGGGCAGGTGGTAGCGCTCTTCCGCGTATAGCGGCACAAGGGTCGCGAAACCGAACATCGCCGACCCCCAAACGAAGTTGATCACGTTCATGATCCCGAACCCCTTACCGGCCAGCAGGTTCAGCGGAACGAATGGGGCCGCAGCGCGAGCGGAGTGACGTACGAATAGCAGCAGGCAGATAATCCCGATCGCGAGAGGTGCGATGAAACGCGCGTCCAGTAGTGACGCCGACGCGCTGCCAAGGTAGCTGACGGCCAGCATCGACCCGAGGAGTCCGGTGCCGAGAAGGGCAATGCCCGATAGGTCAAGCCCGGTGGCAGCCTTCTTCCTGCTGCCCGGCACCACAACTATTCCCAGACAGAACAAGAATATGCCGATCGGTACATTGACCAGGAAAATGCCTCGCCACGACCAGTACGTGACAAATACGCCGCCGAGCACGGGCCCGACGAGACCACCGATGGGAAAAATACTGGTGAAGAGGCCTATGGCCCGGTCGCGGTCGCGGCCGAACTCGTCAGCGACGATGCCGGTCGCTGAGGGCATGAACGCACCGCCGCCGATCGCCTGGACGGCGCGCAAAGCGACAAGGGTGTAGATATCATTGGCCAGGCCGCAGCTCAATGAGGCGACTGTAAACAGCAAGATGGCACATATGAAGACCTTCTTGCGCCCGTAACGATCGCTTATCGTACCCGCCAGCGGCATCGCAATAATCTGGCCCAGCGCGTAGATGGTGATCGTCCAGCTACTCCAGTTCACCGCGGCATTCATGTCGCGCTGCAGCGTGCCGAGGGCGGTGGCGACAATCGTCTGGTCAACTGAGGCCATAAACAATGCGATAGACGCCACCGCGAACACCACGAGCCGCCTCGGTCGCGACCCGGCTTCGGAACGCGCAGGATCGCCGTCCGAAGGCGCGCTGACGTGGATCATTGTCATGATGCGGCAACTATACTGCTTGCCAGCAAGCAACTAAAGACCTCGCAGCGGGCCGGGAGGCGCAGTGAAAGCGGACGAGGCGGTGCGGCTGCGCCGGGCCATCAACCGGCTGGCGCGGCAGTTCAACACCTCCGCCACCGACGAGGGCCTCACCCCCACCCAGGCCTCGGTGCTCGCCCTGATCGCCGGCCGCGGCCCGGTCGGCATCGGCGAGCTGCTGCGCCGCGAGCACATCAACCCCACGATGCTCTCCCGGGTGGTCGGCAAGCTGGACGAGGCCGGCCTGATCGTGCGGACCCCGGACCCGGGCGACCTGCGCAGCGTTCAGCTCGTCGCGACCAGCCAGGGCCAGCAGGCCCACGAGCGGATACGCGCCCAGCGCGCCGCGGTCGTGGCCCGCCGGGCCCAGCGGCTGACCACCGCCCAGCACGCCAGCCTGATCCAAGCCCTGCCAGCGCTCGAACGACTCGCCGACGACGCCGACTGAATCCGTCCGCGTCGCGTCCTGGTCCAAGCGAGCTGGCATGACCACCCGGGCCAACTTGCCGGGATCTACGCGTTGCCCGCTCTGGAGATGGTGGGTGGGGAACCCTCTCCGCGCCGCCGCTGAGTGCGCATCTGCGATGCGCGCTCGAGTTCCAGCGCGGCAGCCAAGGTTAGCGGCGGTGGCCCCAGCTCGTGACGCAGTGATGCCATGACCATTCGGCTCAATTCAGGATCGCCCGCTGCGTTACGGGCCAGTTGCTCCGCGCGGTCCTCGACGTGGGCATCCTCCGGCGCCTCCCATGCCATGCCGAGTTCGTAAGCGCGCGTCCCGGACAGGGGCTGGCCCAGCACGCCCAGGGCAACCGTCGCTTCGTACCCGGCGACCCGGTTCAGCAGCGCCAGATGTCCGCCACCTGGATGCAGCCCAAGCGAGCTGAAACCGGAAACGATCTTTGCGTCCCGCCCGACGACTCTGAGGCTGGCCGATAGCAGAAGGTTGACCCCGGCACCCACGGCCCCGCCGCGCACCGCCGCGATCGACGGCACACCCAGTTCGGTCACCCGGGCAAAAGACCGGTAGATCGCGCTCAGGTTGCTGAACGTCGTGCCGCCGGCTGGATCGGCGTGTGCCGCCGTCAGCACCGCACGGTCCGCCCCGGCGCAGAAGTATCCGCCCGCTCCGCGCAGGACGATGGCACCGACATTACGGTCGCTGTCTAGTTCATTGCACGCGGTGACGAGTTCGTCGGCCATGCTCACGGTCAGCGCGTTCCGGCGCTCCGGCGCCTCCAGGGTGATGACGCCAACTCCGTCGCGGATATCGACAAGTATCTCAGTCATGGCCGTCCGCGCGGGCCCGCCGGTGAGAAATTGCCGTTGCGTTGGATGGCTCAAGGAGGTGGGCGTATCCTGCTCGCTTTTCAGGACGGATCAATGACCGGAAGACCAGGGATGTCTGAAAAGCAATGTAGCTATCCAGGGATTGAGTGACAGCCAGATACCAATGTTTGAGCGCCCAGCCGTGGGCTAGCATCATGAGGTCGTAGGCAACCAGCTCGCTGTCAACGGGCATAAAAATCTCGTTGTCGATCGCCTCACGAACCTCGTCCGTGAGCAGGGCCGTGGTCGCCGACTCGAGCCGTTTGAGCCGCTCTCGCCCCGGCCGGTTCAAGGTTCGCGTCTCACGGTAAGCGAGGACAACGGCGTCTCGGCGCTGACCAACTACCCGGCAGTAGGCGCGAAACCCGGCGGCGAGCCGATTTACTGGATCCTTATGCGGAGCCATTGCCGCTGGTACTTCGCGGGCATAACCTTCGAGGATCTCAGTAATGACCAGCAGCAAGACTTCCTGCTTGTTGGCGGCATACTGATATATGAGACCGACGCTCATGCCTGCCTGGGTCGCAATGCCCTGCATCGTCGTGCTGTGATAGCCGTGCCGTTCGAATAGGCTGCGTGCAGCCGAAAGAATCTGAGTCAATCGCTCAGGGCCCGGTTGGGTACGGCCATTAGGTCTCGTATTGCTCGCTTTAGCTGCGACATGAGCGGTCATTCCGACCATCCCAAACAAGATCACATACTGCTACGGCTTCTGATGGTATGAGTTCGACTCTAACTTGAGCTAGCCCGGCGAGCAGGGCCTCGACCACGCGCGTCGCTTGGAGCCGACGGTTCGGCGGCGAGTGATCGCCGGGCGTATGGGCATCGTCTCCCGTCGCATCATGCCCGGGTGTCGAGCACGAGCTCGGCAGGCCTGGCCGTCGAACGTCATACCGAAGGATTCCAGGTTCTCGGCCCCAACCGGAACGACCCCGTTGATCAATCTCCCGTAGATGGTATCAAAAGGTACAATTCGGGCAGTGCGTCGAGTGAACCCTTGTTCAACGCGCATCCTAGGATGCCGACGATCAGGCGGCAAGCACCGCCCGGGAACTGGCAAAGTAATCCTTGCCACGTCCGAGATTCGCGCGTATGGTCACTACCAATCTTGAATTGTCGTTCATTGCTCGTGCCCCCGCAGGGTCGCGGTCTACCGCTGGTACAGGAGGCGAACGACATGGAGGACGCCCGGTGGCCGTGGCGTTTTGAGCGCTGGATCGGCCAGACGCGGATCGTCCGTGCGGTGATCCGCGCCGGTGACAAGGGCCAGCTCTGGTGGATCCCGCCGCTGCCGAATTTCGTGCTGAACAGGTACGGGACAGAGCCGCACGCCGGGCCGAAGAGCCTGGCGATCCCCGATGTTCCGGCCGAGTTGCTCACTGTGCCCGGAATCAAGCGAGACCCGGAAGGTGAGAAGGCAGCCTTCGAGCGCGGCCCGCTTCCCGACGTCGGCCAGTGGTTCCCGCTGCACCGTCCGCTGACCCGCAAGTACATGTGGCTGCCACGACTGATGGCCCAGCCGCGACGCACCAGGGCCCAGCGCAAGTTCCCGCCATCTGGACGGCGCGAGTCCGGCCCGTCGCCACAGAGCCCGCCGATGACGCCCGAAGAACTCACTGCGCTGGTCAAGAAGCGCGCCACCGAGATCGGGATCAGCGCCGTCGGCGTGGCCCCGTACGATCCCAAGTACGTCTGGGAGCCGTTTCTAGATAAGTACGTCGGCGATCGGGTGGTCGTCTGCGTCCTGGAGCAGAACTACGAAGCCACGCAGTCGGCGCCCAGCCTGCGCGCGGAGCGGGCCGCGCTCGCGGCGTACGGCACCTTGTACAAGATGGAGAATATTCTCGCCGACTATATCCGCGACCTCGGATACACCGCGCGCGAGGGCGTCGGGAATTCTCTCGGCGCCGCCATCCACTTCGGCGTCGAGGCAGGGCTCGGACAGCTCGGCCTGAACGGCCAGCTCCTTACGCCGTTCGCCGGGTCACGCTGCCGGATCGTCATGATCAACACTGATGCACCACTTGCCGTCGACGGGCCGGTCGACTACGGGATCACCGCCCTGTGCGACGAATGCAAGGTCTGCATCCGCAGGTGCCCGACCGGAGCGATCTCCGCCAAGCGCGACTATCACCGCGGCGTGGAACGCGAAAAGATCAAGATCGAACGATGCGTGCCGATGGTGGCGCAGGTGAACGGCTGCGCCGTCTGCATGAAGGTGTGCCCAGTGCAGAAGTACGGACTCCCGGCCGTCCTCGAGCACTATTCGAATACGCACGAGATCCTCGGCAAGGGGAGCGATGACCTCGAGGGCTATCAGTGGCCTGACGGTCGCCGATACGGGCCGGGCAGCAAGCCGAGGTCGGCCGTGAGCGAGGAAATGCTCGAGCCCGACGGAGTGAAGCTCGTGGCAAAGATCCCGTGGCCTGACTAAGACCCGATTCACTCGAATCGGGTGCCGTAACGAAGTTCATTAGCGATCAAACCATGCGCTCGACGCATCGCCGTTGCGCGCAACTGGCCGACCCATGATGTGACGACAGGACTTCTTATCTATTCGATTCGGCGTGGTAAGACGGAGGCTCGAATGTCCAGAATGAATTACCTCAGAACCGGGCGCGCCAGACGTGCCGCGTTCGGACTTCGGTCAGCGACGATCCTGCTCACGGCGACGCTGGCGGCCGCCGCGTGCAGCACCACCAGTAGCGCGGGAGGGGGGTCAGCCAATGGCGCATCGGCCAAGGTCTATACCGCTCGCGCCTCGATTCTGCAGGCACCTGGCACCCAGGAATACAATTACTTCAAGGCCTTCGCCGACATGGCCGCAAAGCTGAGCGGCAACCGCATCGTCTTCAAGCTCTACCCGAACAGTGTGCTTGGCACCCAGGACGCGTCCGTCGGGCAGTTGCAGGCGGACACCGTCCAGTTCGTCGACGATACCTATACCGCTGCCGACACGCTGGTGCCCAACACCGACTTGATGACGCTGCCCGGCATCTGGACCTCGGCCGGCCAGTTCACCCGCGCCTGGAACGGCGGCCAGCTCGGCGACTTGGTCAACAAGGAACTCGAGGCGAAGGGGGTCGTTGGCCTGGGCGCCGCCTACCTCGGCAACCAGGACATCGCCGCCAAGAAGCCGATCACCTCCGTCGCTGACATGAGCGGCCTGAAGATCCGTGTCCTGACCGGCCCGTATCTTGCGCTGGCGGCCAAGCATCTCGGTATGACGGCGGTCAACGTAAGCGTGAGCGAGCTGGTGACATCGGTCGGGACCGGCCTGATCAACTCCGTGGCCCAGGCGACATCGACGCTGTATTCCTCGAAGCGCTATCAGTTGTTCAAGTACGTCGCGCGCGCGAGGTTCTACCCGGCCAACATAGGGATTCTGGCCAGCGCGAAGTTTTACAACTCGCTGCCGGCCGACCTGCAAAAGGATCTGATGAAGGCCGGTTACGCGGTCTCGGACAAACTCAGCGCGGGGGCCGATCAGGCCGACAACGAAGCCGTAACCCTGCTCCAGAAGGCGGGCTTGACCGTCACCACGCTGCCCGCCGGTCAGCAGGCTCTGATGGCGTCGAAGATTGCGCAGCCCGTGTTCGCTCTCTGGAAGCAGAACAATGGCGCAACGGCCCTGAACCTGGCGCTCAACCAGAAATAGGCCGCCGCGGCGAGACGAAGACTGAGACGAGATCAATGCTGTGATCGAGATGGCCCCGCCGACGATCGAGCGGTTGCCGGCGTCGACGATCGAGAAGCTTCAGTCGACGCGAGGCCTCACCGCCACGGTGTCGGACGTCCTCGGACGGCTCGGCTGGAGCCTCACCGTGCCCGCGACGGCGCTCGCGCCCAGGCATCCGCAGGCTGCGAGGGTGATCGGGTACGCGACCACGAGCGAGTACATGCCGGTGCGGCGGCGTGGCGAGCCGGGCGAGGACTCGGGCGAGAACGGCGAGCCGCCCCCGCCGGCGTTCGACCCCGGGTATCGCCTGGCTCAGCCCGGTGACGTGCTCGTCCTCGCAGCGCACGGCATGGACGGCATATCGGTGTTCGGCGGGCGCGTCGCTGCTGCGGCGCGCCTCGCCGGCATCGGCGGGATCGTCGTCGACGGCGCGATCCGGGACTTGGACGAGTTCCACGAGGTGGGGCTGCCTGCGTGGTCGCGGGGCGTGACCCCGATTACGGGCAAGAACCGCCTCGAAGAGACCAGCCTCAACGCGCCCGTCTGTTGCGCAGGAGTGCAGGTGCACCCCGGCGACCTGGTGATCGCGGATGCCTCTGGGGTCTGTTTCGTGCCGCCTCAGATCGCGGCGGAAGTCGCGTCGCGCACGCTTCGGATTGCCGCCGCCGAGGCGGGCTCGTCGATCGGCTGAGATATGGGAGGGCGGGAGAATCATGGCTAGGCCGTTCACCGATACCGGGCTCGATTGGAACGCCGAGGATCGCTTCTCGGACTCCGAACGGGAGGCGCTCCTGGATTGGTACCGGGAAGCGCACGGAACCGGCGATCTCAGCTTGGTCAAGTTCGCGCCGTTCCTGATTGACTTCCTGCCGGCCGAGTTCAAGCTCTCGCGAAGGCATCTCAGCTCGATCCCGCAGCCCCGTGACGGGGTCGCGCTCCCCGACATCGCCCTGATCCTCTGTTATCTGCATTCGTATACGGCAACCGCGTACACCGACGGCATCCTGTACCAGATCATCAGCGCGCGTCACCTTGGCGCGTCGAAGGCCCTGGTGATGGACGTCCTGCGCTATGCGTATCTGTCGGCGGGTCCGCGCGGGATGAACGCTGTCGCCGATCGCAGTGAGGCGTATCTGCGCGACTGGAAAGACGACGATCCGCCCGCCAGGCTCATCCACTGGCCACCGGGATGGGCACCGGATCCCGGGGCATTCCGATCGGGTATCGACCTCACCACGACCGAGCTGGCGGCACAGGAGATTCTCGCGATCTCGCGCTGGCATCAGCGAATGCACGGCGTGGTGCCGCGGCACGTCGAACTGCTCGCGCGGCTGCACCCAGAGGCCTACAAGCTGCAGCGCATCCGGTACGAGAAGTCGGTCGGCCCGGTGATACCAGCCCAGCTGGTCCCTCTGCTGACACTGCACCTGGCGGCCATGAGACTGCAGCCGATCGTCATGCGCCAGGCGGTCCACCAGGCACGTGTGCTGGGGGCGCGACGGCACCACGTGGTTCAGGCGTTGTTCGGCGGCTTGCGGCAGTCGATCGACCCCATGGTTCTGGAGGCCGCCGTCGACGCGGTCGGCCAAGAGCTCTCGGGATGGGAGGAGGACGACGCGCCATGACTGAAGCCAATGCCGGGGCGAGCGTAGTGGTCACCGACGATGACGAGGCCGGCCAGGCGGTCGCGGCGGGCTGGGGCCTGCCGGCGCTTGCGGCTACCACGGGGCGCGGCCTGACCATGGCCACGGAGGCCTTGGTGGTGGCCGCGCTCCTGCTCGAACTGGTGGTCATGTTCGGCAACGTCATCCTCAGGTCCTTCTTTCACAATCCGCTGACATGGGCCGACGAGACCGGCTCGGACGCGCTGGCGGTCATCACATTCCTCGGGGCCGCCATCGCCGTTCAGCGCGGCCAGCTGATCGCCATGGAGGCGATCATCGAGCGATGGCCGGTGCCCTATCGCCAGATGGCGCTCGCGATCGGCGACTGGATCATGGTCGCGGCCGGGATCGCCATCTGCGTCCTCAGCCGGTCAATGCTCGTGATCGGCCTGACCTCGCAGGCGCCGACGCTGCCGATCAGCGCCTTCTGGACCCAGCTCGCGCTGCCGGTGGGCGTGGCCTTGTTCGTGGTGAACGTGATCCGGTGCCGGCTGATCCGGTACCGATGGACGACAGTCGTGATCGCGGGCGCGATCGTGCTGGCGGGCGTGGTGGCGCTGTGGTCGCTGCAGGCGCTCGGCCATGTCGCGATCGATTCGCAGCCCGCGCTCTTTATCACCCTGGCGGCGCTCGCATTGATGGTGGCGATGGGAATGCCGATCATGTTCGCTTTCGCCGCCTCCGCCATGGTCTTCTTGCTGCTATCGAACACGGTGGGGGTCAATACCCTCCCGCCCACCTTGTGGAATGGGATCCGCGACCCGGTCCTGCTGGCCGTACCCTTCTTCACCTGGGCCGGCTTTATCCTGACCAAGGGCGGTCTCAGCCCGTACCTGGCCAGGTTCATCACCAACCTGGTTGATCATTTTCGCGGCGGAGCCCTCCAGGTAGTCGTGGTCAGCATGTACCTTTTTTCCGGGATCTCCGGGTCAAAGATCGCGGACATGGCGGCGGTGTCGTCGGCGCTGAAGAGCATTCCCGCCGAGGGCGCCGACGCCGAGGACACCGATTCGGACGGGCGTTTTACGGCCGTACTCAACGCTTCGGCAGCGATGGGGGAGACGATTCCCCCCAGCATCGGCATCATTGTCGTGGGGACGATAACGTCGCTGTCGATCACGTCGCTCTTCCTGGCCGGACTGCTGCCCGCACTGGCCCTGGCGGCCTGCCTGATGATCGTTATCTATGTGCAGGCGAGAATGCGGCGCGAGCCTCGCCGGCACCGAGCCCCGGTAAAGCAGATCGGCACCTCGCTGATAGCGGCGATCCCTGCGCTGACCGTGCCGGTGATATTGATCGGCGGCGTCGTGGGCGGCTTTTCCACGCCGACCGAGGTATCGGCGGTGGCGGTAGTTTATGCGCTACTGCTCGCGATCGTCATCTACCGGAAGCTGAACCTGCGAAACCTGTGGGGCCTGACGATTGAGACCCTGTCGATCGCCGGAATGGCACTCTTCGCCCTGAGCACCGCCGGAGGGTTCTCGTTCGCGCTTACGATCGCGCAGGTGCCGCAAACGCTGGGCACGTGGATCCAGGGCCTGCATGTAGGCCCGATCGTCTTCATGCTGGCGTGTGCCTTGCTGATGGCGATCATGGGATCGGTGCTCGAGGGACTCCCCGCGCTGCTGATCTTCATGCCCCTGCTCCTGGCCCCCGCGATCCAGGTTGGCATCAATCCGATCCAGTTCGCGATCGTCATGCTGGTCGCGATCGGCATCGGAGTACATGCCCCGCCGCTGGGAGTTGGCTTCTACGTAGCGTGCATGCTCACCAAGGTCAAGCCGGTGGTGGCCATGCGCCCCATGCTCGTCTACCTCGGCGTGCTGCTGCTCGGTCTCATCATCATCATCGTCTTTAAGCAGGCGAGCCTGCTGCTTCCGAATATGTTCGGGCCCAAGTAGATGCCGCTACCTGATCGCGTAGGGGTTGACCGGGGAGGCGACGCCTCCGCCGATCGGCAAGGGCGGGCCCGCCAGCTGAAAGTCGTACACGCCGTCGGCCCGGCACGCCGCGCTCAGCGCTTCCAGGTCAAAGATCTCACCGATCAGCAGGCCCATGTACACCAGTGCGAGCACATGGAACGGCGACCGCACGCCGGGGACACGCGACGGCCGAACCTCGACCGCGCCGGTGTCGGCGGCCACGCCGGCCAGCCGGCGCTCGTGGATCCAGTCAAGGGTGTCCACGCCGAGGCCGGGCGCCGCATCGTAGTAGCCGCGCCACCGATCGCGGCGGCAACGATCCATATGACCCGTGCGAACGAGCAGGATGTCTCCCTCGCCGGCGTCCGTGCCCTGGTGCCGGAGCACGGCCGAAAGGTCGGAGGCGGTGATCTCCTCGCCCGGCACCAGCGCGCCGGCGCCGCGAAACCCCGGCATATCGGCCAGCACGCCCCGAGTCACCATTCGACCGCTGACGGCCTGGATGCTGTTCACTCCGGCACCGTCACCGGCCACCATCTCGTGCGGGCGCCCGCCGTAGAGCATCCCGCGGTGCGACTTGTGCGCGAGCGAATCCCACTGGGTGGCCGACTGCGTCGGCAGAACGATCACGTCGTCACCGGTGCCGGTTCCGTCCGGGAGGACGTGTTCGGCCGGCAATGCGGTCATGAAGTGGATCGGATTGAACCGGCCGGATCGCCCTTGCTGCGGGCCGCTCTCATCCAGCGGAATCCCCAGCGCGAAAATCTGGCCACGACGAACCAGAGCAGCAGCCTCGGCCACCTTGCGGTCGGTAATGAAATTGACCGTTCCCAGCTCGTCGTCCGGGCCCCACCTGCCCCAGTTGCAGAGCCGGGAAGCGCGGCTATCGAAATCTTCTCCACTCACGTCATGATCCCACTAAAGATTCGCCATCCAGTATTTGCCGACTGCGCGGGCGGGCGAACGGCCAGGTACACCCGCATGAACCATCGAAAGCTGATGCGACAAGGCAATACCTTGACCGCACTAGGCGTGTCACATATTGTAGACTTATTATCGCTCGAACGCTCATTCTACTCAAAGTCGGATCACCAGAACAGACGGAAACTTTATGAATCTAAGCACGACCAGCATTCCGCCGAGATCGGTCCCGCCGGCGTCCTCACATAAACGCCAAGCGACATCGCGACTCACATGAGGATGGCCAGCCGATGAACTCAGTACCAGATCGCACGCAGCGCACGGCCGTCGTCACCGGCGGCGGCGGTGGCATCGGCGCCGCTATCTGCGCTCGCCTGGTCCAGGCCGGATACGTGGTCTATGTAGCGGACCTGGCGGTAAGCGCGGCCGAGGCGGTCGCGGCCCGAGTCGGCGGAGTGGCGCTCGAACTCGACGTCGTCAGCACCTCCTCGGTCACGGGCGCCGTCAGCCGGATGCTGGAGGAGGCCGGGTCCATCGACGTTCTTGTCAACGCCGTCGGATGGGACGAGCACCGGCCAATCGTCGAATCAGACGACAAGTTCATCGCCCATGTTCTCGAGATCAACCTGGCCGGCCCGATCCGTATGACGCGTGAGGTGCTGCCGTCGATGATGCGCGCCGGATATGGCCGGATCGTCAACATAGCATCAGACGCCGGCCGGGTGGGATCGTCGCTCGAGGGCGTCTATTCGGCCGCCAAGGCCGGGATCATTGCGTTCACCAAGACGACGGCGCGCGAGGCAGCGCGAGCGGGGATCACGGCGAATTGCGTGTGCCCCGGGCCCACCGACACCGCACTGCTGTCGGGGATCATCGCCAAGAGCCCGGACGCCGAGAAGGTGATCTCGGCCATTACGCGCTCGACCCCGTTGAAGCGCCTGGGCATGCCCGACGACGTCGCCGTCGGCGTGCTGATGTTTGCCGGCGATGACGCGGGCTTTATCACGGGCCAGACGCTTTCGGTCAGCGGCGGCCTGACGATGGTGTGATGTGATGCCTACGCCTCTGAAGACGACGCCTGTCACCCGCGCGCGGATCGATGACGGCCCGGAGTCGCCGTGAGCACGTCGATCGCCGGAAGCACCGCACTGCTCGGCCTGGACGAGCTGCTGAGCGAGGAGGAGCGGCTCATCGCCGGTGCCGTGCGCCGCTTCGTCGCCGATCGGGTGTCACCGCATATCGCCGAGTGGTACGAGAACGCGACGCCGCCCAAGGACCTGGCCCCTGAACTGGGTGCGCTGGGGCTGCTCGGGATGCATCTGCGCGGCTACGGCTGCCCGGGCACCAATGCGGTCAGCTACGGGCTGGCCTGCCTCGAGCTGGAAGCGGGAGATAGCGGCCTGCGCAGCTTCGTGTCGGTGCAGGGCTCACTGGCCATGTACTCGATCTGGAAGTATGGCAGTGACGAGCAGAAGCAGCAGTGGCTGCCCGAGCTCGCAGCGGGCCGCGCGATCGGGTGCTTCGGGCTGACGGAATCCGACTTCGGGTCCGATCCGGCCGGGCTGCGCACGCGCGCGGTTCGCGACGGACCGGACTGGGTGCTGTCGGGCAGCAAGATGTGGATCACCAACGGCAGCATCGCCGACGTGGCCACGGTCTGGGCCCGGACCGACGAGGGGATCTGCGGTTTCCTGGTACCCACCCGGTCACCTGGGTTCAGCGCTGTCGACGTCCACCGGAAGCTGTCGCTGCGCGCATCGACCACCTCAGCGCTCCACCTCGACGACGTTCGCCTGCCGGCCGAGTCCCGGCTGCCGGGCGCGGTGGGCCTGCGCGCCGCGCTGGGCTGCCTCAACGAGGCCAGGTTCGGCGTGCTCTTCGGCGCGCTCGGGGCCGCGCGGGACTGCCTGGACACCGCGCTCGAATACGCCGCCGTCAGGACCGCGTTCGGCCGGCCGATCGCCGGGTTCCAGCTGACCCAGGGCAAGTTCGCGGACATGACGCTCGAGCTATACAAGGGCCTGCTGCTCGCGCTGCGGCTGGGACGGCGCAAAGACGCCGGCCAGCTCCGCCCGGAGGAGGTCAGCCTCGGCAAGCTGAACAATGTTCGCGAGGCCATCAACATCGCACGAACCTGCCGCACCATTCTCGGTGGCTCGGGCATCACGCTGGAGTATCCGGTGCTAAGGCACGCGAGCAACCTCGAATCGGTGCTGACTTACGAGGGAACAAGCGAAGTTCACGCGCTCACTATTGGAAAAGCGCTGACGGGCATCTCGGCGTTCCGCATGGGCGACGAGTGATGGCATTGAGAGGACGGATGGCCGGAACATTTGTAGCAGCCAAGGATGCCGCGGATGTCGAGCTAATAGACAGCTCCGGCCAAACCAAGGCTTTTAACCGCGTCTATTTCGGCAAGTCCGCCGGTTCAGCCGGGAACGGACCGCAGAGCTTTATGGTCGAACATCCGAAGGGCAGAGTCGGCGCCGCCCATTTCCACGATGTTGACCAATATCAGGTATTCTTCCCGTCGGCAGGCGCCACGTACAAGAAAGCGCCGATCGACTCGCCGATTTTCCACTATACCGACGCCTACACGGTATACGGGCCGTACGCCGCCGGCGACGATGAGCCGCTCCTTTCGCTGACGCTGCGGGCCCGGCATAGCCAGGTCACCGCCTTCATCCCCGCGGAGCGCGACAAACTGCCGCGGCCAAGCGCGGGCCGACGCCACGTCACCACCGCGCTGGGACCACCCCGGCAGATGGCGAGCGGTGAATCGGATCTGCGCGTCCTGATCGAGCCAGACGACGACGGGCTGGCCGCATATCTGCTCGAGGCCGGGCCCGCGACACTGGTCGCCGTTCCGCCGTGTACCCGGTCAGGAGGTCAGTACTGCTGCGTGCTCGACGGGTCGGTTGTCGACAACGGCCGGGCGCATGAATCGCAGGCCGTGCGCTGGGATGATCCGGGTCAGACCATGCAGGCCCTCGCTTCGGGAGACTCCGGCATGCGCGTGCTGGTCATGCGCTTTGCGCATCCTGCGACATCGGATCATCGATAGCGTGAGCCATCTCGACGATTACGCCACCAGATACCGGAACGCTCGTATCCGGCGCGAAGACGGCATCCTGGAAGTGCTGTTGCACACCGGCGGGAAGTCACTGCAGTGGGGCGAGCTGGTACGCCGCGACCTGTGCCAGCTCTTCGCCGACATCGCCGCGGACACGGAGAACCGGACGGTGATTCTCTGCGGTGCCGGAGCGGACTTCTGCGCCGAGTTCGAGAAAACCGGCTGGACCGATAGCGCCACCCCCGCGAGCCGCGACAAGAACTACTGGGAAGGCAAGCATCTGCTGCGCAACCTGGCCGATATTGAGGTGCCGGTCATCGCGGCTGTGAACGGTCCGGCGCACATCCATGCCGAGCTCGCGGTCATGTGCGACATCGTGCTGGCCGCCGAGACCGCGAGTTTCCGCGACCCGCACTATCAGCACGGGCGGGTGCCCGGCGACGGCGTCCATATCGTCTGGCCGCTGCTGCTGGGACTCAACCGTGCCAAGTACTTCCAGCTCTCCGGCCGGATCATGACGGCCCAGGAAGCGATGCAGCTCGGCGTGGTCGCCGAGGTGTTGCCGGCCAAGCAGCTGCTAGACCGCGCGTGGGCGCTCGCGCGCCAGCTCGGCGAGGCGTCGACGCTGCAACTGCGTTACACCCGGGTCGTACTGAACCTGCAGCTACGGGCGGCACTGCACTCGGACCTCGGCTACGGCCTCGCCCTGGAGAGCCTGGCGGCGCTGGACGCGGCGGCGACCGGCCGTCCGGGGCCGCACGCCTGACCGTTCAATCGCATCGGCAACTATCCGAAGGACACCTGATGCTCGTCGACGAAGCGATGGCCCGGGAACTTTGCCGGCACGGCGTCAACGTTGTGTTCGGTCTTGTCGGCTCGGACACCGTGCGGCTGGGCGCCCGCCTGGAGGAGCTGGGCGTTCGCTATGTGGCCGCACGTCACGAGTCCCAGGCAGTAGCGATGGCCGACGGCTACTCGCGGGTCACCGGGCGGGTCGGCGTTGCTCTGGCCAATCGCGGCCCGGGATTCACCAACGCCATCACGTCCATGATCTGCGCCAGCAAGGCCCGGTCGCGCGTGATCGTGATCTCCGGCGACACCGCCATTGGCGTCGCGGATCCCGGCGTCGCTGCCGCGCAGCGAGTCGACCCGAAGCACGTGGAGCAGGACGCCATCTGCGCCGCGGCCGGAATCGTCTCCGCTGTACTCAGGTCGCCGGCGGCGGCGGTTGCGGACCTGCGCGCGATCCTCGCCCGGTCGCAGTCGGGCTGCACGATCGCCGCAAACGTCCCGACCGACGTACTCGACGCGGCTACCGGAGCATCCGGCGACGAGCCTGCCGGCGTGATACTGCCCGCGACGGCCGATGTGCCCGACCCCGACCCGGACATCGTCGCCGCGATCGCCGACATCTTCGAGTCCGGCTGGGCCGCGCACAGGCCCCTGATCCTGGCCGGACGGGGCGCCTTCTGGTCCGGCGCTCGTCCGGAGCTCGAACGACTTGGCGACCGCGTGGGCGCACTCTTCGCGACGTCACTGATGAACCGGTCGTTCTTCGCGGGCCACCCGTACGACATGGGGGTCTGCGGCAGCCTCAGCACATCAATCGCGAGCGAACTCCTCGTGCAGGCCGACCTCGTCCTCGCATTCGGTGCGTCGCTCAATCGCTTCACGACCCACGACGGAACGCTGTTGCCCAACGCGCGGATCGTGCAGGTCGACACCGACAAGATGGCCTTCGGGCGGCACGGCGCTCCGCCCGAACTGCCCGTCCAGGCGGACGCGAAGGCACTGGCCGCCGGGCTAGCGACAGAACTCGAACGCCGGGGTTTCGCCGCGCGCGGGCCGCGAACCGCCGAGCTCGCCGCACGACTGAGCGCCCACCGCAGCGTGGACGACTTCCGCGACGAGAGCACCGACGGCGCACTGGACCCGCGGTCGGTCATGGTGCGACTGGACGATGCGCTGCCGCGTGAGCGCACGCTCGTCGTCGAGGCCGGGGATCACCTCCGGTTCGCCAGCAAGTACCTCGGGGTGCCACCGCCACCGGCGTTCGTGTTTCCGATGGAGACCTTCGCTATCGGCATGGGGATGGGCGCTGCCATCGGCGCGGCGGTGGGCGACCCGTCGCGGCTCACGGTGCTCGACATCGGCGACGGCGGGATGATGATGACCCTCGGCGATCTCGAGACCGCGATCCGATATCAAATCCCGATGGTGGTGCTCATAAGCAACAACGGGGGACTCGCGTCGGAGATGAAGGCGCTGCAGCGATCCGGCCTGTCGCCCAGGCATGCGCAGTACCCGGTGCGCTGGTTCGGGCCCGCGGCGCAGGCCATGGGTGCGGAGACCTATACGGTCACGTCCCTCGGCGACCTCGACCAGCTGGCCGGCCGACTACGGCAGCCCGTCGAGCGTCCGCTGGTCGTCGACTGCCACGTGGCGCCAAAGTACGATGCCAGCTGACATCGCGGCCAGGGTCGAATCCATCGAGGAGGCCGACCTCGACATCGACCTGCTGGTGATCGGCGCGGGCATGGCGGGCATGTCCGCCGCGGGTTACGCCGCGGCCAGAGGCGCGCGGGTCCTCGTGCTGGAGAAGTCGCGCGCGATCGGTGGTAGCGCAATGCTCTCGGGCACGACGCTGTGGACCGCGCCGACCATGGACGCGTTTCGTGAACTCTGCCCGCGAGGCGACGAGGCGCTCGGCCGTGCGCTGGTCGACGGGTTCGCGGCCGCGCAG
>Ga0307474_10001230_pt1 | contig 18656 bp, 14 predicted proteins | sample atmos_gasesECM1C_2_FD_203312 | JGI IMG/M metagenome (GOLD analysis project Ga0307474, IMG submission 203312) | Hardwood forest soil microbial communities from Morgan-Monroe State Forest, Indiana, United States - atmos_gasesECM1C_05 | ecosystem: Environmental > Terrestrial > Soil > Temperate... | reverse complement strand
GTCGGCATATGGCAACGTGGTTCGGAAATATTTGGCCAACGGGTGGCCGAACACAGACGCCACCTATACCGGCAACGTAATGATTCCGACCGCGGCCCAGGGTTGTGACGGAACTAAGCCAGCTTGCAGGGCACTCGGGCTGAGCGAGGGTAGCGTGACCGGCGCGGGGGGAAATCCGCCGCAGTCGACCCAGAACAGCGGTTGGGGCACTCTCTCGGGGACCACCTACAACTCACAGATCGTCGACGGCGACTATGGAAGTAACAGGTACGGAACGGGCGCCAAGAAACTGTCGATGCCATTCGTCAACGGCACCAACTTCCCTTACGAAATTATTCGACGGGGACAGGCCGGCGACTCGGTTGCGCTGACCCAATCGCGCGAATACAACCTGGCGCAGATTCGCGTGCTGCTGAGCGACGACCCGGCTGACTTGCCGGGCGGGGCGGGGGACGCAAATAACATTCGCCTGGCGAACACTAGTGGCGCCACTCCAAGCAACCAATATGGAATCCCCACTTCATTTCCGGCCGCCCTGCCGGCTCTGGGAGCGGGAAGCACTTACAACACATACTTTGCCTCTGCCTCGAATGCGATCCCGGATGAGACACCATGCAACAACACAAACTGCACTCCCGCTAGTGCCAATATCGCGCTAGGGACGGACTGGTTCAACGCTCCGGCAACACCGCCGGCTGGTGCTCAGACACTGGTGCCCTTTGGACCACCAGCCGCGCCCGTGACCGCCGCCGGCGCCGCTCCGGTTCCGACGATCGCGGTTTGCCCGCCAGCTGGAGTCGCTACCCTGCCGGCGGGTTGCCCAGCGTATCCATACACGTCAATCGGAAACGCTGCGAACGCCACAACCTGGAACCTGATCGACGGCTACCTGCGTGTGGAGTACAAGGATGTAGCCGGAAACTGGAATCCAGTAACGATGGAATGGCTGAAGCTGGGATTTGCGCGGGGTCCATTACCTCCAACGGTATCGGGTGGGACCGTCCCGCCGGGAAACACGATCAATCCGGACGCAATTTTGCTGCTGCAAGAACCGGCGGATCGTAACGGAGATGGTGTCATCGATCAAAACGGTCTTCCTCCGGTCTGTACTGCAGTGGTCATGGGCGTGTGTACGCAGTGGACCAACGCGCTGCCCCCGGAAGTCATAGTCGATCCGGCGAGCACAAGCCCATTTTTTGGAGTCACCAGCGCTGGCACCGCGACGCAGAGCGTCACCAGGAACAATTGGTATCCCATCAATTTCTACGATGCTCGCGAAGGCGAACCTCGAGACAACGCCTGGGGGGACAACAGTTGCACGACGAATGGGGTGATGAATGCCGTCGAAATCGATGTGGGTAATCTTAAACGATGGCTGACGGGGGCGATCGGCACCAACGGCACAAATGTGGACTACATCGCGCAGAATGGATACGTGCTGTATTTCTCCGATCGTCGAGGCATGTTGCCCAACCCAAACAAGAGTAATACAAAGAGCGGGGATTCGGGCCTGGAAGACGTAATCAACACTGCTAGCGCCGCGGGCACGCCCGACGGGGCGCTGGAACCGATTCCGGCTGGCCAGTCGCTATCTCCCGAGGACGTTAATCAGAACGGAGTGATGGACAACTTCGGCACGGCGAACTTGGGATTAGGCTTTTACGGTACACAGGCAAACGCTGCCCAGAACCTGAATGCTGTCATCGTAGGCGCAGCCCCGCACGATCCCTACGGTACGACGGCCGGTAACCGGATTAAGAGTTGCAGCATCACGGCCCGCAAGAACTGGGTGAGCGGGGCGCGCCACGTTTTAAGACTGGTGGATGGTTCACTAGGCAATGTACCCATGAGAACGGACGCCGGTGCGACTTTGGCAAGCCCTGGCGGATTTACCGTGGCATCCGAGAATCCGGTCTACATCCTGGGCGATTACAACAGCAGCGCCGCAGATACAACCTGGGGCGCCACCCCTACGGATGTGGCCGGGCATGCGGCCAGTTCTGTTATCGCCGACGCGGTCACTTTCCTCTCAAACAACTGGAGTGATCCGGCAAGCCTGGGCATCGGCGGCACTGGTACCGTTACAAATCCAGGCAACCGCGTTGCAGCCAGTACCTACTACCGGGTTGCGGTCGCGGGCGGGAAGAACCTTGCTTTCCCCTGGCCGGCGGCTTATGGCTCCCAGGATTTCGGCACGGACGGCGGCGTGCACAACTTCCTGCGCTACTTGGAAAACTGGGGTGGAAAGACGCTGAATTACAAGGGCTCGCTAGTGAGCTTGTATTATGCGACCTACAACACGGGCGTGTTCAAATGCTGTACGACTGTGTATTCGCCTCCAACCCGTAATTACAGTTTCGACATAGACTTCGCCAATCCGGCAGGTCTGCCCCCGGGAACGCCATTATTCCGCGACGTGAACAGCCTGGGCTATCGTCAACTGTTTACGGCACGCACCAACTAAACGCACTTGCCAACCACTTCACAAAACCCCGATCCGCAAGGATCGGGGTTTTGTTGGCTGCGGTGTTATCCTCATTTTCTTCGAGTTGACGTTCGCGTTGACAATGGAGAAGGATGAGACTTCAAGTGATGAATCAGATGATGGATAGATCTGAGAAGAATCGTGGACTCTGGCTGCTGCTAGGGTTGCTGGCGATGTTTTCGTTGACCCTGTTTCTGATTCCGGCGTTTGTCATCCGGCCATTCCGTCACCAGTCGGAGAGGGCGCTGGAACTGGCGATCGCGGTGAAGCGAGTTGCGCCCGCGCTCACGGTTGCCGCTCTGTTGGGGGTGCTTGCGCTAGGTCTACGTCTGTGGCGGAGGTCGTCGAGTGTGTCGCGGACAGGCATCGTGATGGCGCTGGTGCTCAGCGTGGCGTCGGCGGTGATGGTCCGGCAGAACTACTTTGAATGGATGTTCCATCCGATCGCGGTTGCGGGCTTCGTCTCGGCGGGCGACGCCCGCCTCGGCGACAAGGAAATGGTGACAGCGGTGCGAATCGGGCGGGAAACGCGCGCTTATCCGATCGTGCAGATGGCCTACCATCACATCCTGAACGACACGCTGGGAGACGTGGCGATCGCCGTCACCTATTGAACGCTGTGTCACACCGGTCTGGTGTGGAAGAGAACGATGCAGGGACGCGAGCTAAATTTCTATCTCGCGGGAATCAATAACCAAAATTTTCTGATGCGCGACCGCGAGACGGGCTCGTGGTGGCAGCAGGTCACGGGGCGAGCGATCTCGGGCGAACTAGCGGGCAGCGCGCTGGAACTGATGCCAAGTGATGAACTCACGTTCGCATTGTGGAAGTCCGAGGCGCCGCATGGATTGGTGCTGGCGCCGGTTGCCGGGCACGAGAAGGATTATGACAAGGAGTGGGAAAAGGAGGTTGCGAAGTATCCGGTGCCGCTGACTTTTCCGGGGCAGGGGATGCAGGACCGCGATGTGATTTTGGGAGTCGAGTTGGGAGGACAGGCGCGGGCTTTTCCTTTGGCGAAGGTGCGCGGTCAGAGTCCGGTCGAGGACAAGATTGGCGGCGTTCCGGTAGCGCTGGTGACCGGGCCTGACGGCGAGTCGGTGCGCGTGTTCCGCACGCAGTGGAGTGGAATGGACATCGAGCTTTATCGCGACGCGCAGAGTCCCGAGTGGCGGCTACTCGATTCGCAAGGGAACACGTGGAACTTTGCGGGATGCGCGATGAGCGGACCGGCGGCTGGCCAGTGTCTGGAGAAAATCAATTTTCTGAAGGACTACTGGTTCGATTGGAGGAACTACAATCCGGGGACTACGGTGTACAGTCACTAGCTGCGTCGTTAGTCATCGGTCGTTAGTCGTTGGCAAGCAAGAGCCTTTGATGTAGGTGATTCCTCTCACCATAGAAGTCTGAATCGAACCACGAACGACTAAAGACCAACGACTAAAGACTAACGACCGGCTGTCGGTTCAGCGGGGCTTGCGGAGAGGTGTGATTGGCTCGCTTCCCTTTCGGGTAGCGGACTCGGGCGCTGGCGCACCCACCGGCAGGTCGGCGGACCAGCAATCGGCGAGAATCTTCCATATGCCGTCGGGCTGTCGCGCAAGAACGATCAGATACTTCCCGCGCTCTTCGCGGCGCTTACCCAGGGCGACAGGCACGAGCATCTTGCAACGACCGAGATCGAGTGCTATATCACCGAGCATTTCGACGCGCAGCGATTCCAGTTCCACGTCGCCCAATCCGGCTTCGAGCAGCGAGACAAGGAATTCCCTGATCGCAGGCAGGCTGCGAACCAGCGGAACGCTGGAGCGGATGAGAGTAGCGTCGGCGGCGTAGAGTTCGAGTAGATCGTCGATGTGCCTGGTGTTGCATGCATGCGCCCAATCCTGGACAACCTGGCGGGCACTGGCTTCGGCGCGGCCACCGGGCGAAGTGCCCGCGGAGCCGGGAGCACGCCCGCGAGGGATAGTCGACTCCGACTCGGCAGAGGTCGCGCCGGATGCCGTCCCCCGGCCGGGGACGAGATGATGATAGTGGTGGTGAAAGTAGTGTTGGGCGCCACCGGATCGAGATTGGGCAGTAGCATCGCCGACGACGGACTGGTTGGGGATTCCACACCACACACAAAAGCGAGCGCCTACGGGCAGGGAGCCTCCGCATCCGGAGCAGGCATTGCCCGGTTCGCCAGGTTCGTCCGCCTCACCCACAGCCTGATCCTGCGCAGACGTACCTGACATGCGATGGATCGCTTCCACGGCGGCAGCCACGGCTTCGGCATTCGGCTTCGGCCAGCGAAAGCTGCCGGGAAGCCGTTGAAAGAATTCATCGATCTCATTGCCTTCGGCGAGCTGGTTCTTCTCTGGATCCGGAGGATTCGGACTCTCTTCGGTCACGGCAACCTCATCGCTGATATTGTAGGAGAATTTGAGCGCTAGCGGATGCTGAATCTTACGCGTGCTTCGGAATCGGTGGGAACGCCGTTGCAGAGTGCGGGACGGTAGCGCCAGAAGCGGACCGCACGCAGCACCATCCGGTCCTCGTCTGGGCCGCCGCTATCAAGGACGAAGGCGCTATGCACATGTCCATCGGATCCAACAATGAAGCTGACGCGCACGTTCAGAACGTCATCTTGAACGTGCAGCAGCGGGTCGGGGGTGAGCAAAGCTTCGGGTGGACGGACGTTTCCACATTTCGGCAGAGCCAGCGGCTGCGACACCGGAGAGAACTCGGAGATGTGCGCAGGTTTACGGCGCAGGATCTCTTCTAATTGCGTGAGCGGGACGCGATGCGGAATGACGCGCAATGGCGAAGGGGACGTGACCTCACACCAGGCGAGGACGCCGCTGAGAGCGGTCAAGGATACGACCGCCGCGAGCGCAATTGTGCTCGTCGCTTTCGTGCTCGGCCAGAGACACTGCATCCGGGGTGGCATCGGCAATTTGCCTGCCACCCTAAGAGGAAAGTTAACATATTTACCGTCAATAACTTAGCCGCACTTCCCTTCTTACTTCGTTCACCACGAATGCAATCCATTGCAAATTGTCGAACAGAACCGCAACCGCGGACGAGCGAGGTGCAACGTCCTGCGCTTCATAGGTGCACGCGAAGACACTTTCGCAGGCGCTAGCGGGTTTCGAGAGGCATCTCGTGCCCACTAGCCTCGGCGATCTATGGCGGGATTGAGAAGTGGTTTCCCGCAACGTTGCAGGAGGGGCAATGCGCAATTCAATTCCTACGACTACATCGTAAGCGAGTTATCGCGGTAGCCAAGCGGCTAAAGGCATCAGCCGGCGAGCTGGTATCTGCGACCCGAATTGCTTCTATTGCAGGCCGTTCTGAGTAAATTTATACGCGGTATTTACCCCCTCGGCGGTGAGATAGATGCTGGCAGCCTCCGCGGCGGTGCTGTAGTTATCGACGACGATCCCACTGGGGCCGTTGGTCACAGTCGTCGTGAGCACCGTTGTAGGATCAGCATCGGTGACCTCCGCCACACAACCACCCGCTCCGCCCGCTGCGGTACAGTCCGAAGTCAACCCGAAGAAGAAGTAATCAGTTCCACTGCCGACATTAGGATTGAAAAACTCCGTCAATCCGGTGCAGCGGGCAGCGGTGGAAGTGAGAAGTTGCTGTGAGAACGAAGGGGTCGTATGCATGGTGCGACCGGTGAACTTGAAGGCGTACTGCCAGGGAGTGGTATCAGCCGCGCCTGTCCCGCAAACCCGGATTACGCCATTCGTGGGAGTGGTGTAGTAGTTGTTGCTGAAATCGGGATCATGGATGTTGAGTGCGGTGCCGCCGGCGGCACCTTGGCCGATTCCGCCCTTCGACAATAGAGTCATAGAGACGGTGTCAACCTCGACAAGGACGGCGGAAGTGCCGTCATTGCCGTCGACCACGAAGGTCGTGCCATTGGTGATATCGACAAGCGGCGCGGCCACGATACCGTGGCTGGTACCGGCTCCACCAACGGGAAGCGCCGCCAGCACGCCTGTCGCGGTGTTGATCTGGTATAGGTTTCCGTTCCCGCTCCCGACCATCAGCAATCCCAAACCCGAGTCGAGGACCGGAGAAGTCACGTGTAAGCCGGTGCTGACCGTGACCGGCCAGGGACTTCCGCTGAGCGCGGGAACTCCGTGGAAGACACCCGTTATTTTGTAAACAAGGCCATTGTCCGCGCCCACGTAGACTATATCGTTAGCGTAATCTATCCACGGCGATGAACCGGAGTCATTGGCGGACAAGGAGAAGGGCAGTGAAATCATAGCAGTTGGCACTGCGGCACCGCCGATCGAGCCTTGGCCGGCGGTCCAAGTTAAGACATGGAAAATGGCGGAGTGGGTAGCCCCAGGAACGCTTTCCACGAAGCCGATCTTCGTTCCATCCAGGGAGAGAATCGGAGAAGTTGTGATCTTGCCCCCCGTGACGGTGGTGGTGTTATAGGCAAACAGCACGTTCGGAGCCGTGCCACTACAAAACCCGGTCCCGCTGCTGTTGACGTAAAGATTGTTGAAAGCGACAAGATTGGCCGTGCCGCCAGTAACACCGGCTGATGACAGTCCGAATACGACGTAGTCATTGGTACAGTCGGGCGGAGCGCCAACATCGAAGGAAAATTTCGCCGGGAAGTTAAATGCAGCAACTTTGCCTCCTAAAGGAGAAACGTTCCAATCGCGTTGGAGGCCAGAGTTGTCCACGGCAGTTGGCAGGGGATCGACACCGTGGAAGACATTCGAATTCGGAGCCTGCCAACGTTGTATCGCCTGATGCAGAATGCGCGCTTCCCGGTAAATCAGATCCGGGTGCCGGGCCAGCGCATCGCGGCTGAACACGATATGGCGTTGGGACCAGTCTTGCGGAACTCCGGTGTGCCTCGGAACAACAACTCCCTGAGCGCACATACTTGGCACAAGAACGAAAAACGCCATACACCACACCGCAGCAGCAATAACACCAGGACGCCTTGGCTTCACAGCTACCTCCGATTGCGATTGGATTGCCGCTATTGTAGCCGCTTTTCGGTGGAGCGCATAACTGATTTTGGACCGCTTGTCCTTCTTGCGCAGGGACTTCCGATCCGACGTGCCACGAGAGTAACCTTCCTCAAATCACTGAAGTCAGGTGCAGCGAGAGTCGTACGACGGGGGGGACTTGGCGATCCGGGAGTTCGCCGTTCGGGGCCGATAGCTCTTGTTCGCCGCAGATTTCAGATTCCTGGCGACCTGTGGAACAATAAGTGACTCGGGCTTGGTCCCAGATGGCATCGATGATAGGCACATTGAACAGCCTTCAACTTGCGCTCCTATCGGCAGCGATCCTTGGGCTCCGTCATGGATTCGATTATGACCACATTGCCGCCATCTCCGACATCACCAGTTTGCAAACCAGTCGCTGGCGCGGTATGCGGCTTGGGTTGCTTTACGCTCTGGGACACGCGGCAATGGTTGCAGTGCTGGGCAGCGCCGTCATCGTGTTTCAGCTCTCGATACCTCATGGTATCGATCGGATCGCCGAGCGGTTGGTGGGACTGACCTTGCTGATTCTCGGAGTCTATGTTCTGGGATCGCTTTTCACAGGGAACCCGGCGCCTCGCAGCCGCTTTCACGTCATCGCCGGCGCATTGCGCTGGATCCATTGGAAGATGAAAAGCTACTGGCACGATCACGATCTCCCGCGTCCGGCGAACAAGACCTGGAATTACAGTGCGAAGTCCGTGCTCATGATTGGCGTTGTGCATGGGCTTGGCGCGGAGACGCCGAGCCAACTGATGATCTTTTTACTGGCGGCCAATCTTGGCGGAATCGGCAAGGGCTTTCTCGGTCTGACAATGTTTACCGCGGGATTGCTGGTGATGAACACGATGATGACGGCGTCGGCAGTAGGGCTTTTCGGATTCAGTTCGGGGCTGCCGCGCTTCCAGTTTGTAGTCACCGCGCTGACGGCGATCTATAGCCTCGCGGTTGGCGCTTTTTTCCTGTTCGGGTCATCGGGACTACTACCACCTCTGGGATGAGGCTGTGGACGGGTTGCCTGGATGCCAGGGACAGTTATCCCAGGGTCATCATCGCCGTGTCATCATCTGCTGGCATCGAAGATTCCAGATAATTCCTCTTCGCCTGTAATAAATTCTGACAGAACCTGCGACTTAGTAATACAATGGCCGACGAAAGTTACCCGAGGGGGTATTTGATGACAAACATTGCTAAGGCAATAGTCCGGCTCCGCGAGGAACGCCGGGATGCACAGAACCAGGTCCAAAAACTTGGGGAAGCGATTTCGGTTCTCGAAAAGCTTACCCGAGGCCCGGGATCGACCGGAGGAGCGCAACATCGCGCTAAGCGCGTTCTCTCCGCGGCAGGGCGCCGGAGAATTTCTTTGGCGCAGAAAGCACGATGGGCGAAGATCAGACAGATCAAGAAAGCAGCCTAAACGCCGGACGGGCTGCAGGCTACGCGATTTCCCCCGCGAGATTGAAGCCCGCCGGATTTTTCTCTTAGACAAACTGGTCTAACGCAACCCTCGATCTTTTTTTTGCTTGGTCCTCCTTCGCCACTTCGACCCCGCACAAACGTACGACTTATGCCTCCTAGCTGTGTCCTCCGGTGACCTCGCGCACGATGCTGCCGACAAATGCCTTGGCATCTCCGAATAGCATCAGGGTGTTATCGAGATAGTAGAGCGGGTTATCAATGCCCGCGAAGCCCGGATTCATGCTGCGCTTGATGACCATCACGGTATGGGCTTTGTCAACGTCGAGGATAGGCATCCCGTAGATGGGGCTGGAAGCATCGGAGCGGGCGGCAGGGTTGGTGACGTCGTTGGCGCCAATCACCAGCGCGACATCGGTCTGAGGGAAGTCACCATTGATTTCTTCCATCTCGATCAGGCGGTCGTAGGGAATATCCGCTTCGGCCAGCAGCACATTCATGTGGCCCGGCATACGTCCGGCAACAGGGTGAATGGCGAAGCGCACGTCCACTCCCCGCTTGGTCAGAGCATCGTAAAGTTCGCGCACTTTGTGCTGAGCCTGGGCCACTGCCATGCCGTATCCGGGAACCACGATGACCCGGTTTGCGCCGGAAAGGATGGCCGCGGCCTCTTCCGGGGTCGCGCTGCGAACGGGTCTGGCTTCTTCTCCTGCCGCGGATGCAGCTTGTACCTGACCAAAGGCCCCGAACAATACGTTGGTGAAGGAACGGTTCATGGCTTTTGACATGATGATGGAAAGGATGAGGCCCGAGGATCCGTCGAGCGCGCCCGCAATGATGAGCAACTTGCTGTCGAGCACGAAACCCATCGCCGCCGCCGACAGACCGGCATAGCCGTTCAACAACGAAATGACAGTCGGCATGTCCGCGCCGCCGATAGGGATGATCAACAGCACGCCGAACGCCAGCGCGATGAGTATCATGAGCGGAAACAGTGTCCGCGATTCGGGATGCAGGACCAGAGTTACGGCGATCGCCAAGGCGCCCGCGAGGAGCACAAAGTTGACGAGGTTCTGGCCTTTGTAAGTCAGTGGCCGCTGCGGCAGAATTTCTTGCAGCTTACCGGCGGCCATCAAGCTGCCGGTGACCGTCAACCCTCCGAGAATGACCTCGAGAGACAGCACCGCCATCATGAAGCGAGAGATATCTGGCGAGCGCAGGTAAAACTCGGCCGAGCCGACCAGCGTCACGCACAGTGCGCCAAAAGCGTGACTGAGCGCGGTCCGCTGTGGAACCGCAGTCATCGCCACCTCCCCCAGCGGTACGCCGATGATGGTACCGAGCACAAGCGCAATGAAGATCAGCTTGTAGTCCACGATGCCGTGGTGCAGCAGCGTGCCGCAGATGGCCAGCAGCATGCCGATTTCGCCCGCCCAGATGCCATGGCGTGCCGTGGTCGGCGAACTCATCCACTTCAGCGAGAGGATGAACAGCACGCTTGCGATGAGATACAAAAGCTCAATGATGACCTGGCCACCCGCGAGATCGGTGGTCATTACTTGCCTACCGATTTGGCCGCCGGTGCGGCCGCGGGACGACTGGATTTGAACATCTTCAACATGCGGTCCGTGATCAGGAAGCCGCCGACAATGTTGCTTGTGGCCGCGACCACGGCGATGAATCCGAAAACGGTGGAGAGCGTGCTCTTATGCTCGCCCACGAGGAGAATCGCACCCACAACCGCGATCGCATCCAATGCGTTAGTGAGCGACATCAACGGAGTATGCAACAGGGGCGAGACTCGCCGGATCACTTCAAATCCGATGAATCCCGCGAGCACAAAAATGAAGAGTGCGTTGATCAGGTTCGAACTACTGTTCATCTTTCCTCCGTGTTCGTTCGTGGAGCGCCGGGCGTCCCCGCCCGGCTGGACGGGCGAGGCGCCCGTCTCTCCATACGATCATGATGTCAGCGCGGGCAAAGTAAAGAACTCGCGAACCCTTGCGTTCACAATCTCGCCACCGCGCGTGAGCAGGGTCTCACGAACAATTTCATCTTCCAGGTTCAGATTCAATTTTTGATCCTTGATCAGGTGCGTCAGGAAAGCAGTGATGTTGCGCGCATACATCATGCTCGCGTGATAAGGCACGCCCGCGGCCACGTTGATCGCTCCGATGATGGTCACGCCGTGCTTGACGACGGTCTTGCCCGCCTCGCTGATCTCGCAGTTACCGCCACGTTCGGCCGCCAGATCGACGATCACCGAACCCGGCGCCATTCCCTTCACCATATCTTCGGTCACTAGTACCGGCGATTTCTTTCCCGGAATCACAGCCGCGGTGATCACCACATCGCTTTCCTGCACTGCTTTTCCCAGCAACTCGCGCTGCCGCCGGTAGAAGTCTTCATCCTGCGCGGTGGCATATCCGCGAGCATCCTGCGCGTCCTTCGCCTCGATGGGAAGCTCGACAAAACGTCCGCCGAGACTCTGCACCTGCTCTTTCGCCGCCGGTCTTAAATCGTAAGCTGAAATCACCGCGCCCAGGCGGCGCGCGGTCGCGATCGCTTGCAGTCCGGCAACGCCTGCCCCGATCACAAATACGCGGGCGGGCGTAACGGTTCCAGCCGCAGTGGTGAGCATGGGAAAGATGCGCGGGTGGGAATCGGCCGCCAGCAGCACCGCCTTGTATCCGCAGACTGTTCCCATCGAGGAGAGCGCGTCCATGCTTTGGGCGCGGGTGGTGCGCGGCATCAACTCCACCGAGAACGCGGTGACGCCAGCGCGCGCGATCTCCTGCACGACGTCCAATGAGCCGAAGGGGCGCAGGAATCCGATGAGTATCTGGTCGCGGCGAAAAAACGGCACATCCTCTTTCCCCGTCACGTCATTGGAACCGTAGCAAAGAACCTGTACAACAATGTCAGCGGCAAATACTGCACCGCGGTCGGCGACGAGCTTCGCACCCTTGTCGGCGTACTGGGAATCAGGATAGCCGGCCTCGATTCCAGCGCCGGACTGTATGTGGACTTCGAAACCTGCCTTGGTCAGCGTCTGGAGAACTGCCGGCACGAGCGCAACCCGCCGATCCCCAGGATAAATTTCTTTCGGCACACCGATGATCACGAGACCTGCCTGTTGCGATTCTCTCTATCGCGATTGAGAAGACTCGAGCCGCCCGGCTCACATCAAGCCTGCCCTTGCGGGCAACTTCCGAGGAACCGAGGATTCTAGTTGAGCGGATGGGCACGCGCAAATGGCTTCTTGAGAAAAGTGAGACTTCAAAGCGACAGGCTCAGATGGAGGCCGTCGTCATCGTTATCGGATGCGGCCGATACGGCGATGTCAGCGCAGTTTTGGACGATCCAATCGGCACCGGCGTCTTCGAGATCGCGGCGGGGCATGGTTGTAAGAAATGCAATCACTCTTGAGCCAGCGGCCTTGCCCGCGCGGATTCCAGCCGGCGCATCTTCTACCACGATGCAGTCCGACGCGGCAAACCCCAGCTTCGCCGCCGCCTTCAGGTAAGGCTCAGGATCCGGCTTTCCGATCTTCACGTCGCTCGACGTAATCATGGTCCTGGGAATGGGCAGGCCCGCCGCCCGCAAACGCACCTCGGCCAGCGGGCGCGTACCTGAAGTCGCAATGGTCCAGCGTTCCGGAGGCAGGATGTCCAAAAGTTGCCGAGCGCCCGGCAGCAGGACCACGCCATCGAGATCCTCCATTTCCCAGCGTTCGACTATGCGATCTTCGCGGTCGATATCATGCGGGTCCGCGTTGGGCAGCAGTTCGCGGATTGTGGTTCGGCTCGGGCGCCCGTGCGCCATGTGGACCACGGTCTCTGGATCAAAGCAGTGTTCAACCGCCCACCGATGCCACACTCGCGCGACCGCTGGAGTGGAATCGATCAGCACGCCGTCCAGGTCAAAGAGCAGGGCACTACAGCGGATCGTGTGCATTTTATCTAATTTACATTGCTCAGGAGAAATCGATGGGTGGGACGGCTCCCGTTCGTGGGTCAGCGCCGGGAACAAGTTGGATTGGTGAGCGCGGCAGGATTCGAACCTGCGACCCACGCCTTAAAAGGGCGTTGCTCTACCACCTGAGCTACGCGCCCTACCAATTTCAATCTAACATATTTTCTGCGCGCTATCCTGCGCCCCGTCGACGGTGACGTTGCCGGCGCAAAAGCGATACACTCTGCATTTATGCAGCGTTCCAGCTTCTTCTGGGCAAAACTTGCGTTTGTTGTTTGCGCGATTCTGTCGCCGTTGCCGGGCCACGCGGCGAAGAAAAAGCAGTTGCCCGCAGTGCGCTGGACGGCTGGTGCGCCCGGTTGCGCGTTCGAACGCGGCGAGGACGGCCGCTACCGTTGGACAATGACCGGACATGACCTCGCCATCACGCTCCTGGTGGATTCGCAGGAACTTAGAAAGAGCCGCCGCCGCTTCTATCACCTGCTCGGCATGTACGTCAGTGTGACGTATACCGGTCAAAACAAATTTGAGTTCCCGGCGGACGTGCGGATCGACTTCGTTCGCCACCACGACGTTCTTGAGGGCTTCATGGATCCCACGGAACTCTCCACCAAATTGCAGAACGACATCGATTCGCTGGTCTTCAAAACCGAGCGCCAGATCAAGAAGAATCCCAAGATCACCGAAGAAAAAACGGCTTACCTGCGAGAGTACGAAAAGGAAGCCGCAGAGTTCATCGAGTTTCTGAGCACGCAGAGCCTCGATCCCGACACGGTGACGCTGAACCCGGGCAATCCGGAGGCCCACGGGTGGGTCTTCTTCGCGACCAGCAACAAATGGATTGGCCCGTGGAGGGATCGGGAAGATTTCATTCTCGGCGTCTGGATGGAAGACAGGGTTTGGCAATTTCCCTTCTCGCTGCCACCGACGGAGGGCGACCTGATCCTGCGGAAGCCGCCGGAGTAGGCGGGCGCAGACTTGCGAGAAAATTGTGTTACAGTTTGCGTGCTCATATTCCGTGCTCGCGTCCATGGTTATGGAGATTGCTCCGAAACCGCTTGAAGCCAAGAAGACCGCAGCAGTGTTTTATTGCCCAGTCTGCGCCGTGGAAGTCAGCGATCCACTGACCTGCGGCGATTGCTCGGCCGTTATTTGCCGACGCTGCGGAACGCCGCTGGAATCTTCCGATGAACTGGGCATGGGATGAATCACGTCGCTACCGCCGTCTTGGATCCTGAACCTGGAACATCCAATGGGAAACCAAGTCTCGTTCGTGGGCTTAGCCTGCTTGACTCCGTGCTGCTGCTGGTTAGCGGCATCATCGGCTCTTCGATTTTTCTTACTGCCAAAGACATCGCTGGTCCCTTGCCGCATCCCTTCTGGTTTTTTCTGGTTTGGGTGATGGGCGGAGCAATTTCGCTGTGCGCCTGCGTCGCCTTCGCGGAACTCGGCTCCATGTTTCCCGACTCCGGCGGACAATACATTTACCTCCGCGAAGCCTATGGCGACCTGGTTGCGTTTCTTTACGGATGGATGTTGTTCGCGGTTGCAAATGGCGGCAGCATCGCAGCGCTGTCCGTCGCTTCCGCGGCCTACATGGGAAACATTATTCCTGCCATTTCACAACGGCATGTGATTTTCTCGTTGGCGGGATATCCGTTCACGCGTGCGCATGCGGTTGGGCTGCTGTTGATCGCCATCCTCACTTGCGTCAACGTCCTCGGACTGCGCCGGGGCGCGCTTCTCCAGAATATTTCCACCTGGACGAAGTTCACTGCGATGGCAGTCTTTGTTGTCTTAGGATTCGCTATCGGCAAGGGACATTGGTCGAACTTCAGTGCGCACGCGGCGGGCGGCTTGAGCATGGGATTAAGTCTCGGACAATTAATCTCCGCTTTCGGAGTGGGCTTGATCGCTGTGTTCTGGGCATATGACGGCTGGGTCTACGTCACGTGGGTCGCCGGCGAAGTCAAAGACCCACGGCGCAATGTACCGCTGGCCATGGTCTTAGGCGTGCTTGCGGTCGGCACGATTTACCTCGCCATGAACATGACGTATGTTTACGCCATGCCGCTGAATGAGATTGCAAGATACGAAACGATCGCCCACGCCGCCGCGACAAGACTCTTCTCGCCCGCGGCCGCAGTCTGGTTGTCCGCGATGATCGCAATTTCGTGTTTTAGCGCGGCGGCGGCTTGCACGCTTTCGGGATCGCGCGTCTACCTCGCCATGGCGCAGGATGGTGTTTTTTTTCGTCGCATGGCTGTCATCCATCCCAAGTGGCGCACGCCCGCCTTCAGCCTGATCGGACAAGGCATCTGGGCCGCGGTGCTCACCATGAGCGGACGCTACGATCAGCTTTATACCTACGTCATTTTTGGCATGGTGCTGTCCTACACGCTGACCGTAATCGGACTGTTCGTTTTGCGTTGGAAACGACCCGACGTACCCCGCCCCTATCGCTGCACCGGGTACCCTTGGCTGCCCGCGATTTACGTCTTCGTCGGAGGTGCCTGGACGCTTAACACGATTATTCAGCGGCCAACCGAAGCGTTCTGGGGCGCGACGATTGTGCTGCTTGGGGTGCCGGGATACTTGTATTGGAAGCGCAGGAGCCGCACGCAACTCGCCGCCTGAAATTCGCCTTGCCCATCGTGCGTCTCTCTGTAATCCTTACCGCTCGCGTTTTGCTGGGTGAAAAGACACTTTCACGTGAGTAATCCAAGGTCAGAAGGACGGCCAGAAGACCGACGAGACCGCCGACCACTTCCCTCCTCCGGATCCAGCGCCTCCATCGCCGAGGCCGCTGCTCCGAACCGCCCCAAGCGGGTCATGGGATTTCGCGACTTGCTGCTCTTCTACGTAGTTACTGGCATCAGTCTGCGTTGGATCGCCACGGCTGCTGCCGCCGGTCCCAGTTCGATCGTCATCTGGATTGGCGCCTGGCTCGTCTTCTACACGCCACTCGCGCTCTCGGTCATTGAACTTTCTTCGCGCTATCCGAATGAAGGCGGCCTCTACGTCTGGTCGAAGCACGCTTTCGGCGACTTCTCCGGCTTCATGGCCGCGTGGACTTATTGGACCAGCAACCTTCCTTACTTCCCGGCTGTGCTGTACTTCGCCGCCAGCAACGTGCTTTTCATGCGGCAGGCGCAGTGGGGATATCTTTCCGCAAACCCGACTTTCTACATTGTCTTTGCGCTGCTGACGCTTACCGCCGCTACATTGTTGAACGTCGTAGGACTCAACGTTGGAAAATGGTTGCATAACATCGGCGCGCTCGCCATGTGGATTCCCGTTCTGATCGTCATCGGCATGGGCCTGCTCGCGTATCACCGCTTCGGATCGGCGACGACGTTCTCGATCCACAGCATGACACCCAGCGTGCGCCTGAACGACATCATCTTCTGGTCGATACTGAGTTTCGCTTTCGGCGGATGCGAAACCGCGTCCTTCATGGCAGAGGAAGTCAAGGACGCGCGCCGCACCATTCCGCTGGCGCTTTTCGTTGCAGGACTCACGGTCGCGTTCTGTTACATCATCGGAACGGTCTGCGTGTTGCTGGCGCTGCCCTCGTCGGAAGTCAGCAGCCTCCAAGGCCTGGTACAGGCGATCGCCAAGACTTCCGATCGTGTTGGTCTGCCCTTCTTTGTTCCGGTCGCAGCGTTTCTGATCGCGCTTAGTAACATCGGCGCATCGGGCGCATATCTTGCCGCCGTCGCCCGGTTGCCCTTCGTGGCCGGCATTGACCGCTATCTGCCGGCTTCGTTTGGATCGCTTCATCCTCGCTGGGGCACGCCCTGGGTCGCGCTGCTAACCCAGGCAGTGATCGGTGCGATATTTATTTTTCTGGGTCAGGCCGGCACCTCGGTCAAAGGCGCATATGACGTGCTGGTCAGCATGGGCGTGATCACCTATTTCATTCCGTACTTGTATTTATTTGCTTCGATGTTCAAGCTGCAGAGCGAACCTGCCGCGGAAGGAGTAATTCGAGCGCCCGGCGGAAAGCCGGTGGCCTATGCGCTCGCGATCGTGGGCTTCATAACCACAACGTTCACCATCGCTCTCTCCGTTTTGCCGCCGCCCGACGAGCCGAACAAGACGCTGGCCGTGTTCAAAATCGTCGGCGGCTGCGGGGCGCTGGTGCTGATCGGGGTTGGACTGTACTGGGCGGGGAAGCGGCGGGCGCAGAGGAGTCCGGACTTTTCGCGGTGACGCGTTTGTTGGACGCTAAACTTCTTGCGGCCCTACACGGGCACTGCCGTCTTTCGCTTCGGATTAAAGAACGGTAGCGACACCACCGTCGCTGTTGTCTTCATCCGCTGCGCTTCGATGGTCAATTCCATTTGCAGCTTGGTGCCGGGCTTGGAATACTCGGTACCCACGCTAGCCATTGCAATCAGCTTCTTCAGCAGCGGAGAGAATGCAGTCGTCGTAGCCTTGCCCACATGCTTGGCATTGGAATTGGCGGAATTGGCATAGACGGGTACCGCAACGCGCGACGCCTGGCTGGGCGCTGCCGGAGAGAGTCCAAACTTGTCGAACTGCTCTTCCACTTCCACCCAATCCACTTCCAGCCCAACTAACTGTCGCGCCACGCCTTGCTTGTTGTCTCGAGCCAGTGCGCGCTTGCCGATGAAATTCTCTTTATCGAGATGCACCATCTTCCCGAAGCCAAGCTCATACGGCGAGTACTTCTGGGACGGAATCAGCGCCTTCTTGGAACTCGTGTAATCGACTTCGATCAGCAGCAGCCCCGCTTCCACGCGCGATACATCTAGCGCCAGCATTCCGGCGGCATGAATATCGAACTGTTTGCCCTTGTTCATCAGCGCGTCCCAAACCTTAACCGCATCGTTCCATGGAATCCATATTTCGTAGCCGAGGTCGCCGGTGTATCCGGTGCGGGAAATATCTACTGGAACGCCGGCAATCTTGCCGCTCGTCTTGCAGAAGTATTTCAAGTTGGTGATGTCGGCCTCCGCCACCGTCTTCAGGAGTTTCGCGGAGGCCGGCCCCTGCAGCGCTAGAGCCGCCGTCTGCTCAGAGATGTCTTCAATCTGAACGTCCATGTTCAGGCCGTTCTGCCGGAACCAGCGCAGGCTTGGATCGGCGGCCGTCCAGCGATATTTGTTTTCTTCGAGCCGCGTAATTGTTCCATCGTCAATGACCTTACCGTCTTCATCGCACCAGCAGGCATAAATGACCTGCCCCACCGCGACTTTGTTTACGTCACGCGTGATCACGCGGTTCACCAGTTTGGTCGCATCTTTCCCGGTGATCAGATACTTGTAAAGCGGCGAAATATCAATCAGCGCGCACGCATTGCGGATCGCGTTGTACTCGTGCTCGTGATGCACTTCGTACACGCTGACCGTGTAGTATCCCGACCACTCGCGGTAATTCAGACTCTGGCAGAGGGCGAACGTTCTCTCGTGAAATGCAGTTCCAATGGGCAAGGCGACCTCGTGTAGTGGTTTCCCCTGTGTGCTTTTTCCCTGTGAGCCTCTGTGACCTCCGTGGTGGAGAGAAGGTCTTAACCACAGGGGACACAGAGATCCACAGGGAGAAACCTGAAGAAACTCCGATGCCGGATTATATGCACTGCCTCGCCTCGCGGCAAGTAACGAGATGGATTGACCATAAGTCAGCAATCGCGCGTAAGTAGAGACAAAACGGCACTTTCTCGATAGAATGACGAGTCATTTTCTGGCGGAATTTCCCGTCAATCTGGATTAATCTATGCCTGCTGTTTCAAGTGCTACGAAGTA
>Ga0307474_10001229_pt1 | contig 18658 bp, 26 predicted proteins | sample atmos_gasesECM1C_2_FD_203312 | JGI IMG/M metagenome (GOLD analysis project Ga0307474, IMG submission 203312) | Hardwood forest soil microbial communities from Morgan-Monroe State Forest, Indiana, United States - atmos_gasesECM1C_05 | ecosystem: Environmental > Terrestrial > Soil > Temperate... | reverse complement strand
TTGAATCACCGATTCAAATCCGGCCACTACCGCCACGACCGCTCTGCGTCGTGTGCAGCGCGTCCCGGCGATTTGACGTCCCGCACTCCGGGCAGTCGCCCATGCGATGCTTGCAGCTCGTCGTGGGAGGGATCTCCTCCACCCAGTACGCGGTCGCATCGACACGCAGCTTGCTCGTCGATGCGGTCCTCATGCGCTCGCTTCGCACGGTCACGCCTCCGTGAGCTGCGTGACGATGCCGATCGAGCAAGCCGCGGACAGGAGTGAACGCGCCTGGTCCGCGGTCATCTCCTCCGGCCAGAACTCCTCTTCGCTGCCGTCCTCGAACAGCACGCCGATCATCGGATCGTGCGGGTACGTCTGCGCGCACCCGCACTGGTACTCCAGGTAGAGGACCGTGCCGCTCTTGCCGATGAACGGCGAGACGTCGTGGATGTACGTGTCGATGGCCGCCACGACGCGCACAGCCTGTCCCGGCTGGTAAGGCGCTCCGTCCACACGCTCTCGAATGGGTCTCGCGCCGAGCATCGTCAGCGTCCGCCCGCGCGCCCGAACTGCTTGTCCCGCTCCAACATCGCCGCGCGCTCGGGCGTACCGTGAGTGCCCTGGGCCCGCATGAGCGCAGAGCACTCCTTGCAGTTGGGCGCGTACCCCTGATGACCCCAGCGGTGGAGGCGATCGCCGCCTCTGCACGGCTTGCCGTGCGGACAGAGATGCGGATGACTCCCCCGGTTCGAGGCCACCTTGCCGTCCACCGGAAAGTGCGCGACGACGCGGCCGCAGACGTGGCATGGGCCCTTCGTGTGCTCGGCACCGACCACGGGGACGCGCAGCGCCCGAGGGTGACCGGCGAGGCCGCTACCCCTCGCATCCAACGGACTAACTGCTCCGTTGCTCCGGCTCCGTACTTGCCCTACCGGCGTTCCCTCCGGCGGTACGTTCCGAACTTGAGCTACGGTCACCCTCGATCGCTGCACGTTCTCACTCCGGTGCGTTCAGGCTAGCACGTGTTCGACAACGTGTTAGACGTTGTCTGGTGCGCATCCGCGAAGTGAGCGACCTGCACCTGGAGTACCACAGAGATCGCGGAGTCGAGTGCATCAACCGCATCGACAACCGCGACATCGACCTGCTCGTCCTGTCGGGCGACATCACTTCGGCGAACTTCGCAGCTTCGGCCTTCGAGCGGTTCCGCAAGCGGTTCGACTGCCCCATCGCGCTCGTGGCTGGCAACCACGAGATGCACAAGTCGAGTCCAGCGCTGGCGCGCCGCGTACTGCGCGCCGCCACGAGTCGCTTGCAGGGCTTCCACTGGCTGGACGACGCGATCATCGAGGTGGCCGGACGGCGCGTGCTCGGTTGCACGCTCTGGTACACGCGCCCGAAGGTGCCGAGTCACCCCAGCATCGTGAGCACACAAGACCAGTGGGAGCGCGGCGTCATCCGCACGCGCGCAAAGGACGGCAGCATCGAGCAAGACCTCTTCGCCGACTTCGAGCACATCTCGGGCCTCTACGACTGGGTCTATCAGGCGGCCGACAAGTCGATCGCGTTCCTGCGCGACAACCTGCGCGAGGGGGACATCGTCATCACCCACTTCCTTCCGTCGCCGCGATCGGTGTCACCGCGCTTCCAAGATCCACCCAGCATCAACACGGGCTTCTTCGTGACCGACGTGCACGCGCTCATCGAGGAACGCAAGCCAGCCCTCTGGTTTCACGGCCACACCCACGACTCGTTCGACTACCGCATCGGCCCGACGCGCATCGTCTGCAACCCGATGGGCTACCCCCACGCGCCCAACGCCAAGTACAGCGAGCGCCTCACCATCACCCTGTAGAAGGAGACGCGGCGATGATCGTCCCCGGCTGGCTCATGGCTCTCCCGCTCGCGATCGGGATGACCGTCGCCTTCTTCTGCATCTTCCGCTTCGTCAAGTCGGACACGCGGCGGGCGCTATGGCTCCTGGCGACGATGGCGGGCGTGCTCGTCTACTACGCGGCCGCCAGTCCGTTCGAGATCGTCGACGATGACAGCCAGCCCACCGTCGTGTGGGGTGACGAGGCGACCGTCTGAAGAACACACCCATGGGGACTTTTTGTCCTCTTGCGGCATGTCATACACGCGGTAAAACATTGCCATGGACCTGCCTCACCTTTCGTGGAAGCGCCTCAACGAGGACAACTGGCTGAGTACGTGCGGTCTGTACCACCTGCGGTGCCAGCAGAACTGGGTCAAGACCGAGCGCCTCTTCGGCGCGCGCGCTCTCGCCTCCCCCGAGGACTGGACGGAAATGGGCGACCTCGAAGGATGGTTCGTGACTGGCGTCAGCTTCCACAAGGCGCGCCGGGCTTGCCGCCAGCACGCCGCGGGAGAGCCCATCACGCAGCCCAAGGGCCGCGGTCGCAAGAAGGGCTTCCGGCACTCGGAGGAGACGCGCCAGAAGATAAGGGACTCGCATCGCGTCGCTCGCGGCAGATCGGATCCGGAGGACTGCATCGTACCCGTGCCGAGTTCGCCGGAGCCCATCCCGGGACCTTTGCCGCGTGAGGATCTCGTCAGCGATCTGCGACATGTCGTCGAGATCGCCGCGAACTACGTCGGAGGACACATCCACGAGCCGACGTCGCTCCAAGCGTGGACGCGATGGATCGAACAGATCGGTCAGGAGGTCGAGCAGCACCTCACGCGACTACGCACGTCACCGCCAGGCCGCAGCCTCGGATCAGCCACGGCCGCATGAGCACGACTTCCGCGGGAACGGTCAACGTCGACCGGCTCGTCGAGAGCCTACGCCCGGCCGGCGAGCGCGGTCTGACCGCCTGCGAGATCACAGCCAAGACGGGCCTGACGCTGATCGAGATCCAGACGGCGTGCTTCCACGCGCAGAAGAACCGCATCGAGACGAATGACCGGCCGGGCAGCGGCTACCACAAGCCGACGACCCGCCTCTGGCTCTCGATCTACGAACGCGAAGGCATGCACCCGAACGCGGGCGAGGTCATGGCGTGGCTCAGCCGACCCCTGCCGCGGAAGTACATAGAGAACCATCGGCCCGAGATGAAGGCTGCGCTCGCTGAGCTGGTCAAGCGCCGCCTGGTCAAGAGCACGGGCACGCCCGCCGTCTGCTACCGCGCCGATCGACCCGCTCACGAGGATCGCGCCGCCAGGCTATCGAAAACGTGGCGAGCCCTCGATGCCCTCGACCCGGACGACCGCAGTCAGCTCGGCGACATGCTCGACGCCATGGTCACGTGACGGCAGAGTAGACTGCCCCAAGGAGACCGCGTGAACGTCGTCGAACTGCCCGTCAACGAGCGCCCGGATGGGCGCTACTACCGCGAGTTTCACATCGGCGAGCACGAATGCCATGGCGGGGCTCGCGTCCGTACGGTGCTCATCATCGAGGGCCCTGCGCGTGTCGCTGCGCGCGGCAAGCGCGTCATCAACGATTACTTCATCCGCCGCGAGAAGCTCGTCCCTGGCTCGCCCGAGTGGCAGGTGCTGATGCCACGCACGCAATTCGTGAAGCTCTCCCAGGAGGACATGTTCGCGATCATGGCTGTCATCTGCCAGGTCAACAGCGGGAGGAACGCCGAGGGCCGCACGAACGCGACCGCGCGCAGAACAGAATGGCTGCGACGCGTGCGGTCTGACGAGGAGTGAAGCATGCGAGGCGACTTCATGTTCATCGAAGCCGATGCGCTGGCGCTCTGCTCAACCAGCAGCGCCGCCAAGTCGCACGGATGAGGCTCGCCATCATCACCGACGTGCATGGCGACATCCATGCCCTCCGCGATGCGCTCGCGCACGCGGAGCGACTCGCCTGCGATCAAGTCGTCTGCGCAGGAGACCTCATCGACCACGGTCTCTTCCCGGAGGACACCATCGCCCTCATCCGCGAGCGCTGCATTCCGACCATCCGCGGCAACCATGACCATTGGGCCATCCAAGACCCCGGTCGTGCACTCGCATGGGACTTGTCGGACGAGGCGGTGAGCTTCCTGCGCGAGCTGCCGACATCCTGGCGCTTACGCATCGGCGACCTACGCGTCGCCATGCATCACGCCAGGCCCGGCAGCGACATGGTCGGCATCTACCCGGACATCCCCGAGGACGATGCGGCCGCGCTTCTGGAGGCCGACGACTGCGACGTGCTCATCGTCGGACACACGCACCTGGCCTTCGAGAGGTTCGTGACGGGCGGACGCCTGCTCGTGAACCCCGGGTGCCTGCTGCGCGATTCCGCAGAGCCGATGCAGGTGCCGCCGCTCGGCACCTTCGGCGTCCTGGAACTACCCGCCATGACGTTCACGGTGTATTTCTCACGAACCGGCGAGGTCTTCAAGCACCAGCGTGGCAGCCCGAACGGATCCGAGCCCAGCGCGCAGCCGAGTGGCTTCGAGCGCGCGCCCGGAAGTCTCCTCTACATGCCCGTCAAGGGCTCGTAATCGGACCGGGCGGAAGAAGGTTCCGGGGATCCTCGTCGTCCTTCGCGTGCGCCAGAAGAAGAGCGTCGCGTCTCTCGCTCCTCGGGAAGTAGCCGTACGCGGCCTCGAACTTCTTGAAGGCGCCCTGGATGGGCGCTCCGCTGGCGATCGTGTCGCGGACCCACTGCGCCAGCTTGGCGACCTTCGCGCTCTGCGTGTCGTCGTCACGCGGATCGTTGCCGTCGAAGAGCGCCATGTTGGCGTTGACCGAGTGCGGCGTCATTAGTTCCCGGCTCGCGCTCGCCCTCTGACAGTCGGGATTCGTGCACTGCTTGCCAACGATGAGGCGGCTGCACCACGGACAGTGCTTCTCCTCCTCGACCTCGTCGACCACGATCGGCTCGCCGAAGAGGTCGTACTTCCGATCCGCCATCGGGCTGCCGTGGATCCAGCTGATGCCACGCAGATCGATGAGCAGCGCCCTCCTCTTTCCCGGGAAAGCCCTCATCACACGGCCGACCATCTGGATGTACAAGCTCGCGTGATCGCAGCCGCGCGCGATGATGCAAACCGAGCACTCGGGATCGTCCCAGCCTTCCGAAAGCACGTTTACATTGCACACTACACGTACTTCGCCACGCCTGAAGAGCGTGAGGATCGAGTCGCGCTCGTCCTTCGGCGTCTTGCTCTCCACAAACTCGGCTCGGATGCCCGCGTCGTTGAACGCCTTCGCAAACGCTTTGGCGGCCGGGACGTTGGGCGCGAAGACTACGGCTCGCATACCGCCAGCCCAGAGCTGATACGCTTCGAGTGGGTGGCGCGCGACCTCGTCGCTGCGAAGCACGCGCGCGCTGATGCCGTCGTCGTCGGTCGGACGCTGGATGGAGCAGCGCACCAGACCCACACGATCGTCCTGGTCGTTGAGCGCGATGAGGTCGCGCACCTGCGCCGCCACAACCATCGCGTTGAAAATGTCGCCGAGCGCCTGACCGTCGCTGCGCGCAGGCGTTGCCGTCAGACCGATGAGCAGGCAGTCGCCGTAGACTTCGGCCAATTTTCGCCATTCGGTGGCAAGTAAGTGATGACACTCATCCACGATGAGCAGCGACGCAGGAGGGACCTCTCGACGACTCGGATGCGTCAGCGCTTGGATGCTCTGCACCTGCACAGGGGCAGCCGCGTCGAGGCCGAGCGCGCCGACGCGCAGTCCGTACTCAAGCAGCGTGTCGCGCCCCTGCTTAATCAGCTCGCGCCGGTGGGCGCACCACAGCACGTGACCACCTTCGCAGATGTGCACACGCACCGCCTCCGCTGCCGTCCGGGTCTTGCCGCCGCCCGTCGGCATGACGATGAGCACCTTTTTCCTGCCCTCGCGCACGTGAACGCGTGCGTTGTCGAGCGCCCTGTTCTGGTACTCGTAGAGCGGCTTGGCGGCCGCGATGAGCGCGCCGCCGTTGCTACGACCACCGCTCATCGAGAAGCCGCCCGCGTCTTGGAAGGAGCGACGTCGTTCCGGCGCTGCATCATCACCAGGCGGCGCAGCCACGACGACGTCGAGAGGCCCTCCCGTGCGCAGCTATCCTGTAGCCACTTGTAGACATCTCGCGGCAAAATCGCCTGCACGATGAACCGGCGCGGCTCGCGCCTCTTGCGCTCCATGCTGACGTTGTCATAGATCCTCACTCCCCGGTCAAGCACCATGTCGAACATCCTGCGACCACCGCCCGCTCCGAGCTTTCCCCAGAAGCTCTTCACGGTCACGATCGAGACCGAGGTCGTCGTCCTCGCGGAAGATCCATCCGAAGCCGAGCAGCTTGCCCGCGAGTCGATGCGGCATCTCGACGAAGACCAGTGGAGCACGACCGCCAGCGAGATGACGCACCTGCCCGGCGGCTGGCAAGGCGATGCGATCCCGTTCGGACCGGGCGTCAGCGAAGATCCCGACCGCACCATCGACGAGTGGGTCAAGCGCGGTGCCGCCCCGAAGTACACCGAGATTCTCCAGAGGCTCTCCACAGGTCGTATGCAGTGACAGAGCGCGGGGCGGAATACATCGAGCAGATCCTCGGTCGCGACGGACGACTCACCGAGCCAGGCATGTGGCCCGGCGGGTTCCAGTCGCGCGAAGGTCAGCTCATGGGCGCATACCCCATCGACGGCGCCATTCGCAACCGCACCCACGTCATCATCGAAGCCCCGACCGGCACGGGCAAGACGCTGATGTACCTCGTGCCGGCGACCTACCACGCCTCCAAGCACGGCAAGCGCGTCGTCATCGTTACTGCCAACCTCACGCTCCAGCGGCAGCTCATCGACAAGGACTTGCCGCGACTACGCGCCGCGCTGCCATGGCCGTTCACGTACGCCGAGATGAAGGGACGCAACAACTTCATCTGCCGCAAGCGCGCCGACCTCGAACGCGCCGAGCCGAAGCACGACTGGACCCCGCAAGAGAAGTTCCAGGTCGCACAGCTCCTTCACTGGGAGCGCACCTCGCTCGACGGCGACAAGACGCGCTTGCCCACCGAAGTCTTCGACCGTGTCAGCAAGCGTTTCTTCATCAAGTCAGAAGACTGCGACGCCGATCGGTGCGTACATCACCACCGCACGACGAAGAAGGACGAGAACGCGACCCCGCCGCCCGCACCCTGGGAGAACGCTCCGCCCCCAGCGCAGGCTGCCAACGACAGGGTGCCGCTGCCCGAGACGTGCTTCGCCGATCTGGCGCGTGAAGACGCCCTGCAAGCCGACATCATCGTCACCAACTACCACATGCTCTGCATGCACATCCGCGGCTACGCGAAGGTGCTGCCCCTGTTCGACGTCGCGATCCTCGACGAGGCGCACATGGCCGCCGACATCGCGCGCAAGTGCTTCGGCTACGAGATGACGCCTGGCACCATCCCGCACAACGCGGCCGTGCTGCGCGAGATCGCCAAGGACAACCGCGCCGAGCGCGAGCTGGACATTCGCGTGCCTGGCGTGGAGACCATCTACGACGAGGGTCCTGACAACGACAACGCGACGGAGGACGACATCGAAGGCGAGTCACTCGCGCCAGCCGAGAAGATCGACGTGAGCAACATCGATCCCGCCGAGCTGGCCGACCGCCTCGTTCACCTGAGCGACAAGTTCTTCGAGTGCCTGGAGAACTTGCGGGATGCCGCGCCCATTGCGCTCCCACGAGCGGATTTCGTGCCCGACTGGAGGGCCCTCCATCACGCGCTGCTTTGCGCGGCTCGCATCTGCGATGTGCACTCCGATGCCGTCCTCGACGCCAGTCCCAAAGATGCACGGTTCTACAACAAGGCCAAGGACCGCCTCTACCAGATCGCCGATCGCGTCTACGCCGCCATGACGATGCGTGGCGACGATCGCTTCGTCTACATCGTGGCGGAGGAGGACCGCGACAGGAACCCACGACTCATCCTCCAGCAGAAGGCTCTGCTCGTAGATGACCGTTTCCGCGCACGCCTCTTCACCGAAGACACCGCGGTCGTCCTCACGTCAGCCACGCTGAGGACCCACGGCACCTTCAGTCATCTGTGTCGTGACATCGGGCTCGACAAGGAAGCCGCACAGTTTGCGCTCGCCAGCCCATTCGACCTGTCGAAACAAGCTCGCCTCATCATCCCAGCGCCTGACAACGCGCAGATGCCAGCGCCGACGGATCCAGGATTCAATGACACCGTCGTACGCATCCTCCGCCGGGTGATCACGATGGCGCACGGTCGCACGCTCGCTCTCTTCACCTCCTGGGCGCGCCTGCACTACGTCGAGTCGCATCTGGGCGACGTCGGCTACCGAGTCCTTGTGCAGGGACGCATGTCCCGCCAGCAGCTCCTGAAGACCTTCCAGGAGGATGTGAGCAGCGTCCTCCTCGCGACAGGGTCGTTCTGGGCCGGGATCGATGTGCCCGGTGAAGCGCTGTCGTGCCTCGTCATCGACAAGCTCCCCTTCGAGCCGGACGATCCGCTGAGCATCGCGATGAAGGCTGTGATGAAGCGCCAGAAGCTCAACCCCTTCTACGACTGGGTGATGCCCCGCGCGATCCTCACCTTCAAGCAAGGACTCGGACGCCTCATCCGACGCACGACTGATCGTGGCGTCATGATGGTCCTCGACAACCGCCTGACCAAGAAGGGCTACGGCCGGCCGTTCCTGCGTAGCCTCGATCTGCCCGAGGAGTGCATCGTCCACAGGTCCGAGATCATCTCCGAGTTTCTCGGCTACCCGCCAGGCGCCGTCGATCCGTGAAGGCGACGAAGCATCCGAGTCGCTCGCTCGGCCTCGTGACGAGCATCAAGGAACCGGTCTTCCGAATCGTCTACTGCTGCATGTCGTCCGAGCTGCGGGCCGCGTGGTGCCGGACGCCGGGTGCCCAGCACAGGCTGGCTCTCATCGCACGCCTGGCTGCCGGACTCGTCGCGCTCGACGAGCACGGCCGCTGCCCTTGAAGCAGCCGATCCGCACAAAAATAGAGAGCCCGGCAGGGGTTCCGCCGGGCCCTCTCGCGGAGGAAATCGAGCAGCCGCCATGCGCGAGGAAGCCGCTCGAAACGCGCGCGCCGACCCTCGGACATTCGCATGGGATTGTCAATGGTTGGCCACGGCTAGCGACACCCGATTCAGACGATGCGATTGGCGCGCCATAGCTCATGCAAATCCAAGTCGTGGCCGTATCGTTCAGTGCACGCACGCTCAGGCCGCCACACTCGGGCTTCGCGCGGACGACTTGCACGACCTCGTCCCATTGTTATACTCCGCGTTAGACACCATGGCCAAGAAGACCAATACCGCAACCACCTCCATCTCCACCAACACGATCACCAGCTACAAGGCCCAGCGCGACGCCTTCGTCAAGCGCCTCTCGGTCCTCATCCAGGACCAGGCGCGCGTCGACGAGGAGAAGGCGCGCCTCGACGAACGCGCGACGCTCATCGGCACCGAGAAGCGCCTCATCGAGGAAGCCCTCGCCGCAGACGGCAACGGCGCGTCTGGCTCGCGCGCGATCCGCAAGGCGACCGTCCGCCTCAGCAAGGTCGGCAGGAAGCCCTCCGGCGCCATCATGCCGGCCATCTGGGACTTCCTCGTCAAGCACCCCGGCGCCAAGAGCGGCGAGATCCGCCGCGGCATCCGCATCAAGGGCAAGAGCCTCAAGTCGATCTGCAAGACCGAGGAGAAGGCCAAGATGTCCTGCGGCACCGCGCTCAACGCGATGAAGAACACCGGACGCCTCATCGTCAAGGGCGGCCGGAGCAACTACAAGTACTACGTCAACGCGTGACCACGATGACGAACACCGCGGGTCCGGTGCTCGACGAAGATCGAGCACGGACCTTCGCCATCAAGGCACACGGCACGCAGCTCTACGGGTCCGATCCGTACGTCGTGCATCTCGACGATGTCGTGCGAACGCTCAAGTCCTTCGACATGACCGGACCGGTCCTCCTGGCCGGCTACCTGCACGACACCGTCGAGGACACGCCCACGACGCTGGAGGAGATCGAGGCCGACTTCGGTCTGCCCGTCCGCATCCACGTCTGGTCGGTCACTGGCGTCGGCAAGAACCGCAAGGAGCGTCGGCAGTGTATGTACGACCGCATCCGGTCTCTCACCGACCTGCGGGGCGACAGCACGAACCTCAAGCTCGCCGACACGCTCTCGAACGGCCGGCGGAGCCGCGCGGACAACCCGAGCCTCTTCGAGATGTACAAGAGGGAGTTCTCCCACTTCGCCGAGATGCTCGGCGGTCACGGCGATCCGCGCATGTGGGACGAGGCGCGGCGGCTCTTTCTGCCCGACTGAGCGAGCCCATGGCCACACGCAAGCCTGCGCGCACACAACGCTCGCTTTGCCGCGATGGCGTCCGCAGCGCGCTCTCCGGCGTCACGCTCAAAACGGACCACGACGTACTCGTCTGGGCCGTGCTCGCCGCTGGCGCGTACGCGTCGCTCGGATACACGCACACCAAGCGCCAAGACGGCGACGAAGACGTGGCAACCGCATCGGAGGTTGCCGACGATCTGATGAGAGAGGTGCGGCGCCGCCGCCGGTGAGAACGGCTCGCAGGTGTGTTATACCGTGCGTATGACCACTGTTGCGGAGCCCACCACAGCACTGCCCAGCGAAATCGAGCGCGCCCAAAACCTCGCAGCCGTCAAAGCGCTCGAAGCCTACGGCAAATGCTTGCGGGACATGCTGAAGGACGACGTGATCCAGCCGCGCGATATGCACGGCCACGAGCACGTTCACACGGCGCTCTTGCTCGTCGGCGCCGAGAGCGCGCCGACGCCCGTCGCCATCGTCGCACACTGGCGGTTCTCGACCGATCCGGAAGTCATCAAGCGCGTGCTCGCTGCCGACTCCAAGAAGGACAAGGGCACTGGCTGATGACCGACAAGACCAAGCAGTCCGCTCGTCAGGTCCAGGCGGCGACGGGCCTGCCGTACCAAATCTGCAACCAGCTCGTCCGGGGCCAGCTCGTGTGGACCTCGCGGAGTAGCGAGTGCCTCGTCGCGAGCGCACTCTCCTCCGCGCGACGGTGGGCCACGCCCAAGCCCGACGCACCCGTCAAGCCGTGCCGATGCAGCAAGTGCGCGCCTACGCCACGCGACGGCGCGTAATAGCGATCCCCGCGCGCATCCGGCACCGCTTGCACAGCGCCTCGATGCGCCGATCGCGCATCTCGACCACACGCAAGTCGTCCGGCGATCGGCACGATTCGCACAGCCACTGCGCTCGCTCCAGCACAGGCCGAGTCACCGCGACTTCGGTACGTTCGAGGATTCGTACGATGGGAGTGAGCATCCGGCTGCGAACGTCCACCAACGTATCGGGCCTTCGAAGCGCCGTCCAACGGCGCGTGCTACCTTCGGATGGATGCAGCAGACACCCCCGTACCCGCCGCGACCCACCCGTACATCGCTGAGCTGCATGTGCGGCAAGGAGATTCAGGGAGAGGTCCGCGAAGGCCCGAGCTGGGACCAGATGGCCGAGCTGGCAGACCGTCACGGGTGGCTCCCCGTCATCGCAGGAGACGCCGTCGGTGCCAGCGTCGGCTCGCACTTCTACGCGTGCTCGCCGTCCAGCCAGAGCACGTGGCTCGCAAGTCTGAAGTAGCTCCACCGAGTGCTGACCCTTGCGCGCATGTTAGACGTCGCGTAAGACATCGCCGATGGGTCATCGGCTTGTGCACGAGCGTCTTGCCGAGACCGCCCAAGCCGCGGGCAGCAAGAGAGACGAGCGATGACAGGACTTCGTTTCGCACAGCATCGCGAGTACGACATCGTGAGCGACGGCGTCACGGTCTGGGTCAACGGTGCCATGGGTCTTCTCGGTCGCTTCGGACGCAACGGCATCGACATACACCGGCCACTTGCCGCTCAAGCCGAGCATGGCGAGTGCCTCTTCTGCACGAACACGCCGACGACCGCCGTCGACTGGGACGTCTTCGTGAGCAAGATGCAGGAGCTTCATGGAGTGAAGGTGCACGGCAAGTACATCCCGACACGTTTCAAGAAGGCAGCGCCTCCATGAACATCGACAACGACGCCGTCCAGCACACCGTCTTCGCCTGCGGCGAGGACTTCGTCACCATGAGCATCCCGATCGCGTTCCCACCACACGACGGCGAGACGATCCAAGCCGAATTCGTCGCGCAGATGTCGCCCGCACGGGCGCGCCTCTTCGCCGAGAAGCTCTCGCACATGGCCGACCTCGCCGAGGGACTAGGCCAGAAGTTCTCCGCCAAGACGGCCGCCATCGCTCTTGCCGAAACGGACACGTCCGCCTAAGGACAGCGCGCCGATGTCCGAAACCATCTCGCTGACCGACGCCCTCGCTGCGAGCGTTCCGGAAGGCGCTCTCTTTCACGCGAGATGCGTGCTCGATGCCCTGGAAGACACGAAGGTACGTCTCATCCACTGGGACGCGTCGATCGAGATGCCGATCCGCGAGGACAGCATCGAGCAGGCACGACGACTGGTGGGCGCTGATGTCGTGGCCACGGTGCTTCGCAAACGTATCGGCACCTGGCACGCCATCGTCATCCGGTCCCCCTCCGAGCATGAGCTGTGGTGGTTCACGCGCGGCGCGGGGGTGACCGTGCAGTCGCTCTTCGAGGACCACCGCCTCGCCTTCGAGAGCCTGGCGCAAACGCCGCTGCCGTCGTCGATACGAGAAGGCCGCTAGCCATGGGCGGCGCCAGCGCCAGCTCGCTCGTCGGGAGCGGCTACCAGGTCGTGCACATGGGCGAGCCGCTCATCACCGTGGTCGCGCACGGAAATGAGTTCCACGTCTGCCAGCGCTCCGCGCGCGGCGAGAAGTACAAGACGATCGTCGCGTGCTTCTTCGATCGGCGCCACGCCGAGACATTCGGATCCTGGCTCACGATCGACAGCGCACAACCGAAGCCAACGGCCCCCGTCGCACGCTCGCCCGTCCTCAGCGGCGGCAAGACCGTGGGGGCCTACCGCAAGACGATCAGGCGAGGGAGTTCGAGGTCCCAGCCGACACGGTAGTCGCGTAGGCATGTTAGACTGTGCATCGAGGCACCTGCTCCACGCGCCACGGAAGACGCGAAGAGCAGAAGAGGATGGGCGTCCCGGTATTTTGGATCGAACCCACCGATCGTGTTCGTCGGCGACTTCGGAGGTTCCGCTTCTCGAATACGGGACCCGAATCGGTTTGTCCCGCGCCGTTCGGCAGCCACAATGCCTACGCTCCATTCTCCGAGGGGAAAGCGCGCCGGGAAGACGACTGCTGGTCGTTCGACGACGACCATGAGATCCCCGCACATGACGACGCTCGCTGGCCGACGAAGTGTGATGGGTGCCCGTACATGTTCCGGCCGGAAGACGAATGGCAGCTGTTCCACGATCTCATCTACGCGCGCACAGACAACGGCGAGACGATGACGTTGCGTGACTGCCCGGTCGGCGCCATGTGGGACGCCACCTGGTACCCGTGGAAGGGTCCCGACGGCATCTCGCTCATGGTCGCCGTCCCTCCGGAAGGAGGCCCCGGACACGACACATGGAGCGTCGATAGTCGCGCATCGAACTGCACCATGCCGAACGACGACGTCCATCGGTGCTGGGTGCGACACGGCGATCCGCGCAAGGATCCGCGCTCGGTCCACGTCGACAAGAACGGCCACACCTGCGCAGCAGGCGCGGGCTCCATCCAGACACGTCGCTGGCACGGGTTCCTCGACCACGGGGAGTTGGTGGAACAGCGCAAGTGACCGGGGACCACGAATTCCCGCGGATCCATGAGCCTCGGCGTCCCGACGCCCAACCGCGTGACCCGATAACTCGCGTGATTTCCAGATGTTTGCACGTGCGCGCGCGTTGTGTTATACTTCATGTCAAACAATGAAGACCAAGTCGGTCACCGGCGCTGTGACACCGCGATGTACGTGCGCGGTGCCGCCCAATGCGCCGGGGATGACCCACGAGAGGACGTGTGCGCGGTCGGAGCACGCGATCGTCCAGCGATGGCTCAAGGACCGCTCCTTCGACGTGAATTCCACGACGATGGAGTTCTACTGGGACCGAGCGCTCGCCGATCACCGCGTCGTGCAAGGAGAAGGACGATGATCATGTTCCGCAAGGTAGGACCGTCCGGACGCGGTCAGGGTCGCGTCCGCTACTACGTCGACCTCGACGACAAGTGCATCGGCAGCATCGAGGGCGTGACCGGCGACTACAGCCTCGACTGCGATGCAGGAACGACCGCCGCCGAGCGGGCCGTCGCGCCCCGCTACCACTCGCGCCAGGACGCCGCAGAGGCGCTCGCGGCGCTCGTCCAGCGGGCAGACAAGCCCCCCATCGGACGCGCCGAGTACGACGTGCTCGTGCAGTGCAAGGCCAAAGGACTGCCGTCCTCGACACCGAGCCTGAGCATGGCCCGCATGCTCGCCGCGCGAGGGCTGCTCAAGGACGGACGCAAGCCCGAGGACTACCGAACCACCACGGCCGGCAAGAAGGCGATCGAACAGTACGACCGCTGGCACGCCGACCGCGGCAAGCAAGACGCGCCGACGACCACGAGGACGACGTCGACCGAGGGAGGGTGAGCATGGCTGCACCGATGGAGAAGGACTGGTTTCAGACGAGCAAGACGGGTCTGGCCAAGATCGCCCGCAGGCGCGGTCTCGGCTACGTGCTGCTGGAGCTGGTCCAGAACGCATGGGACACCGGCGCCAAGAAGGTCCAGGTGGAGTTCCGGCCGGTCGAAGGGCGTCCCGCCATCGACGTCTTCATCACCGACGACGATCCCGACGGTTTCAAGAACCTCACGCACGCCTGGACCCTCTTCGCCGAAAGCGACAAGAAGGTCGATCCGCAGAAGCGCGGCAAGTTCAACATGGGCGAGAAGCTCGTGCTCGCGATCTGCGAGAGCGCGCAGATCCTCACGACGACAGGCGAGGTCAGCTTCTCTGACGAGGGTCGCCACGTCAGCCGCAAGCACTTGGACAAGGGCTCGCGCTTCTGGGGTCGCATCCGGATGACACGAGAAGAGCTGGCGGAGGTCTTGGCCACCGGCCGACGGCTCATCTCGCCGCCCGACGTCGTCACGACCATCAACGGCGAGCCGCTCCCCCAGCGCAGGCGCCTCAAGGAGTTCGAATGCACGCTGGCGACCGACATCGCCAACGAAGAGGGCTACCTCACCCGGCGCCAGCGCAAGACGACCGTCCACGTCTACCAGGCCATGCTCAAGGACTCAGACGGCAAGGCCGAGGGCTGGCTCTACGAGATGGGCATCCCCGTCTGCGTCACGGGCGACCAGTGGGACGTCGACATCCAGCAGAAGGTCCCCGTCAACATGGAGCGCAACAGCGTCTCGGACGGCTACCTACGCGATCTGCGCGTCTTTCTGTTGAACGAGATGTTCGAGCAGCTCCGGCCGGAGGACGCGAAGTCCGTCGCCGTGCAAGCCGCCCTGGAAGACGAGAGGGTCAAGCCCGAGGCGGTCGAGGTCGTGCTCACCCACCGCTTCGGAGAGAAGCGCGCGGTCTTCGATCCGAGCGATCTGGAGGCCAACCGACGTCTGACGGCCGAGGGCTACACCGTCATCCACGGAGGGACCTTCACCAAGGAGGCGTGGGAGAACATCCGAGACAAGCCGAGCGGCCAGATCCGACCGACGCCCAAGCCGTACAGCGACGATCCCAATGCGGACCCTGCGCGCTTCATCCCCGAGGACGAGTGGACCCCGGCGCTCCGATCGATGGCCGAGTTCGCGCAAGAGTACGGCTGGCGGCTCATCCACAAGGCCATCCGCGTCCGCTTCGAAAAGGGCCGGATGACCGACCACTGGGCCGCCAACTACGGCGTGGGTTGCCTCACCTTCAACCACGACCGCCTGGGCAAGAGCTGGTTCGAGCAGGGCCTGCGCGCCGCCGTCGTCGAGCTGCTCATCCACGAGTTCGCCCACGAGACAGCACACAACCACCTGTCCACCGAGTTCTACCAGGCCCTCCAGCGGCTCGGCGCACGGTCGACCGAAGTGGCCCTCACCGAGCCCGAGTTCTTCACGAGCCACGGCTACAAGCCCGTCCGCCACTAAGGAGCACCCTCACCTGACCACACGCGGGCTAGCCCGTCACTTGCAGACGATCCGTAATCTGTTATACTCGATGTCAAACGTTCCGATTCGACTCCACTCAGCCTTTGCCTGCCGCTCGCAATCACGCGTGCCGCGGCGAAGGGTTTCCATCCCGGTGCCCAGGATGCGCGCCGTGACACCCTGACTCAGCCCGAGCACATGAACGCCACCGCCACCTGCCAGTACGACACGAAGGGACGAGCGACCCGTCTTCCGGTCCCCCCTTCCTTCATCGCAAGGCAGTCGACGATGGCAACCACGATGGACGCGCGCGCGACGCAAGCACCGCTGTCGGAATTGTATGGCGCGCGCTGTGGTCGAGGCCCAACTGGCATCGACGCTCTGTCCATCGAGTCCGAAGGCGGATACTACTGGTCCGCAGCACCCAACCATCCCAACACCGAAGACACGTCGAGCATGCCTCGACTCGACCACGCGTTGCCGTGGACGAGGTCGACCCGGTGCAGTCGTCAAGGAGTTGTGTCGTGACGAACGCTTCCGTGGTAAGCCATACAGTGTCTAACGAGCTGTCTAACGACGCTCCGGTGACTGCACACTCAGAGGAGACTGACATGAACACCAGGCCGCAATCCACTGCCGATGCGGCTCGCCGCGTCCGACCCAAGGCCCCCGCGTCGGCCAAGAAGCTCACGAACGGCGCACACAAGGCCAAGACCAACGGACTCGCGGCCCACGGCAAGCCTGCCGCGGCGAAGTCCCCTGCCTCCAAGTCGAGCGCCGTCCGAACGAAGACGTCGTCGACCGTCGTGCGCAGGGCGCCCGCATCGAGCGCAGTCCGCAAGCGTCGGTCCTCGCCGCCTCCGCCGAGCAGCGCGCAGGACAACGAGATGAAGGAGACGATCGCGTTCCGGCTATCGAGCGACGAGAACGATCTCCTCGACCGGCGCAAGAAGGAGGACGGGATCGAGGTCTCGCTCACGCTCCGCTCGCTCCTCATCACGCACCTGCTCATCGGCCACGAGCGGATCGTCTCCGCGACGTTCATCGGCGGCTACAAGGCCACGAACAACGACGAGAGCGACAAGTGGTCCATCGCGGACAAGGACGGCGAGGTGCTTCACAAGAGCCTCGAACGCGACGAGGCGCTCATCCGATGCGAGTGGATCGCCCAGGTCGCCGCGGGCACCGCCTCGACGACCAAGGCGTCCAAGACGAAGGCGTTCCGCCTCTCGCTCGACGAGCACACCGCGCTCACCAAGTTCAAGGAGATCAACGACACGACGTTCTCCGCGGCGCTGCGGCACTTCCTGACGACCCAGCTCGTCAAGAAGGAGGAGCGTTTGCTGGAGGTCGGCTTCGAGCACGGCTACCGCATCTACCCGGCCGACGACGGCAACGGCTGGTGCATCGCGAAGGGCGACACGCGCATCGACTGCAAGCTGACGCGCGGAGATGCCATGCGAGATGCCGACAGGCTGTCGCAGGCCGAAAGCGCCATCGCCTCCGCGGGGTGAAGGCCACCGCCACGCTCGGCTGGCCTTTGACGAGCCACCGGTGAGATGATCGACGTCGCCCATGGTCGACGACCACATCGACAGCCCCGCCTTCGCAGACATGCGCTCGGCGGATGCCGATCGTCGTCGTCTCTTGGCGCTGTGGCGATTCCTGGAGACGGACCGGTACCTCGTCCGCCGCAAGATGGCGTTCCTCGGGACGGTGCAGCGCAAGCTTCACACCGGTAGCTACGAACGCAAGATCGCACCCCGGCTCTGGGCCTTCTGGATCGACGAGGGGATCCGGCGCTACTACCGACTGCACCCCCGGACCGATCCCACGGCTTTCGGGGGGCCCATCCGCATGAGGCTCGCCCGCGAGATCGCCACCTGGGAGCACGGGCGCATCATGGCCGGGGCCTACCCAGACCTCACCGTGGATGGCATCCAGCGTGGGGACCGCTTCGTGGCCTTCCGATGGAAGCGATGACCAGCGAGAGCCCCGTCCCCCGGCAGTGCCCCACCTGCAAGGCCTTCATGGGCGCTCGGGCACGGAGTTGCGGGCGCTGCCGCTCCGCCGCCAGGGAGGCCGAGCAGCGGCTCAAGGCGCAGGCTCGGGAGCTTCAGAAGACGCGTGAACGCGAGCTGCGAGAGCTGACGCGCTTGCGCGACACCGCCAAGAAGAACGCCTGGCGGCTGCCGCGACTCCAGCAGGCCATCGAAGGACGGCGCCGGTCGAGCCAACTGCCAACCGAGGACTGGGAGCCTATCGTGCACGCCGTCTTTGGCGCGCCGGCCGAGGCCCTCGCCGATCCCCGCCAGATGTCACTCTTCGGCGGTTGACACCTGTGCTCGGCGCGCCAAGACTACCGACCAATCGCGGGTGCGCGCTTGCGGCTCGCGGGGTCCTCTGCGGCTATGGTGCGCTCGTCGGTGACAACCGACTATCGAACGAGTCGCGCCGCAGAGGGATCCGGTCGGCGGCGTCTCGGCGGACACTGGCATCGAATGGATGCACGGTTGCTCCGCCGATGCCCTTTAAGCACCGGCCGCGCAATACTGAACGCTTGACTAGGTAAACAGCCTGTGTCAGAACCGTCGAGCCAAGGCGGGAGACTGTCACTGATGCTACGATGCACCAGTGAAAAGCGCTCGCGTT
>Ga0307474_10001226_pt1 | contig 18709 bp, 18 predicted proteins | sample atmos_gasesECM1C_2_FD_203312 | JGI IMG/M metagenome (GOLD analysis project Ga0307474, IMG submission 203312) | Hardwood forest soil microbial communities from Morgan-Monroe State Forest, Indiana, United States - atmos_gasesECM1C_05 | ecosystem: Environmental > Terrestrial > Soil > Temperate... | reverse complement strand
GTGCGGCCTTTCGCATCGTGAATCGGCGGACCAGCCTTGGCATCCGGTTCATTCGGGTCGACGCCGACTGCGAAGGTGCCGGGGAAGGGCTTGAGGTCGATGACAATTCCCGGCTTGAACGGGGTCTGCATCTTTGCCAGGTCGAGCTTGTAGTAACGAACGAAGCCCTCCGGAAATTCGGACGCCAATTGCCCGACGGTGGGAAAGTCCTTGCCGGGCACATTGAAATTGAAGCCGTCCGTCTTGGGCACGATTTTCAGAATATGAATTTCCAGCGTATCGCCGGGTTCCGCGCCCTCGACGAAAATCGGTCCGGTGATCGAATGCGGGCCGCCGCCCGGATTGGCTTTGCGCAACCTCACGATCTCATCCATTTCCACTCCGGGCTTGATCTGCCCCAGGGAATGCGACAGGGTTTCGATGGAGACAGTGTCCCCTGACTTCATGGTGAGCCTGGGCTTTTCATTAATGTCGTACCAACCCCATTGCACGTTCTCGGTGGATGCGGGAAGTTGGTAGTGCTTGGACGACCGGTTGTCCTCGCCCAGGGAGGCGGCCGAGATGCCCAAGGTCACGGCGGCTGCTGCCGCAGCGGTACGCAATGATTTCGAAAGCCCGGTGTTACGTTTCATGCTTGTCTCTTTGGTTTCAATGTTGTTCTGACTCATTCACTTTTTCATCTTCACAGCGAACGCGGGGCCATCCCATCTCCGTTGTTATTTTAGATTGCAAGGCCGACTCTATAATCTTGGGGGACATAAAGAAACATCGGCGGACCCGGCGTAGGGGGCATCAGGCCGTCCGCGGTATTGAGCGGTCACGGGCATTCATTGGGTTGACGCGGCGAATCGCCGCGAGTATCTTAGTTGAATGATCAATCAAGTCGGCCACGCCTCCGACACCAGGACCCGTTTGGTGCTCGCGGCCATGCAACTGTTCTGGGAAAAAGGCTACAACTCAACCAGCATCGCCGATGTCCTGCACACGGCCAAAGTTAACAGCGGCAGCCTCTATTATTTTTTCCCAGGCAAGAGCGATCTGCTGGCCGCGGTGCTCGACATGTACCAGGAGGGCATTCGCCCCATGTTGCTCGAGCCCGCGTGGGCGGGCGTGAGCGATCCTGTCGAGCGAATTTTTGCGCTGCTCGCGCGCTACAGAAAATCGTTGGTGGATACCGATTGCTTCTATGGCTGTCCGATCGGCAGTTTGGCATTAGAGCTGCATGAGCCGGATCCGGCCGTGCGCGAGCGCCTGGCCAAGAATTTCACCGCCTGGATTGAGGCCATTGAGGAGTGCTTGCTGCAGGCGAGAGCTCGACTGCCGACGGACCTCAATCGGCGCGAGTTAGCGCAATTCGTCCTCACCACCATGGAAGGCGGTGTCATGCAGGCGCGCACCTTTCGTGACATTGAGTACTTCGACGCCGCGGTGCGGCAGCTTCGGCTTTACTTCAAACGACTCGAGCCAGCGTGCGGAAAAGCGCCGCGCAAGAAAAGGGCTCAATCTCAAATCAAAAAGACACGGGAGAAAAACAATGCGTAAATTACTTTGCATGCTTCTGTTTGTGCCGGGCATTGCGTCCGCCCAGCCCGACGCGGGCTACCAGCCGCTGGCCTTTCTTGCCGATCATTGCTGGAGAGGTGCGTTCCCCGGCGGCCGGACCGACGAGCACTGTTTTACGTGGATCTACGATGGCAAATTCCTGCGCGATCGACACACTGTGCACGCAGAAGGCAGGCCGGATGCAATGGGGGAGTCTATTTACTTTTGGGATTCTGCCGCCAAGCGATTGGAATATCTCTATATTGAAAGCGACGGTGGATTTAGCCGCGGGCCGGTGTCTATTGATAACGAGGCCCTGGTCTTTCCGGACACGAGTTTCGTCGAGAAGGGCAAGACCATGGTGTATCGCAGCCGCTGGCAACGCAGCGGCGCAAGTGCCTACGATGTCGTGACTGAATTCAAGTCGAAGGACGGCTGGGTTCCCGGATTCAAAGTTCACATGGAGCAGGCCGGGGCGCTCAAGCCAAGTGGAGAAGAGCGATGATAAATCGACGGCAACTCATCGGGGGCATGACCGCCGCAGCCATCGGCGGCCGCTGGACCCTCGCGCAAGCTGCTGCAAACCCGGCCTATCCGCGTTTGCGATACGAGCGGGCCGTCGTGATCGATGCGCTTGGCGGTCTTGGCGAATTCAATCCCGATGCGCCCGACGATGCGCCGCTGTCGGCGCGCGGCCTGGCGGACGCGCGCGAGTCCGGCGTTACTGTAATCAATTTCACCATCAACGAAGTCGGCAACGGTCCCAACAAGTTCATGGCCGCCGTCAAAAACATCGCAGGACTCGAGCATGAATTGCTGCTGCATCCGGATGCGCTCATGAAAATCTTGAGGGGTCCGGACATCCAGGCCGCAAAGGCGAGCAAGCGCCTCGGCATCGTGTACGGCTGTCAAGACACCACCATGCTCGAGGCGGACCTCAAGAATCTGTCGGTATTCGCAGATCTCGGCGTACGCATCGCCCAGCCCACTTACAATGTCCGCAACCTCATGGGCGACGGCTGCATCGAAAAGGCCGACGGCGGCCTGAGCAAGATGGGCTACGATTTTATCGCCGAGATGAATCGGCTGAAATTGCTGCTCGACCTGAGCCACGCAGGGCCCCGCACCATCGCAGAAGGCATCGCTGCCTGCAAAGCCCCCATGGCGATTACGCACACAGCTTGCCGCGCGCTCGTGGATTTACCGCGCAACACCCGCGATTCTGAATTGCGCGCCTTGGCCGACCGCGGCGGTGTCGTCGGAATCTATTTCATGCCGTTCCTGCGCGAATCCGGACAGCCCCACGCCGAAGACCTGATCCGACACATCGAGCACGCCGCAAACGTCTGCGGTGAGGATCATGTCGGCTTGGGCACGGACGGATCGATTTCCGGCGTGCCGTTGACTGATACCTATCGAGCGTACTTTCGAAAAGATGTGGAGGCGCGCAAAAAGGCCGGATATGGGGCCCCCGGCGAGAGCGCCGACGTGCTGACCATCGTGCCGGAATATAACGAGCCGGCGCGCTTTGCTCGATTGGCGAACGATCTGACGAATCGGGGCTGGTCCAACACCCGCGTCGACAAATTGTTGGGCGCAAACTTCGCGCGCCTGTTTGCCGAAGTTTGGGATGCGCCTTAGAATCGCGAACCGCTCTTATTCCTAGGATCCAAAGTGATGCGCGATGCCCGGTTTGCCTTGATTGCGGTGGGATTGCTGGTAGGTTCCCTGGCGTGGGCAACTGCGGATAACACGCAGGCCACGGATAGTACGCCCACCGCTGATAGTACGGGAGCCGCTGATAGTACGGGAGCCGCTGATAGTAAGGGAGCCGCTGATAGTAAGGGAGCGGCGGATGGAAAGACGGCCGCGCTGAAGAAGCCGGCCGCGGCGCCCGTTAAGCCCGTCGTCGAAACTCTCTTTGGCCGCAAGATCACCGACAATTATCGCTACATGGAAGCGCTCGATCCGGCCACCATCGAATGGATGAAATCGCAGGGCGCCTATACGCGCTCGGTGCTCGACAGCATCAAGCCGCTTGCCGATCTGAAGACGGAAATCGCGAAATTCTCCGCCAGCTTCGGGTTGATCCAAGGGTATGTGCATTTCGGAACCCGGGGATTCTATGAGGAGCGGGCGCCGGGCTCGGATAACTTCGATCTCATGGTGACCGACGGCGCGGGCATTCGAAAGCTCGTCGACGTCGCCGCATTGCGAGCCGCGAATGGCGGCAAGCCCTTTGCGATCAATTATTTTCTCGCCTCGCCCGATGGCAACAAGGTCGCCGTCGGCATTTCCGAGGGAGGTTCGGAAGATGCGTCAATCACGGTATATGACGCGGCCAGCGGAGCGAAGGTGGGTGGCCCCATTGACCGTGCGCAATTTGGCGCGACCTCATGGAGCGATGATTCGAAGCTGCTGTACTTCGTCCGCTTGCAAAAGACCGCCGCGAACGCACCTGCGAGCGATAAGTATCTGAATGCCACCGCAGACGCATGGGATCTGAGATCCGAACCGGTGGCGATTTTGGGAGCCTCTTTGGGCCACGGGCCGGCTCTCACGCCGGTCGAGGCGCCCGCAATCGCCATCAGCGTCGGTGCCCCGGTGGCGGCGGCGCTGTCGATCAACGGGGTGCAAAATGAACTCGCCATGTGGCTGGCGCCTGCCGCGCGGGTGAGCGATCCGAAGGTTACCTGGACCAAATTTCTCACCCGCGAAGATGAGATCACCAACGTCGATATGCGCGGCGCGGAGATTTTCCTGTTGTCGCACAAAGACGCGCCGACTTTCAAAGTCCTCACCGTGCATGCGGGCCAGCCTCTCACTTCCGCGGCGACGCTGGTGCCGGCGCAAGCCGATCGAGTGATCGAAGGAATTCACGCCGCAGCTGACGCGCTGTATTTGCTCGCGCGCCACGGTGCCTACTCGCAATTGCTGCGCATCCCTGCCGGGTCGACTTCCATTGAGGAAGTGCAGTTGCCTTTCCGGGGGCACATTGACGAGGCCTTCACCGATCCTCGCACGCCGGGTATCACGCTCGATCTTTCGAGCTTTACCACGCTGCCCACGCTGTTCGTCTACCAACCTGCCGCCAAGGCTTTCAGCCAACTTAAGATCGGCGCAAACGGCGATTTCGCGGCGTCGGACTACTCGCTCAGCGATTTGCGGGCCAAAGCAGCCGATGGGACTTTGGTACCGTTGTCGCTGGTGCAGCCGAAGAACGCCAAAGGCGCGCAAATCACCATCATCGAAGCGTACGGCTCCTACGGCATCTCCGAAGTCGCCGACTTCAGCATTCGCCGTGCGGCTGCGATGCGCCAGGGAATAACATATGGCGTGTGCCACGTCCGCGGCGGCGGCGAATTGGGTGAGCAATGGCGGCTCGGCGGCAAGGATGCGAACAAGCACAACACCTGGGGTGATCTCATTGCATGCAGCGAATATCTGATCGCACGCGGCGTGACGACGCCGGCCAAACTGTTCATTCTGGGAGGATCGGCGGGCGGCATCACGATGGGCCGCTCAATGACGGAGCGCCCGGATCTGTTCGCGGGTGTGCTCGATCTGGTGCCCGCGGCGAACCCGCTACGGTCGGAATTTACGGCGGGCGGCCCTGCGAATATTCCGGAGTTCGGCTCGATTACCACTGCGCAAGGGCTTTCCAATCTCTATGAAATGGACACCATTCAGCATATCAAGAAGGGAACGCAGTACCCGGCAGTAATGGTGACCACGGGACTCAACGATCCGCGCGTGGCGCCTTGGGAACCGGCCAAGTTGGCGGCTGCGCTTCAAGCCTCCGGTACAACGAAACCTGTGCTGCTGCGCATCGACGAAGAGGCCGGGCATGGGATCGGTTCGACCAAGACGCAGGGCGACGAGCTCGGCGCGGACACCATCGCCTTCGTGTTCTGGCGCGCGGGACTGCCTGACTGGCAACCAACCCGGTGACTAGGGAGGCTCGGCTTCCTTAGCCGCCCGCGTACCAGCGACTAGCTGATCGCGTAGACATTGCCGTCGGTGCTGCCGAAATAAATCACGTCCCGTTCGATCACGGGCGAGGACAAAACCGCGCCGATGCTCAGCATTTTCCACACGCCCAGGACTAGGTCGTCGTAGAACGTGTCGCCGAATGCAGCGGCATAATTGGGGTCGCCGTCCTTCTTCGTCAGCGCGGCTGAGTTCTGCTTTGCCCCGTCGGTGCTGAAGGTCCACGCGGTGGTGTGTTTGTCGAGATCGATCGCAATCAATGTACCGGCGTGCGAACCGATGTATAGGCTCTGGCCGGCAATTACAGGCGAGGAAAACATGGGCCAATGATGAAAGCTCAGCGAATACTTGAGCACGCCGGTCCTGGCATCGACTGCGTGCAACAGTCCTGAATCCGAGGTTGCGAAATACAGCGTTCCGTCCTTTGCAATGGGGGTCGAAATGACCCAAGAGCCCTTGGTAGGATATGCCCACTTTTTCACGCCGCTAACGGCGTCGAGCGCATACAGATTTGAATCGCGGCAACCGAAGTACACCATGCCGTCGGCAATAATCGCCGAGGACTGGATGCCGACCTGGTTGGCAATCTCATGGTCTTCGCCCGTCTTGAAGCGCCAACGCTCCTGTCCGGACTTTGCGTCGATTGCATAGAAATAGGTATCCCAGCTACCGATGTACACCATGCCGTTTGCGATTGCCGGAGATGCATGCACCACGTTGCCGGTGCGAAACTTCCAACGCAGCGCACCGGAAGCCGCGTCGAGCGCGTAGATGTTGCCATCCCCGCTGCCGACATACACCGTCTCCGCATCGATGACGGGCGAGGACAGATAGAAGTCGAAGGGATCGGGCATCGATTCGCCTGCCGGATCGGAGCCGTGAAGATGCCGACCCGTGAAGCGGCGCTCACCTTCGGATGCAAATTTCCAACGTTGCTCACCCGACTTCGCATCAACCGCATAAATGTTTCCGTCATAGCTGCCGAAATACACGCGGCCGTTGTACACCGCGGGAGACGATGTAACGCGGCTGCCGGTCTTGAATTTCCAACGCTGCACGCCGTCGGCAAGGCTGACCGCATATAAATAATGATCATTGCTGCCGAAGTAGGCAGTTCCGTCCATTACTGCCGGCGTGGAAATGACCGCTGCGCCCGTTTTGAATTTCCATTTGACCCCGTGCAGCAGTGGAACTCCCACATGCTGATAAATGCCGCTGTGCTGTGCATCGCCTCGAAACGAGGCAATGGATTGTGAGAAAGCCGGAACGGACAAGGACGCGCAGAGCCATGCGACGAGATACTTCATAAAATCCCCACTTTCCGGCAGGTGATCACGCTCCTTCCATCATACGCCGAGCTGGTTTCTGGGCAATCGCCGGAAAAATTGCGCGTGACGCCAAGGCGCAGCTCCGGTCCTTCTGCTAGCGGCAGCAGAATCTTCGCGAACCCGCCACTTTATTGAATTCTAGTTTGCCTCTGCTCCTAAGAAACTAATGCCACGCGACGAAACATTTGGTCGGCGCGCAACACACTTTAAGGAGTCACCATGAACAGCTTCACTCTTATTGCCGTAGGCAATCTCGCCAAAGACCCGGAATTCGCCGCGAAGGGCGATACGAGCTACGCACGGTTTTGCCTGGTCGGCAATGATTACGCGGGGAAGGACGAGGATGGCAACGCGCGCGAGGCCGTCAGCAGCGTTTGGTTCACCGCATTCGAAGGTCTCGGGGAAGCGATCGCGAAACACGCGCGCAAGGGCGATCAGCTCATTCTCCAAGCCCGGGTTCGCTCCAATACCTGGACCGACCGAGAGGGCGAGAAGCGATACGACCATGACTTTATCGTGCAGAATTTTCGCTTCGGCGCTCCTGGTCGGATGAAGCGCGAAGAGCTGGCCGCCCGCCGCAGCGAGAGCGAAATCGGCGCTCTGGAGACGGAGATTTAATATGCGGCAGCTTTCGACGCCACGGCTCGCGATTCGCCGACTGGCGAACTTGGCTCTTGCTGCCGGGCTGGCGGCGATGATCTGTGCACCCGGTTTGGCGTTGGCGCAAACCTCGCCCTTCCTTACGGGTGCAAGTTCTCTACAGACAAATATTTTGGCCTGGTTGACGCCCGTCGCCATCATTCTGGTCATGGTGCTGGGCGGCATGGCGATGGCAAACCGACTTTCGTGGGGGTGGTGTCTGGGGGCGATCCTGGGAATTTGCATAGGTTTCGGTGCACCGCAGATCGTTACTTGGGTGCGCGGCATGTTTGGTGTTTAGGGCAAGAACATGAACATGAGCGTGAATGAGCGCAACGCAGGCCTCACCGCCGATCCACTCTTCGTAGGCGCGACCCGACCCCCGATGCGATGGGGCGTGACCTACTCGGCGCTGCTTTTCAACATGGTGTTCAGCCTCGAGGCCTTTCTTCTGACGAAAAACTTGCTGACGTTGCTTTTGTGCGCTCCGATTCATGGTGTTTGCGTGCTGCTGTGTGCCCGCGACGCGCGGTTCTTTGATCTTGTGCTTCTGTGGGGACGCACACGGTTGCCCGCGCTTTTCGCAAACCTGCGGGTCTGGAAGGCCAGCAGCTACTGTCCGCTGGTAATCGACCTCCCAAATCGCCGCGGGCGGCGCAACAGGCAAGAGTAATCATGGCCTCATTGCGCCGCCCGTCCGCCTTGCACCGCGAAATCACCGCGGCGGAACGCATCCCTTATGTTGCTCACGTGGCGCCGACCGTAGTCCGTACGGCGTATGGAGATTACGTCCAGGCGTTTCGCCTCGGCGGCGCAAGCTTCGAAAGCAGTGATGACGATGAGCTCAATAATTGGCACGAGCGCTTGAATGTGTTGTGGCGAAATATCGCAGGCCCGAATGTAGCGCTCTGGACCCACGTCATCCGCCATCGCGCCCGAATCGATGCGGCACCGGCGGCGTCTGGCCGACACGCACAGGTCTTCGCGGGTGACTTGCATGAAAAATATCATCGTCGTCTCGCCAACGAGACGCTTATGCTCAACGAAGTCTACCTTGCAATCGTGCATCGGCCGACGGCCGGAGTGGCCACGAGTCTGGCATCGAAAGCGCTGGCACGGGCGCAGCGCGCGGGAGCGAAATTGGCGCTCAGCGATGCGCTCGATGCTTGCGAGAAATTGAGCCAGACACTGCTCGCTTCATTGGCGCGCTACGATCCAGATGTACTCGGCGTCTATCGGGCCGGCGATGTTCCCTGTTCGTCGCTTCTCGAGTACTTTGGATTGCTCGTCAATGGAGAGTGGCAGCGCATACCGCTGCCCGTTGGCCCCGTCAATCGAGCGCTTGCGACGTCCCGCCTGCTATTCGGTACGGAGGCGATCGAGTATCGCCCGCCCTGTGGAACACGCGTCGCAGGAATGCTAGGCATAAAGGAGTATCCCACGCCAAGCGCGGTCGGCATGTACAACCGCCTGCTGGCGGCGCCGTTTGCATTTGTCGCGACACAATCCTTTTCGTTCTTGGCCAAATCGTCCGGCCAGGCGTTGCTGCAGCGTCAATACAATCGCATGCTGAACGCCGGCGATTTCGCGGTCACCCAAGCAGCGGAACTCAAAGACGCGCTCGATGCGCTCACGAGCAATGAGTTCGTCATGGGCGATCATCATTACTCATTGCAAGTAATCGCCGATGTGTTGGAGGGCGGTACAGGCGGCGGAAGCGTGCGGCTCAAGGCACTCAATGACGCCATCGCGCTGGCGCGAAGCTATTTGGCCGATACCGGCATGTTAGTGGCAAGAGAGGACTTGGCCTTGGAAGCAGCCTTTTGGGCGCAGCTGCCGGGAAATTTCCCCTTCAGGCCGCGCAAGGCGCCGATTACATCTCGAAACTTCGCCGCGATGGCGCCATTTCACAACTACCCGGTCGGGCGCGCGCACGGCAATCATTGGGGAGACGCGCTCAGCATGTTTGTCACCAGTGCCCGCTCTCCCTACTACTTTTCGCTGCACGCCAGCGACCCGATTGACCCTGACGGCGGCAGCCGCAAAGACACCGGCCACACGCTTATTTGCGGACCCACCGGATCGGGAAAGACCGTATTCATCGGCTTCCTCATTGCCATGCTCAGTCGCCAGGGAGCCACGCAGGTAATTTTCGACAAGGATTGCGGGCTTGAGATTCTGGTAAGGGCGCTCGCCGGTGATTATCTGCCCCTGAAGAATGGAATACCCACGGGATTCAATCCGTTGCAGCTACCCGTCACGCCGCCGAATATCGAGTTCCTCAAGGTCTGGCTGCGTGAACTCGCTCGCGGAGATTCGGGGTCTGTACCGGAGTCGCGCACCGTACGTCAGTCGGCCGATTTGGACCAAGCGCTGCGCGGCACCTTATCGCTCGAGCCCGCCGCGCGGCGCCTTTCGCGGCTCGTGGAATTTCTCGACCCGACAGATCCCGAAGGCCTGCATGCAAGGCTTGCACGCTGGTGCGAATCGCATCGCGGTGACTATGCGTGGGTCTTCGACAATCCCTGCGATAGCGTCGTCGCGCGGTTATCAGGATCGGCCTTGATTGGATTCGACGTGACCGAATTTCTTGATCACAGGCTTACTCGCGCACCGATTACGTTGTACTTGTTTCATTTGGTACGACAGCTACTTGATGGACGCAGATTCGTCTGCTGGATGGACGAGTTCTGGCGCTTGCTGGCAGATCCGGCCTTCGAGAATTTCGCCAAAGATGGCCCCAAAACCTGGCGAAAACTCAATGCTGTGATGTGCCTCGCGACGCAAAGTCCGAGCGATGTGCTGGATAGCCCGATCAGCCGCACTTTGGTGGAACAAACGCCGACCAAGGTCTTCTTTCCGAATGCCGATGCCGATCTTGCGGAGTACACACAAGGTTTCGGACTCACAGAGCGGGAATTCGGGCTGATCAAACAACAACTGGAGCCCGGTTCGCGCATGTTCTTGATCAAACAGGCGCATCACAGCGTGGTATGCCAGCTAGATCTAAAGGGTTTTGATGGCGAATTGGCCGTGATTTCCGGCCGCGCACTTCAAGTCCAGCGCATGCAGCGAATCATCTCCGCTACGGGAGCGGATCCGAACGTATGGCTGCCGCAATTTCTGTCCGAATACTCTCGATGAAAGGAGAAGCCTATGCGAAGTCCTAAAGTTCGAATGGTTGCCGCTTTCTGCATCGCCTCGTTCGCCGTTGCGCCGGCGTCATGGGCGCAGTGGGCGGTCGTCGACGCGCCCGCCATCGTGCAGCTCATTCAAGAGGTACAGACGACCGCGCAGCAACTGCAGACGGCGAAAGCACAGCTGCTGCAGGCGCAACAGGCCCTGCAGACCATGACGGGCGATCGAGGAATGGAGCAGCTCCTCAGTGGAACGGTGCGCAACTACTTGCCGTCGAACTGGATGCAGGTCACGGCCGCATTGCGTGGATCGACGGGATTCGGTTCGTTGTCGGGTGATGTGCAGACTCTTGTCAGCGCCAACGCCGTGTTGTCGCCGCAGCGGCTCGCGACCCTGTCGCCCGGTGCGCAGCAACTCATTCAAGACTCGCGCCAGTGGAGCGCCATGCAACAGGCGCTATCAAATCAAGCATTGTCGAATGCCAGCAATCGCTTCGCTGCCATTCAAAGTCTGATATCAGCCATCTCTTCTGCCTCCGATCAGAAGAGCATTCTTGATCTACAGGCCAGGATCAGCGCGGAACTGGGCATGCTGCAGAATGAACAAACCAAGCTCCAAAGCCTCTATCAGTCGGCTCAAGCGCAAGAGTCTCTACTGCGCCAGCAGGCCTGGGAGCAAGTTGTCGATGGGCATGGCCGCTTTAGTGCCCGCTTTCAGCCCGTTCCTTGAACCGCGATGGGATTTTTCGCAACATTTTGGTCGTGGCTGAATGGCCAACTTGCCGCCTACATCGGTGACAACACCGCGCGTCTTGCGAGTGTGCTGGAGCCGGCGGTCCTCACCTTGGCAACTATATACGTGATGGCTTGGGGCTATCTGCATCTGATAGGCAAGATTACCGAACCATTCGAAGCCGGCCTAAAGCGAATCGCGTTGATCGCGCTGATTCTCGGCGTGGGTCTGCGCCTCTGGCTGTACAACACAGTGATCGTCGATACTTTTTATAACGCGCCGGCTCAGCTCGCTGCAGCGGTTGTAGGGGCCAGCGACCCGGTCGGAACTATCGATGCAATCTGGGACAGCGGCGGTACGGTTGCGGGAAGCCTTTGGGACAAAGCTGCGAGTCTCGGCCTGTGGTCGGGCAGTTTCGGTTTCAACTTGGCGGCCATCATCGTCTGGTGCTTGATCGGCGTGCTGTGCGTCTACGCGATGTTTCTAATCGCGCTGTCGAGCATCGCCCTCGCGGTGCTGCTGGCGTTGGGCCCGTTTTTTATCGCCCTGTTATTTTTCGATGCGACGCGGCGATTCTTCATCGCATGGCTCGCGCAGCTGGTCAATTACGGACTCATCACCGTCCTCACCGTGATGGTGGGCGCACTCCTGCTCCGCATCGTTCAATCCTATGCCGCGCAGACAGCAGCCAGAGGCAGCGCCATTTTGACGGTGGACGCCCTCAACATGATGTTGATCGCCCTCCTCGTGTTTCTCGTCCTGCGTCAAGTCATGCCCATTGCCTCTGGATTGGCCGGTGGCGCCTCGCTCAATTCGTTCGGCACAGCGAGCCGAAGTGTTTCCTGGGCCGCGGGAAAAACTGGGCCTGCGCTCAAATTCGCCGCACCCTTTACGGCCCGCGCCTTAAAAGGTGCCGCCCACTTACCAGGGCGGGCCGCGCGTGCTGTCGCTGGGCGAAGGGACGCGGGCACCCAAGCGCTGGCGAGCGGTTGGCGTGACTTTTATTGATGGCAACTGAGACTTAGGAAGGCGACTATGCGTTTGATGTTCTTGTTGGTACTTGTTTTGAGCGCCTGTTCCTCGCCGCAAGTGCGTTGTGACAAGCACCTTCAGCCGATCAATGCGCCCGCAGCGAAGGAACCTACGGCGTCAGTTGGGGGCGTTCAGTGACAACGGCACCCGACGCTCAAGCGTATTTCGATGCGGCCGAAAGCTGGGATGCGGATCGTGTCGCGCAGTTTCGACGCAATGCGCGGGTTGCCTGGCGAGTCGCCGGGGCGGGTTGGCTGTGCGCGATGGCCAGTGCCGCAGCTCTGTTGCTGCTGATGCCTTTGAAAGAGGTTGTTCCGTACCTGGTGCGAGTCGACGGCAGTACCGGCATCGTCGACGTGGTGCCGGTGCTCGCCGGTCGTGCGACGCCCGAGGAAGCGGTCACCCGATATTTCCTGACGCACTACGTGAGCGTGTGCGAGCGCTTCAATTTCTCAACCGCTGAAAGCGACTACGAGGAATGCGGCGCCTTTCACTCTGCGCAACGAAACCAGGCCTGGTATGCCCTATGGACCTCGACCAACCCAAACTCACCTTTGAACTTGCACAAGGATGGCAGCAGTGTGCGTGTGCAAGTCAATTCGGTCAGCTTCTTCACTCGCGCGAGCGGATTGTCGGACCTCGCCCAGGTCCGATATCTCAAAGCGTCACGCCAGGGGCCGGGAGCCGAGGAAACCTTTACCCACTGGGTCGCGACTATTCAATACGCCTACGCTGAAGCCGCGAAGGATCCGAAGACACGCCGCTGGAATCCTCTGGGCTTCAAGATTCTCGATTTGCGCGCGGAACCCGAACTGGTCAGCGAGGCCGCTAAATGACCAAGCACCGATCTTCTATGGAGGCGCTTTTTATACTGCCGTTGCTGATGGCACTGCTGCAAAACCTCACCGCACTGGCCGAAACGACGCCGGCGAAAGGCCGCGTCGATACGCGTGTAAGAGTCGCGGCCTATAACAGCGCCGAGGTCTACAAACTGCGTGGCCTCGTCGGCTATCAGATCGATCTGGAGTTTGAGCCGGGCGAAACCTTCGTGGGCTTGGGCGCCGGGGATATCGAAGGTTTGTCCTTCGTCGGTCAGGAAAACCATCTGTTCCTCAAGCCGAAAGCTTCGAAGGTGACGACCAATCTTACGGTGCTTACCAGCCGCCGGCATTACCACATCGACTATACGGCTTTGGCGCAACGGCCGAACGAAGATGACGTCATCTACGCATTGCGCTTCACGTACCCCGAGACACCTGCCAGCCTCACCGCCGAAGCCGCCGCCAAGCGGCTTGACTCGCAGCTTGACGGCGCATCGAGGCAGCGTCCTCACAACATTGACTACTGGTACTGCGGTGAGCCGGACCTTCGCCCAATCAGCGCGTCTGACGATGGCGTGCACACGCGTTTGAGTTTTGCGGCGAACGGGGATTTGCCGGCGATTTTCGTGCGCAATGCCGATGAGTCTGAGTCGCTGCTGAATTTCAGTGTGGATGCGGGCGATGTCGTCATTCATCGCGTGGCGCAGCGGTTCATCCTGCGCCGGGGAAAACTTACGGGCTGTGTCGTGAATCGTGGATATACCGGCGGCGGCAAACGGTTGGAATCCGGGACGGTGGCGCCGGATGTCGAGCGACGAGTTCAAGGAGGCGGCGTCCCATGAAGGATCCGGAATCCGAAGACAGCCCGGTGCGCGGCGAACGCGGTAGTGCGACGCTGGCTCATGCGCCTTCACTGCAGTCGCGCGTCAGTAGTTTCCTTGCCATCAGCTTAATGAGCATTCTTGGACTGGGAATGCTCACGTGGTATTACGCCCACGCCATGACGCGTCAAAGCCGTGCTCGAGAAACCGCCCAGGCTTCTTCGGCAAAGCGCGCACAGAGCGCCGACCTGCCCCTGCCGAGTTTGGGCAGGATCGATCCGCCGGTTGCGGAGAAGCCGCCGCAGGATTCGGCGCAGCTGGCAAGCGCATTGCTCGCGACTCCGCTGCGTGAGATACCGCTCGAGGCCGCTCCGGCCCCCGCCGCGTACGGTGCGCCGCCGCCAAAGACAGAGGCGCAACTCACTCTGGAACGTCAGTTATCAGGTTCCGTCTTTTCCTCAAGCTCATTGCCTATGGTGCCGGCCGTCGGTACCACGACGAGCGGCGCTCAGCCCGGCCTGCCGTCGGAGACAGGCGAATTGAGCTCGCTCCTGCGGCCCAGCGTCACGACAGCGGTTCGCGCCCAGGTGCTTCCGACGCAACGGTTGCTGCTTCCGAAAGGCGCGTTTCTCGACTGCACCTTGGAAACGGCCATCGATTCCACCCTGCCTGGCATGACCACTTGCGTCATGGCGACCGATACCTTTGGTGTTGACGGTGAGGTCGTGCTGTTGGAACGCGGCACAAAGCTCGTTGGCGAGACACGTGGTCAAGTACAGCAGGGCTCGGCGCGAGTCTTCGTGCTGTGGAACGAGGCACGCACGCCGGCCGGCGTCATTGTGCCGCTGGCATCGCCTGGGGCAGATGAATTGGGCCGCGCGGGTCTTCCCGGTAACGTCGATCGTCATTTCTGGGAACGCTTTGGTGCCGCGATGCTCGTCTCGGTGATCGACGGCGCCGTTCAAGCGGCTGTTCAGTCGAGCCGGGGCAATAGTGGCACGGTAATCGTTAACCCCTCGGCGACACAGGATGTTATGACTGAAGTACTGAAAGGCACGATCAACATCCCGCCGACTGTCGTGAAGCATCAGGGCGACCGGATACAAGTTCTTGTCGCGCGCGACTTGGATTTCAGGTCAGTCTATGAACTCAAGTCCGTCGCAGGCCGCTAGCCCGGGTGCCGACTCGTCGGCACTTGAGTTGACGCTACGCGCGTTGCGGCCATATCTGCGCGATGACGTGATGGAGCTGTGCATCAATCGACCGCACGAGGCGTTTCTGGAAACACCCGCTGGTTGGCGCCGTGAGCCGCTGGAGTTTGCCGATTTTGATTGGTGCAGCCGGCTGGCAAAGTTGGTTGCCAATTCGACTCAACAGCGGATCGATTCCACTTCACCGCTCCTGTCGGCTTCGCTACCCACGGGAGAACGTGTTCAAATCATTATGCCGCCCGCAACCACGGCGAGCTGCGTGGCCATTGCCATCCGGCGTCCCGCAGAGAAGGTCTGGAGCATCGAGGAGCTGGCGAGCCGCGGAATTTTTCGGCACGCCAAGGCGGCGGGGAAAATGCTCGACGCGATCGAACAGGAACTGCTCCTTCTGCTCGAACGCGGCGATTTCGAGGCGTTCATGCGCCTCGCCGTACGCAGCCGCAAAAATATCGTGGTTTCCGGCCCGACCGGTTCCGGCAAGACCACCTGGACCAAGGCGTTGATTCGCGAAATCCCGAGCGACGAAAGGCTCGTGACCATCGAGGATGCGAAAGAGCTGGTGCTGGATCGTCATCCCAATCATGTGCGCCTGTTCTATTCAAAAGACGATCAAGGTATGGCGCGCGTAACACCCAAGCAGCTCTTGGAATCCTGCTTGAGGATGAAGCCCGACCGGATTTTGTTGGCGGAATTACGTGCTGAGGAGGCATTCGATTATCTGCGCAACGTCAATTCCGGGCATCCTGGATCGATCACCAGCGTCCACGCCACGAGCGCTGAACTCGCATTCGAGCAACTAATGCTCTTGGTGAAACAGAATCAAGGCGGCCGCGAGCTGGCGCGCAGCGATATCAAGAGCCTGCTTTACCTGCTTGTCGATGTCGTCATTCAATTTGGTGTCGAACGTCACGAACGATTCATCAAGGAAATTTGGTATCAACCGGAGCGCAAAAGAGGATGATGGACGCGGCGTTGCACGGCTGGTCGGGTATTGCATTCGCCTACGCGGCGGTGCAGGTGCCGATGATCGCCGCGTTGATCCGGGCGCGCGCGGCGTTTCAGCAGTACGCCGTTGCGCCGATTGCCGCGCTACCCTTGACTGCGGTGGCGGCGGTCGGATCCGCCCTCTTTGCGCCGCATGGCATCGCTCATGCCGTTCTAGCCGTTGGCGCGAGCGCACTTCTTGGCTACGCGGGCGGCGAGGTGCTCGCCCACGATGCGGCCGCCGACAAAGTTCACCGTCGCGGTGCCCACGTCGCGGAGCGGGCAGCGCCCCGTGCGGCGGAGTCAGACGCAGGGGTCAGCTTGGCCGGCTTGAGGGTACCCGCCGCAGATGAGGCCAAGCACTTTAAGTTGATCGGCACAACCGGCACCGGCAAGAGCACGGCCATTCAGGAACTCATGAGCCAAGCCCTGGAACGCGGCGACCGGGCGGTCATAGCGGATCCGGACGGAGGATACCTGCGGCGTTTCTATCGGAAGGAGCGGGGCGACGTCATTCTCAATCCCTTCGACGAACGCTCGGTGAAGTGGGACTTATTCGGGGAAATACGAAATGTCTACGACGTCGAACAAGTGGCACGGTCTCTGATACCCGATCACGAGGGAGGGGATCGGAGTTGGCCCGGCTATGCGCGCACGTTTTTCTCGGCGGTCACCAGTCAGGCGCGTGCGGCCGGTATTGACGATGCAGGGGAACTGTACCGGTTGTTGGTGGTCGCGGATGCCGGCGAGCTGCGCACTCTCGTGCGGGGCACACCGGCGCAGCCGTTTTTGGAGGAGCACAACGGCCGGATGTTCGATTCCATCCGCTCGGTGACGAGTTCGGCGGTGGGCGCACTCCGGTACGTCGCACAGCAAAAGTCAGCGCCCTTCTCGGTGCGCAATTGGGTCGACGATGACAAGCCAGGCGTCCTGTTCATTCCCTATAAGGCCGGCCAGATCGCGGCCTTGCGCTCGAGCATTTCCGGGTGGATGCGCCTAGCGATTTTCCAGACCATGGATCGCGAGGAGGAAAAAACCAGAGTCTGGTTTGTCGTCGACGAGCTCGACGCCTTGGGACAGATCGACGGACTCAAGGATGCACTCGCGCGCCTGCGAAAATTCAACGGACGGTGCGTCCTGGGTTTTCAGTCGATCGCGCAGGTATCCAGTACGTACGGGCAGGGCGACGCACATACGATCGTCGAGAATTGTGGCAACACCCTGATTCTCCGCTGCTCTTCGAGCGAGGGCGGCGGTACCGCTCGATTTGCCTCGCAACTCATTGGCGAGCGCGAAATCGTGCGAACCTCAATGTCAAGCAGCCGCCGGCTGACGGAATTGCTGGGCTCGGTTTCCCGGACTCAGCACATTGCAATCGAGCCGGCCGTGCTTGCCTCGCAGGTCGAGCAGCTACCGGACTTGAACGGTTATCTCAAATACGCTTCAGACCCTAATTGGGTGCGTGTGCGGCTCGACGCAAAGCAGAAATGGAGAGAGGCCAGGGCGATTGCGGCGCCCGCCGAACGCGCGACGGATGAGACTCGTTCGCAGCGGTCATGGGGAGCAGAGCATGAGTGAGCGCGGCGTCGCGCTCGACGATGCGACGCTTAAAGTGGGCCTGCTCATGGAAAGTGCGCAAGCCCACCAGAAACTGGCCGAGGGGCAGCTGGAGAGGTTGCGCGCGCACACGCAGGACCTCGACGGCGTCGTTCGGGATGAGATTCGACGCACGCTCGTGGAGGAGTTGCGCGCGCTTACCGCGGAAGCGACGCGCGCGACCCGAGCATTGGAGAAGATTCGGGGCGCAGGCGCCATGCGCGGGGCCGTTTGGAGCCTTGCGGCCGCCGTTATCTGTACTTTGGTTCCGATTGGGGTTGCGCGATGGGCGTTGCCGTCGGCAGCCGACATCGCAAGCCTGCGTTCGCGGCGCGACGAACTTACCGCAAATCTCGCAAAGCTCGAGCAACAGGGCGGTCGAATCGATTGGCGACGTTGCGGAGATGCACGGCGCCTTTGTGTTCGCGTCGACCGCAAGGCGCCGGCCTACGGCGATAAAGCCGACTACTTCGTGATCGAAGGGTATTGAAGCCATGAGTCCGGTAGTGCTGACGGCCGTGCTCACCCTGGGTGTTGTTTTGAGCACGCGGCTCATCGCAGGCGGCGTGCGGCGCAGCGCGCGCGAGTCTCACAAGCGCGGCGTACTGATTGCCGATGGGGCGCGGATGCAGTGCCGTAGTGCGCGCCGCAAGAAGTCAAAGTCAGCATTACTCACGCTGGCGGGCGTGGCGATCCCGCCGGGCGATGAATCCAAGCATTTCAAGCTCATCGGCAGCACGGGCACGGGCAAGACCACGGCGATTCGGGAATTGCTGGGCTCGGCGATTGCGCGCGGCGACCGGGCGGTATTTGCCGATCCCGACGCGGGATATTTGGACCATTTCTATGATCGGTACCGTGGCGACATCATTCTC
>Ga0307474_10001225_pt1 | contig 18711 bp, 14 predicted proteins | sample atmos_gasesECM1C_2_FD_203312 | JGI IMG/M metagenome (GOLD analysis project Ga0307474, IMG submission 203312) | Hardwood forest soil microbial communities from Morgan-Monroe State Forest, Indiana, United States - atmos_gasesECM1C_05 | ecosystem: Environmental > Terrestrial > Soil > Temperate... | reverse complement strand
CGGGTGGTCGCGCGCGCGGGCGACGTGCTCGCCCAGGGCCTTGACCTGGCCGGAGCGCGCGTGATCGTGGTCGGCGTCAGTTACAAGTCGGGCGTGCGGGACCTGCGGGAGTCGCCCGCGCTGGCGGTCATCTCCGGCCTGCGGCGGCGCGGCGCCGAGGTCAGCTTCTACGACCCGCTGGTGCCGGAGGTCGCACAGCCGGACGGCCCGCCGTTGCGCAGCGCCGAGGCGCCGGACGGGGCGGACTATGACCTCGCGGTGATCCACACCCTGCACCCCGGCGTCGACTACGCCTGGGTCGGTGACTGCCCGAAGGTCCTGGACGCCACCTACCAGTTCGAGGAAGTCCCGGACCGCGCACTGGTGTGAGCGAGAGCACGCGGAGGTCGGCCATGAAAGTCCTGCATCTGATCACCGGGTTGGGCGTCGGCGGCGCCGAGACCCAGCTGCGGTCCATCCTGCAGCACACCCGCCACGAGGCGGATGTGGCGACGCTTTACAACCCGGGGCCAGTCGCGGACATGATCCGCGAAGACGGCGGCCGGGTGCGCGACGTGGGGATGACCAGCAACACACAGATCTCGGCGTTGCTGAAGCTGCGGCGCCTCATCCGCGACGGCCGCTACGACGTCGTGCACGCTCACCTGTACCGCTCGCAGATATACGGCAGGCCCGCCGCATGGCTGGCCGGCACGCCGGTGATCGTCAGCACCGAGCACTCGATCGGGGAGACGCACCTGGAGCGACGCCCGATGACGGCCGGGGTGCGCGCCCTGTACCTGGCCAGCGAGCGGATGTCGGCCGCGACCATCGCGGTGTCTACCGCCGTCCGCGAGCGGCTGGAGAACTGGGGCGTGCCCGCGGACCGGATCACGATCATCCCCAACGGCCTGGACCTTGACCGCGTCGCGTTCGACAAGGAGGCCAGGGAAGCGTCGCGCGCCGAGTTCGGCCTCGGCACCGATGACTACGTGCTGGGAGTGCTGGGCCGGCTCGACCCCAACAAGCAGTTTGACCTGGTCATCGAGGCTGCCGCGCCGCTGCTCGACTCCGGCACCAAGCTGCTGATCGTCGGCAAGGGCGACGAGCGCGCCCACCTGGAGCAGGTGGCCAGGGATAACGGGGTGGCCGGCCAAGTCGTGTTCGCCGGTGAGCGGCACGACGTGGCCGCGATGCTGTCCGCGATCGACCTGTTCGTCGCGTCCTCCCGGCAGGAGACGTTCGGCCTGTCGGTGCTGGAGGCGCTTGGCAACGGCGCGCCGGTGCTGTACACCACCTGCCCGGCACTCGACGGCCTCGATGTGCCGCAGGCCAGCCAGGTCCCGTCCACCATCGAGGGGATGCGGGCGGCGATGGCGGCTGAGCTGCAGGCCGGGCCGCGGCTTCGGGAACCGGCCGAGGCGGTCATCCAGGAGTACGGAATCGCGGCGGTCACCGCCCGCATAGACAGCCTCTACGAGGAGATCGCGCTGACGCGCGACCGCGGCCGCCAGGGGTGGGCTGGCCGACGACGGGCAAGCAATCCGGCGCTGGCAGAGGGGGGTTCGGGTTGAAGTCGCTTGTCACCGGCGCGGCCGGATTCATCGGTTCGCACCTCGTAGAGGCTCTTCTGGCCGACGGCCACCAGGTGGTGGGCCTGGACGACCTGAGCACGGGGCGGCCGGACAACCTGGCCGCCGTGGCTCACCATCCCGGGTTCACGCTGATCCACGGGTCGATCACCGATCGCGGTCTCGTTGACAAGCTCACCGAGGGCGTCGATCAGGTCTACCACCTGGCCGCCGCGGTCGGGGCGTTCGTGATCCGCGATCGCACCTTGGAGAGCATGCGTACCAACATCCATGGCACCGAGAACCTGGTGGACGCGGCCGACCGGGCCGGGGCGCGCCTGCTGGTCGCGTCCACCAGCGAGATTTACGGCAAGAACACCAAGGTCGGGCTCACCGAGGACGACGACCGGGTCATCGGGTCGCCGCTGAAGTCCCGCTGGAGTTACTCAGAGGCCAAGGCGATCGACGAGAGCCTGGTCGATGCGTACGTCCGGGAACTCGGGCTGCGGGCGGTGATCGTGCGGCTGTTCAACACGGTCGGCCCGCGGCAGACCGGCCGGTACGGGATGGTCATCCCCCGGTTCGTGCGGCAGGCGCGGTCCGGTGAGCCGCTCACCGTGTTCGGCACCGGGGAGCAGGTGCGCTGCTTCTGCCACGTGCTCGACGTGGTCCCGGCCCTGACCGCGCTGATTGCCTCGGACCGCGCGTGCGGCCGGGCGGTGAACCTCGGCAGCAGTGAGCAGGTCTCCATCAATCAGCTGGCCCAGCGGGTGATCGCGGCGACCGGCTCGGCCAGCGGTATCACCCGCCGCTCGTACCAGGAGGCCTACGGGTGGTCGGGCTACGAAGACATGCAGCGCCGCGTGCCGGACTGCTCGCTGGCCCGGGAGCTGACCGGGTTCGCGCCGCGGCGGACGCTGGACGACATCATCGCCGCGGTGATCACCGACCAGGCACGCAGCCAGGGCACGGTGGCCGCGGCACGCTAAGGGGGAACGCAAACTCATGGGCAACCGGATACCCGCGCTCACCAACGGCTCCGCCCGTGGCGGCACCGCTGGGGACCGGAATGCCGGGCAGCGCCACAAGCCGCCCAGGAAGCGGACCGCCGGGTTCGCCTGGCTGGCTCTCATCGTCGTGGCCATCGTGGTGGCGTTGCTGACCACCCTGCTGCCGGGACGGTCACCGCCGCCGCCGCGGGCGGTGGTGGCTTCGCTGCCGTTCTGGAACATCACCCAGGGGTCCGCCACGGTGCTTGCTCACAAGGCGGACTTCACCGAGGTGTCGCCGTGGATGTACGGCCTGTCCGCCGGGGGGGTCCAGATCAACACCCAGTACCCGGCGGGGACGTCGAGCGCGGTGAACCAGGAGCTGGCCAGGCTGCGAGCGGCCGGGATGAAGATCGTCCCCACCCTGGCCAACGTCACCAACGGCACATTCACCTACCAGCCGGTGGCCAAGATGCTGCACGATCCGACACTGATGAAGCAGCACATCGCGGCGATCGTCAGCCTGGTCCGCGCGCACAACTACGCGGGCATCGACATCGACTACGAGAACCTGCAGGCCGGTGACCGGCAGGCGTTCACCACGTTCATCACCGGTCTGGGGCACGCGCTGCACGCGCACGGCAAGATGCTCTCGGTCGCGGTGTTCGCCAAGAAAACCAACGCAGGCGTGGACCCGCGCAACGTGGCCCAGAACTTCGCCGCCATCGGCCGGGCCGCCGATCAGGTCCGCATCATGGCGTACGACTACCACTGGGCGACGTCCCCGCCTGGTCCGGTGGCGCCGCTGCCCTGGGTCCGCTCAGTGCTGCATTACGCCAAGTCCCAGATCCCGGCCGACAAGGTCATCCTCGGTGTCCCGCTCTACGGGTACGACTGGTCGGGCAAGAACGCCCAGGCCGTCACGTGGCTGCAGGCTCTCCGGCTGGCCCGGGCTCACCATGTGACCGCGCAATACGACAACGCGGCGCAGGCCCCGTGGTTCAGCTATACCGATGCGTCCGGTAAACGGCACCAGGTGTGGTTCGAGAACCAGGCCAGTTCCGAGGCCAAGTTCGGCGTCGCGCTCGGGTCTCAGATCGGCGGCGTCTATCTGTGGATGTTCGGTTACGAGCAGCCCGGCACCTGGCCCGCTCTAGCCAAGACCCTGCCTGTCCCCGCGCCCCAGCGGAGCGGCTCATGATCCCATGGTGGGGGCTGGCGGTCTTTATCCTGGGCGCCAACTTCGCGCTATGGGGATCGATCGGGGTATGCCGCCTCTCGGGGATGCTGGTCGAGAAGGTGCACGCCCGCCGGGCGGCCCGGTCCGGCCTGCATGACGCGGCCGCGCTGTCCGACACCCGTGGAAGCCGACGCAAGGCGGCCCGGATGCCCGGCTGGGACCGGCGCCGCCGGACTGGCCCGCTGACCGTCCGGGACGTGGCCGTGCTCATCCCGGCCCACAACGAGTCAGTCGTGATCGAGGACACGCTGCAGGCGATCACGGCCCTGGTGCCGCGCGGGCACGTGCACGTGGTGTCGGATGCCTCCACTGACGACACGGTCGCGATCGCGCGCCGGATGGGCGCGAAGGTGATCGAGACCACCTCCAACGTGGGCAAGGCGGGGGCACTGCAGGAGGCGATCGAACGGTTCGGGCTGATCCGCCGGTTTCAGGTGGTGATGATGCTGGACGCGGACACCAGGGTCGAGCCGAACTACTTCGTCGCCGCCCTGCCGATGTTCGACAGCCCGGACGTGGTCGCGGTGGCCGGGTGCGTCCGGACGGCCGGCGGCCGTCATATGTCGCTGATCGGCCGGATCCTGGTCGCCCACCGGCAGCGGATCTACGCGATCGGCCAGCGCGTGCTGAAGTTCGGCCAGACCTGGCTGCGCACCAACGCGACCCACATCGTCCCCGGCTTCGCCAGCATGTACCGGACGGACGTGCTGCCCTACATCGACATGAACCCGCCCGGCCTGGTGATCGAGGACTTCAACATGACGTTCGAGATCTACCAGAAGCGGCTGGGCAAGGTCGGATTCACGCTCTCGGCGGTGGCCGTCACCCAGGACCCGGACAACTTCCGTGACTACGTCCGGCAGACCAGGCGGTGGGCGGTGGGCATGTGGCAGACGGTCCGGCGGCACCCGCCCCGGGCCAACCTGTTCACGGCCATGCTCATCCTGCTGCTGATGGAACTGATCATCTCGAGTTTCCTGTACCTGCTGCTCCCGCTGGTGCTCTTGGTCATGCTGCTGCCGGACATGGCCAGCGGCATCGTGCACTGGGCTCCGTTCGCCGAGGTCCATCTGGCGGTCGCCTCGCACATGAAGCTGGATGGCTTGCTCTTCGGCGTCCTGATACCAGACCTCGCACTTACCTGCGCGGTGGCTCTGCTGGACCGGCGTCCGTTGCTGCTGCTGATCGGCCCGGTGTTCCCGGTGCTGCGGCTGGTGGATTCGGCGATCGGACTGGCCGCGATCCCGTTCGGATGGATCTCGGCGTCCTCCGGGCGCTGGAAGAGCCCCGCCCGGCGCGTCCTTCCTGCCGATGCCGGCGAGCCGAGTCCGGCCGTCCCGGCCGCGGCCGGCCAGCCGCCGGTGGTCAGGCCCGCGGCCGTGCAGCCAGCGTCGGCCCTGCAGCCAGCCCTGCCCATCGAACTGGCCCCGCTCGTGCAGGCGGTCCCGGTGGTGCAGGCGGCCCCGCCCATGGAGGCCGCTCCGGCCGTGCAGGCGGCACCGCCCATGGAGACCGCCTCCGCCGTGCAGGCGGCACAGGTCCCGCATGACGAGGGCCCGCGAACCCAGGATTCGGCGGCCCAGGCACCGGTCGAACCGGGCGCCCCGGCGGCCAACGGCCAGCACCGGTCAAACCAGGCCGGTTCGCCGGCCTAACTCCCGGTCCGGACGCGGACCGGCTAGCTGCCGGGCGGAACCGGGAATCCGCCGACCGCGCTCTCGTAGGCTCGCGCCACGCGCAGGCATGTGGCGTCGGCGAAATGGCGGCCCACGATCATCATGCCGACCGGAAGTCCATCGGACAGGCCGGCCGGAACCGAGATGGCCGGATGCCCGCTCACGTCGAAGGGCGCGGTGTTCGGGATCATCTCCAGGGACCGAGCCAGCTTCTCCTCCCGGCCCGCGTCGGGCCCCGGGATCGTCGAGGCCACGATCGGCAGGGTGGGCATGATGAGCACGTCCGCGTCGGCCAGCGCGGCGTCGTAGGCGGCGGTCAGCTCCAGGGCGAGGTTCCTGGCCATCGCGTAGTGCCGCCCGTCGTAGCGGTCGATGGCGTAACGGCCGAGCAACACGGTCAGCTTCAGCGATTCCGACATCTGGGCGGCGCGCTCCCGGCGCCCCTGCGCGTAGTGCGCGATCAGCTCCGGGTCGTACAACCCGGGCGAATTGAGCCCGTACGCGTTCCCGTCGATCATCTGGTTGAGCGCGCCGTCGGTGGCGATGACGTTCCACACGTGCAGGCCGTCGCGATGCCACGGCACGCTGATCTCGCTGATCGTCGCGCCCGCCGCCGCCAGTGTGGCGATGGCGGCGCGGACCGCCTCGTCCACCCCGGGCTGCGACAGGCCGGGGATGCCGAATCCCTCGGCCACCACTGCGATCCTGAGCCCGCCCGCTCCGGCATCGAGGTCGGCGAGATAACCCCCGGACGGCGGATCGACGCGCTGACGCGGGTCCAGGCCATCCCGCCCGGCCAGCACGCCCAGCAACAGCGCCGCGTCGCCAACGGTGCGGGTGATCGGGCCGAGGTGATCGAGGGTGTTCTCGATCGGGAACGCCCCGGTGTACGGGACCAGGCCGTGCGTCGGCTTGTGCCCGACGGTGCCGCAGAACGAGCTCGGTATCCGGACCGAGCCGCCCTGATCACCGCCGAGGGCCATATCGGCGTGACCCGCGGCGACCAGCGCCGCGCTGCCGCTCGATGAGCCGCCCGCCGACTTCGTCCGGTCCCACGGGTTGCGGACCGGGCCGCTCTTCGACGTGTGACTTCCGCCGGAGAAGCACAGGTCCTCGCACACCGCCTTGCCGGTGATCGTCCCCCCGGCCTCCAGCACCCGGGTCACGACCGTGGCGTCCCGGCGGGGTAGGAACCCCTCCACGGTCGCCGACCCGTTCATCATCGGGAGCCCGGCCACCTCAATGTTGTCCTTGATCGCGACCCGGCGCCCGGACAGCGGGCCGTCCCGGCCCGCGGCGATCTCGCTCGTGACATACCAGGCGCCCAGCTCGTTCTCGACCTCCGACGGCCACTTGTACGGCCGGCTCGGCGCCTGCGGCTGGCGCTCGGCATACAGCCGCTCGACCTCGTCATAAGAAACCGCCGCGCCGCCGATCACGGCCCGGAACTGCTCGATGTCGCCGGGGTCCAGCCCGAGCCGGTACCGCTCCGCGATGGCAGCAAGATCGTCGTTGGTGGGCGGAGTGAAAGCCATGGCGGTCTCCCTGCACGGTGAACGGCCGACCCGTCGCAGCATAGAGCCCGGTATATCCCGAGTGGAAGGAACGGCCGCCTGCCTCCATGCTGCCCGCGTTGCCGCTCTATGTGCCTATCGCGTGGCGGATCCGGTGCCGGGCAGAGCGGGTTTACATTTGCCTCGTGCACCTCACGGGGAGACAGCGTTTGGCAGCAGCGGGCGGGCCCAGACGGACACCAGGCCCCCTCGCGAGGCCCTGGCGAACGCGGGCCGGCGGCGGGCTGATGGTTGCGGTCTGTTTCGCGCTCCCGTTAGCACTGCCCCGGCTCTACGACGCCAGATGGCACTGGTTCGGCTCTGTCTGGTTCAGATTCGGGGAACCCCTGAGCCTTCTCCCTGGTGTCCTGGCCGTAGCCCTGCTTGCACCGCTTGTGTCTTACCGGCGCCGCGACGCTCTGAGCATGTTCGTCCCCCTGGCTGGCATCCGGGTGGCGTGGGTGATCGGCACGCGTCTGGCGCAGCTACCCCACCGAGACTGGCCGACGCGAGAGGGCCTCATACCGGAACCCAGCCGACATGCCGTCCGGATCGCAAGAACGCTGGACCGCTACCGCCACTGGCGCCAGAAGCGCACCGAGCGAGCGCAAATTAGGTGAACGGCGTGTCGCTCCAGCGCCACCAGGCCCGGGGCGCCGTGAGCGTGCAATAGGAATTCAGGCACCGGCTGGCCACCGGGGGTGCAATGAGACAGGCCCAGCACATCGCCCACGGGGTTTCCCGTGTGTCGCCATGGTCGAGCACTCCGGCTACATCCGCTGATCAGCGCGACCCCACGCCGCTGTACCAGCAGCTGGCAGCGATCTTGCGCGCGCAGATCAAATAGGGCCAGCTCACCGACAAGCTGCGTGGCTCGCGGCACCGTGCGCCGGGCCATCGAGATCCTGAACCGGGCAGTTCGGCCGATCCGGACCAAGACAAGGGCCCGGCGGGAACGAATAACGGACGTGCGCCACACATTCACCGCCGCGCGGGCAGCGGCATGATCGAGCTCATCATCATCGGCATCGTGGCCGGGTTCCTGGCCGGGATCTCGCCGTGCATCCTCCCGGTCCTTCCGGTCATTCTGGTCGCCGGCGCCTCGCGCCCGGGCCGCTCCGGACCGGGCGGCGCCGAGCCGGCCGCGTACCAGCCCGCCCGGGCCGAGGCGGCCATGGCCGGCTCCGGGCGGGATCAGGCCGTTCCGCCCGCCACCGCGGGCCGCGGACCAGGGAAACCCGCGCCGCGTGCAACGGCTGAGTCCGGGCCGCAGCGGCCCGGGCTGACCGCGGCCGGGCGGCCGGCCACCCTGGCCCGCGCCGATCTGCCCCGCGCCCTGGCCACGGTCCTCGGCCTGGTGCTGAGCTTCAGCCTGCTGGTGCTGGCCGGGTCGGAGATCCTGTCGCTGCTCCACCTGCCGCAGGACTCGCTGCGGGACGCGGGCATCGCGCTGCTGGCCCTGGTCGGGCTCGGCTACCTGGTCCCGCCGGTGGGCGGGCTGCTCGAGCGGCCGTTCGCGCGTCTCGGCAACCGCCGGCCGAGCGGGCGGGCCGGCGGGTTCGTCCTGGGCCTGGCCCTCGGCCTGGTCTACGTCCCGTGCGCCGGGCCGATCCTGGCCGCGATCACGGTGGTCGGCGCCACCCATCGCGTGGGCCTGACCGCGGTCATCCTCACCGCCGCTTTCGCGGTCGGGACCGCGGTGCCGCTGCTGGTCATCGCGCTCGCGGGCGGCCAGCTGACCGGCCGGATCGGCGCCATCCGGCGACGCGCCCCCCAGGTACGGCAGGCCGGCGGGGCGCTGCTCATCGTGATCGCCGTGGCCATCGCGGCCAACGCGTTCACCGGGCTGCAGCGCGACATCCCCGGCTACTCCGACGCGCTGCAGAGCTCGGCCAGCATCCGAGACCAGCTCAACGGGATCACCGGGGCGAAGCACACCTCGCTGACCGGCTGCCACACATCGCCAACGCTGGTGAACTGCGGCCGGGCCCCGAACTTCACCGGGATCACCGCCTGGCTGAACACCCCCGGCGGCGGGCCGCTGTCGCTCACCCAGCTGCGCGGCAAGGTGGTGCTGGTCGACTTCTGGACCTACTCGTGCATCAACTGCCAGCGGACCCTGCCGCACGTGGAGGCGTGGTACCGGAGCTACGCCAAGGACGGGTTCGTGGTCGTGGGCGTGCACACGCCTGAGTTCGCGTTCGAGCACGTGGTCTCGAACGTGCGGTCCCAGGCCGCGGCGCTCGGCGTGCGCTACCCGGTCGCGGTCGACGACAACTACGACACCTGGAACGCCTACAACAACCAGTACTGGCCGGCCGACTACCTGATCGACGCCCAGGGCAACGTCCGTCACGTCAACTTCGGCGAGGGCGACTACTCGACCACCGAGCAGCTGATCCGCCAGCTGCTGCAGGCCGCCCACCCGGGCCGCGCGCTCCCGCCGCCGACCGACATCCCGAACCTGACCCCGACCGGCGAGATGAGCCCGGAGACCTACGTCGGCTACCAGCGCGCCCAGTACTTCGCCCCCGGCACCAACGTGGTCCCGAACGCGGCGTCCGTTTACCAGTTCCCCTCGTCGCTCCCGCTCGGCGCGCTCGGGCTGTCCGGGACCTGGACCGTTAAGGCCGAGGAGGCGACGGCCGGGCCGGGAGCCCAGATGGAACTGGGCTTCCTGGCCAAGGACGTGTACCTGGTGATCGGTGGCTCCGGCACGGTCAGCGTTTCCGAGAACGGTCAGCAACTGAAGACCATCGCGATCTCCGGCATACCGCGGCTGTACACGCTGTACCAGGCCGGCTCGCAAGCGTCCGGGGTGCTGCAGCTGCACTTCTCCAACGGCGTCCAGGCGTACGACTTCACGTTCGGCTGATGCGGGACGGTCAGAGCCGGAAGACGCGCTCCGCGATGGTCTGGAAGAAGGCCTTCTTCTCCTCCGGGCGCAGCGGCAGCTCGTCCTGCGCGGTCACCTCGGCCGCGACGTACTGATACGGGTAGTCCATCGCGTACAGGACCCGGTCGCCGCCCAGCACCTCGCGGGCGAACATGATCGCCGGCGCCCAGGCCATGCCGCTCGACGTGACCCAGACGTTGCGGCGCAGGTAGTCGCTCGGCCGCGCCTCAAGCCCGGTCATCTGCGGGTACCGCCGGGAGCGGACCGTGGCGGCGTGCATGTAGTCCAGGCGGCTCAGCCAGAACGGCAACGCCTCCCCCAGATGCCCGACGACGAACTTGAGCCCTGGGAACCGGTCAAAGACGCCTGCGACGATCATGCGGAGCAGGTGCATTCCGGTCTCGACGCCGAACCCGAAGATCGCACCGTCCAGCCCGGCCTCGAGCATCGGGCCGATCAGCCCCCGGGACGGCGTGTTCGGATGCAGGTAGATCGGGGTGTCGAGGGCCTGCGCCGCCTCGAAGATGGGCCAGAACTTCTGGTCATCCAGGTACTCGTCGTGGGTATGCGAGTTGATGATCACGCCGTTGAAGCCGAGGCGCCGGGCGCCGCGCTCTATCTCCGCGACCGCGCCCCTGGGATCCTGCGGCGCGATCGCGGTGAGACCGGAGAACCGGTCGGGGTAGCGGCGGCACGCCTGCGCGAGCTGGTCGTTGGCCATCGCCGCCATGGCCGTCCCGCGGGCGGCGTCGAAGATCTGCGGGCCGGGGGCGGTCAGCGAGATGATCTGGCGGTCGATGCCGGCGGCGTCCATGTCGGCCAGGCGGCGCTCGCCCAGGTCGACCAGGCGCTCGCGGAGCAGCCTCGGCCGCTCCGCGTCGCTGGTCAGGTAAAAGCCCCACAGGCTGCGGAAGCCGGGGTCGTCCACCGAGCCCGTGTCCAGCATCTCCCGCCACGCGGCCAGGATCTCCGGCGTCGCGAACGCCTCCTCGGTGGCGATCCGCAGGTACCCGGGGTGCTCAGCCGGCACGCGGCACCACCTCCTGGCCGAGCAGGCGGATCTGGTCCAGGTAGCCGGCGTCGTAGACGTGGAAGTACACGGTGTCGATGCCGACCTCGGCGAGCTGCTCGAGGCGGCCCAGCACGTCGCCGGGCACGCCCACCACGCCGCCACTCAGCAGCCGCGCGCCCGCCGCGCCGAGGAAGTCCTTGCGCCGCTCGGCCTCGGCCTGGGTGGTGGCGCAGCACACCGGGAGGGTGGTCGACAGCCGGATGTCGGCCGGGTCCCGGCCGTGCTCGGCGACCACGCGCCGGAAGTAGGCGAACCGCTCCGGCAACCCGGCCCCGAGGCCCAGACCGGTGTTGAACTCGTCGGCGAACCGCGCGGCCAGCGCCGGGGTCCGGCGCGGGCCGCCGCCGCCGATGATGATGCGCGGCCCCCGGCGCGGGCCCGGGCGCCCGGCCAGGTCATGCGCGGTGGCCGGGAAGTTCGCGCACTCGTCGAGCTGGAAGTGCTGGCCGGAGAAACTGAAGCTCCCGCCAAACGGCGTCGACCATAGCCCGGTGATCACGCCGAGCGCCTCCTCCAGCCGGTCGAAGCGCGCGCCGACCGCCGGGAACGGGATGCCGAACGCGTGGTGCTCCCGCTCGTACCACCCGGTCCCGATGCCGAGCTCGACCCGGCCCCCGCTCATCGCGTCCACCGTCGCGACCTCGATGGCCAGCTGGGCGGGGTTGCGGAACGTGCCCGCGGTCATCAGCGTCCCGAGCGTGACCCGGCTGGTCTGGATGGCCAGGCCCGCCAGCGTCGTCCAGGAGTCCGTCGGCCGCAGCGCCGGCTCGTCGGGTTCGATGCCGAGGTAATGGTCGGAGCGGAAGAACGCGTCGAAGCCCGCCTCCTCCGTGGCCCGGGCCAGCGCGAGTATCTGGTCATACGTCGCGCCGTAGCGTGGCTCCAGCAGCACGCGCAGCCTCATCGGGGTCTCCTTCGCGACCGGTCACCAGGGGGTCCGGGGGTGGGCTAGGGGTCTGCTCCGGGGAGGAGGATCACTCGCGGTCCGGGGGGCGGGGAACCGGGAACGCGGAGTGCCCGCCGCCGTCGAGGACCAGGATCTGCCCGGTCATGTAGTCCGCGCCCGCGCCGACCAGGTACGCGACCGCCGCGGCGATGTCCTCGGGGCGGCCCACCCGGCCGACCGGGATGTTGCGGCCGCGCCGCTCCAGCTCGGCCGCCACGTCCAGGTCCGGATCCTCGTTGAGGATCGCGCGGCTGGTGCCGACCGCACCCGGGCAGATGGCGTTGACCGTGATCCCCCAGGCCGCGACGTCCAGCGCCATCGAGCGGGTGAGCGCGATCACGGCCGCCTTGGAGGCGGCGTACGCGCCCGCGCGCGGCACCGCGACCACGCCGGCCATCGAGGAGATATTTACGATCCGGCCCGAGCGCTGGCCGCGCATGACGGGGATCGCGAACCGCGACATCAGGAACGTGCCGCGCAGGTTGACCCGGATTACCTGATCCCACACGTCGACCGGCACCTCGGTGATGTCGCGCCGGTCCAGGCCCTGCGGCGCGGCCGCGTTGTTCACCAGGATGTCCAGCCGCCCGTATCTGGCCACCGCCTCGCCGACCAGCCGCCGCGCGCCATCCTCGTCGCCGATGTCGCCGAGCGCCTGCGCGGCGGTCCCGCCGTCCGCGTTGATCTCCTCGACCAGGCTGCTCACGCCGCGCCAGCCGTCGCCGTCCGGGCCGGGAACAAGCTCCTGGCGCCGGTTGAGCACGCCCGCAGGTTCCTTGTCGCAGACCAGGACGGCCGTGCCGGACCCGGCCAGCATCCGGGCGACGGCCCGGCCCATGCCGTCGCGCTTACCGCACCCCGTGACCAGCGCCACCCTGCCGTCCGCCCAGCCTTCCGCCCTGGCGGTCACCGGACACCCCTCCAGCTGCTCATCAGACGGCCAGCGCCGCGTCGTCGCGCGTCTCGATCGCGACCGGGGTGCCCGACCAGAGGCCGAACACGCGCACCACCATGGAGATCGCCGCGTTCCGCGCCCCGGCCACCAGCACCGGCACGTGCTGGCGCGACGGCAGGATCCGGGAGAAGCCGCCATCGGCCTGCGCGGAGTCCGCCGCGAACCGGACGTGGTTCTCGCTGACCCCGTCCTTGCCCGCCCGGCGCAGGTCGGCCTGGGCCCGGCCGCAGTGCTCGATCAGCCAGTCCTTGACGTCGTCCTTGGCGAACCCCGCTCCCGCCAGCAACTGCGCGTGCTCGGGGCAGAACACCACGCCGCATGAGGTCTCCCTGAAGATCAGCGCCCCGGTGCGCGAGATCGTGTCGGCGAAGTCCCACAGCACCTGCTCCGGGTCCTGGGTATGCCGGTTGTCCACGAACTCGCAGGTGCGCAGCAGCGTGGCCGACACCGCGCTGGTCCCGGCGGGCAGTCCGGCCTCGGCCGCGAGCGGCTCCCACGGGCTCTCTTCCTCGTTCTCCGCGATGCAGATCGACCAGCGGCCGGGCAGGCCCTGCGTGGCCTGCTCCAGCACCTGCGGCTTGATGCCGAACACGTTCCTGACGATCAGCCCGACCGAGCGGGCGACGGTCGCGTTGGCCCGAAATCCGGGGCCGAACGCGCCGCCGGCCGCGTTGAAACCCAGTTCGCCCCGCACCGGCCCGTTCACCAGGATCAGCGGCGCCGGGCCGCTGGTGCTCTGAAAGCCGCCGCCGCGGGCGGCGCGGTCCAGCATCAGCGCCTCGAAGGCGGCCAGGACCACCGGGAAGTACTCGGGCCGGCAGCCGGCCATGGCCGCGTTGATCGCGGCCAGCTCGACCGTGCACTCCCGGCCGACCTGCTCCAGCGAGCCGATGATCTCCTGCGGGCCCCGGCTGGTCTGGGCCAGGAACCGGTCGAGCAGCGGCTGCGATACCGGAACCAGCGGCAGCCCGTCGGACCAGTCCTGCTCGTAGCAGTGCTCGATGGCCAGCTGCGCGAGGTCGGGATCGAGCCGGGCGGATCCCGGCATCAGGCCGCGCCGGCCGGGCCGACGAGCAGCGCGACCACGTCCGGCAGCACGGCCTGGGCCCGGTCGCGCACCTGGTCCGGGTTCAGTACCGCGACCGGATGCGGTGTGGTCGCGTACCGGTAGCCCGGGGCCCCGCGCAGTACGGCGATCGCGTCCGCGCTGCCGCGGAACGCGTCGCTGCAGATCACCGCGGCGGGCGTGCCCCGCCCCTCGAGCAGGACGCCGTCGGTGACCGCCGACGCGCTGCACGATCCGCAGTCCCCGATCCCGGTGATCACGACGTCGCACTCGGTGGTCAGCTCCTTGACCAGGTCCTCCGGCGCGGGCTGGGCGAAGTTCGCCTTGATCCGGGCCAGGACGCTGGCGGCGCCGTGCCGCTCGACCAGCAGCCGGCCCACCTCCTCCAGGAACAGGCCGGCGTTCTGCTTGGTGTTGACCAGCAGCCCGACCCGCGCGCCCGCCAGGCCGGCCCGGCGCGGCGCCAGCGACCCGCCCGGACCGCCGTCCGGCGCGGACCCCGGGGCTCGCCCGGCCGCGCCGGTCGGGTCCAAGATTGCGTTGGGCATGTCAGCTTCCCTGCGGCTCGGCCGTGGTTTGAGACCACAAACTCGGCGGCGACATGTGACATATGTGCCTACGGGCACAGTAATCGAAGCCGCTTTTCGTGTCACGCCAACCCTTCCGCCCTGCGGCAGGACGGTTTGGACGGCCGCGCCCTGACCTCGCTGTTTGGTGGCCAGATGGACCCCGGGACCGGGCGTAACAGACAGCTTTAGGAATCGGCCGTCGCTGACAACGTCATATGTTGGCCGCCCGCCGGCGCGGCGGAGCGGTGCAGCCGCGTGATCACCGAGATCATGTCGGCGACCAGCGCGGCCGATCGCCTGCGGTGCACCAGGTAGATCTCGCGCACCGGGGAGGTCCCGCGCAGCTGCCGGATGACAACGCCCGGGCGGCGGCCGCGGCCGAGCACGCTGGCCGGCACCAGGGACACGCCCAGCCCGGCCTCGACCAAGGCCAGCGTGACCAGATAGTCGCGGGTCTCGTAGGCGATGCGCGGCGGCACGCCGGCCGAGCGGGCGGCGAGCTCCAGGCACACCCGGTTGGGCGTGCCGGTGCTGCCGGAGATCCAGTCGTCGCCGGCCAGGGCCGCGATGGTGACCTGCGGGCCGTGCGCCCGCGGATGACCGGCCGGCAGGACGAGGCGCAGCGGGTCGCGCACGAGCAGCTGCCGGTGCAGGCCGCGGGGGTCGGGCAGGGACCCGCCCGGGTAGCGGTGGGTGATGAGCAGGTCCAGGTCGCCGGAGCTGACCAGGCCGTATCCCTCCGGCGGCTCGAGGTCGAGCAGGGTGAGGGCGACGCCGGGGTGGCGGCGCCGGAACCGGGCCAGGGCCCGGGGGACGAGCGACTGCCCGGCGCTGGCGAACGTGCCGACCGCCAGCCGGGACGGCTCGGCGCCCAGCATCGCCTGCACGGTCTGCTCGGCGGTGCGCAGCTCGCCGACCACCGTCTCGGCGTGGGCCAGCAGCGCCTGGCCGATCGGGGTCAGCGTCACCCCGCGCGGATGGCGGTCCAGCAGCCGGCAGCCGAGGTCGCGTTCGAGCCGGCCGATTTGCTGCGAGACCGCCGACGGGGTGAAGGCCAGGCGCGCGGCGGCGGACGCGATCGATCCCGCGTGGGCGACCTCGGCCAGCACCGCCAGCCGTCCGGCGTCGAGCATGTCCCGCCCTCCCGGCCGCCGACGCAGCCTGACTACTTGACCAGCTGACCGGCTGACCCGCCTGACCTAAGTAACGCTAATGGCAGCTTAGAAGACTCCGCTGGTGCTTACGGCGCACGGGCGGCAGGCTGGGCCCATGCTGACCGGTTCCGACATGCACGCCGCCGCGGCCCGCCTGGCCGGGCGGATCCGGGTCACCCCCCTGGCCGAGGCCGATCCGGGCAGCTTCCCGCCCGCGTCCCGGGTCTGGCTGAAGCTCGAGCTGATGCAGCACACCGGCTCGTTCAAGGTGCGCGGCGCGTTCAACCGCATCATGTCCGCCGCCGAGCAGGGCCCGCTGCCCGCGGCCGGGGTGGTGGCCGCCTCGGGCGGCAACGCGGGCCTAGCCGTGGCGTACGCGGCGGCCCGGCACGAGCTGCCCGCCCGGGTGTTCGTGCCCGCGGCCGCCCCGGAGGTCAAGGTCGCCCGGCTGCGCGCCTACGGGGCCGATGTGGTGCAGGGCGGCAGCTGCTACGCCGAGGCCTACGAGGCGGCGGCCAAGCACGCCGCCGACGTCGGCGCGCTGCTCTGCCATGCCTACGACCAGCCCGAGGTGTGCGCCGGACAGGCGACGCTGGGCCTGGAACTGCTGGAGCAGACCGGCGGCGAGCTCGACACGGTGCTGGTCGCCGTGGGCGGCGGCGGGCTGATGGCCGGGATCGCCGCGGCCACGCAGGGCCGGGCCCGGGTGGTCGGCGTGGAGCCGGTCGCCATTCCCACGCTGCACGCCGCGCTGGCCGCGGGCCGGCCGGTCGACGTCCAGGTGTCCGGCATCGCCGCCGATTCGCTGGGCGCGACCCGCCTGGGCGAGATCCCGTTCGCGGTGGCGACGCGCGCCGGCGTCCGGTCGGTCCTGGTCGACGACGCCGACCTCGTCACGGCCCGGCGTCTGCTCTGGGATCGCTACCGGCTGGCCGTCGAGCACGGGGCCGCCGCCGCGCTCGCGGCGCTCACGTCCGGCGCCTACCGGCCCGCCGACGGCGAGCGCGTCGCCGTGGTCCTCTGCGGCGCGAACACCGACCCGTCGAGCCTCGCCTGACCGCCCGGCAGGCGGGACGGCACAACGGCGTGCCGTCCCGCCCCGGGCCACCACCCCCGGGCTACCCGGTGTAGAGCGTTGCCGAGCCGTCCGGGTTGATGGTCTCCATGGCCGCCAGGACCTGCGAGATGTTCTCGTAGTTCGACGGCGTCCGGGCCCAGACGATGCCGAGCGTATTGATGTTGAGATGCTGAAGCTTGTGCATGACCGCGGTCTCGTTCGTGGTGCCAGCGGACTTGATCGCCCACTGCACTTCCAGCCCGGCGTCCCAGCCCTCCTGGCTGTTGTCGAGCTGGTTGTCGCTGTTGTAACCCGCGGCCCGCATGCCTGAGAAGTACGCCTTGAGGCCCGCGGCGGTCTGTTGTTCCTGCGTCCCGGTGCCGTTCTGCGCCGCGGTCAGCCAGTTCTCCATCGAGCCGAGCACGTAGATGTTTTTCATCACCGACGGCCCGCCCGCGGCGGAGATGAAGCTCGGCAGCTCGCACGCCGAGCACTCGCTGATCGGGATCGTCGGGTCCTGGGCCCGGATGGCTCGGATCGCGGTGATCGAGTCGGTGCCCGGCACCAGGCCGAACAGGATGATCTGCGGCTTGGCCGCGAGCATGGCCAGGACCTGCGGCGTGACGTCGGTCGCGCCGACCTGGTCGATCTGGGTCGAGACGAGCTGGAACCCGTATTTCTTGGCCAGCGACTGCACCGAGCCCTTGTTGGCCAGGCACACCGACCCGCAGTTGTCCTCCAGCAGCGCGACCCGCGTGTAATGGCGCGGCACGATGAGCTGCTGCACCGAGGCCAGCTGGTCGTTGTAGAACACGTCGTAGAAGCCGGGGAAGCCCCAGGAGTTGAGCTCGCTGGCCGGGTACCCGTTGGTCTGCCAGCCCGAGGACAGGCTGATCAGGATGGTGTGGTAGGAGATCGCGATCGGCAGCGCGGACTCGGTATCGGCCCCGGACTCCGGCCCGATGATGAAGCTCGCGTGGTCGGTCAGGATGCACTTGCGCGCGATCAGCTCGGACTGCGACGCCGAGGAGTTGTTATTCAGCGTGATGTAGGTGACCTTGTGGCCGAGGATCCCGCCGGTGGCGTTCACGTGCTTGAAGAACGCCGCCGCCCCCCAGTTGTCGGTCTGCCCTATCTGCGCGTAAGGACCGGAGAGGGCCAGGTCCCCGCACGCCACGATCGGGGCGTTCCCCGACGCGCCCGACCCGCCGGAGCTGCCGCAGCCGGCCATGGCCATGGCGGCCGCGGCGATAATCGCGAGCGGCGCCACGACCTGTCTTTTCGTCAGCGTTCTTGTCCTGCCAGACCTGCGATACATGCGAGCCTCCAATTCCGCTACTGGCCGATCAAAAGCGAAGTGACCACGGCCGAGTCGTTGAATTCCGCCGGGCTCCCCTCGAAAACCAGGCGGCCGTAATCGAGCACGAAAATGCGCTCGGCGATCTGCGCGACCAGGCCCAGGTCGTGCTCGACCAGGAGCACGCAGGTCACCTCGCCCAGCGCGTGCAGCACCCCGGAGAGCCGGTCGCGCTGCGGCTCGCTGAGCCCGGCGGCGGGCTCGTCGAGCAGCAGCAGCCGGGGCCGCGGGGCGATGGCCCGGGCGAACTCCACCATCCGCTGGCTCTCCAGCGTCAGCGACGACACCTCCCGGCCGCTCAGGCCGCGCATCCCCAGGTAGTCCAGGGCTTCGGCGGCCTTGTCCCTGGCCTCGTCGAGCCGGCTGCGGGCGATGCCGGCCGCGATGCTCGAGCGTTGCGAGCGCAGGCAGGAGACCGCGACGTTGTCCAGCACGGTGCGCCCGGTGATCAGGTGCACCGCCTGGAACGTGCGGCTCATGCCCAGGTAGAAACGCTGCTGCGGCTGCAGCCCGGTCACGTCGGTGCCGCCCAGCAGCACCCGTCCGGCCGACGGGGAGACGGTGCCCCCGATGACGCCGAGCAGGGTCGACTTGCCGGCGCCGTTCGGGCCGCAGAGCCCGTACCGGCCCC
>Ga0307474_10001224_pt1 | contig 18720 bp, 13 predicted proteins | sample atmos_gasesECM1C_2_FD_203312 | JGI IMG/M metagenome (GOLD analysis project Ga0307474, IMG submission 203312) | Hardwood forest soil microbial communities from Morgan-Monroe State Forest, Indiana, United States - atmos_gasesECM1C_05 | ecosystem: Environmental > Terrestrial > Soil > Temperate... | reverse complement strand
CGATTCAATCCTCCTCCGAAATTATCGACGTGCTCGGCCGCCGCGCGGACGACATCGGCAAGATCATCGAAGTCATCGACGATCTCGCCGAACAAACCAACCTGCTGGCCTTGAACGCCGCGATTGAAGCGGCGCGCGCGGGAGAACATGGCCTTGGCTTTGCGGTCGTCGCCGAAGAAGTCCGCAAGCTGGCTGAAAAATCCACCCAGTCCACCAAGGAAATTTCCGAATTGATCCAGGGCATCCAGAAAGAAGCCCGCGAAGCCGTCGACAACATGGAAAAGAGCACCTCCATGGTTCAGGAGGGCTTGCTGCTGAACAAAGACCTGAGCGTGGCCCTGGAAAAAATTTCCAACGTGGTTTCCGAGGTTTACAAATTCTCCCAGGAGATCGGCGCCGCCACCATGGAGCAATCCAGCGGCTCGTCGCAGATCGCCAAGGCCACCAACCGGCTTACCGAAATTACGCAGGAAATCAATTCGTCGGTCGAGGAACAGGCCTCTGGATCGCAAGCAGTCGTTCGCGCCATGGAGAAGATGCGCGAACTGGTACAGCAATCCACGTCCAGTTCCACCGAATTGGCTGCTACCGCCGAACAGATGTCGAAGCTCTCGCGGGTACTGCTCGAGTCCATGGACCGCTTCGTCCTGGACGAAGGGTCGTCCGAAGGGCGCCGGAATTTTGGGCGTCGCCATACCGGAAACTCTTCGGATTCCGGGCGCGGAGCGAACGAATACGCCGAACTCGTCCGGGCCTAAGGGATAAACGAGCGACATGGACAAGGATATTCAAGTCGTCGGCCTGCGCATCGGCCGCGAAACATTCGGAATCCCGATCGGCATGGTTCGCGAAATCGTGCGCGTGCCGGAGATCACGTCCGTGCCGAACGCCCCCGATTACATCGAGGGCGTCATTAATTTGCGTGGGCGCATCGTTCCGGTGGTCGATTTGCGCAAGCGCTTCCGGGAACTCGTCGCTGCGCCCAATAAGAAAAATCGAATTGTAGTGGTGGAGCTGGACGGCCGGCCGATCGGGCTGATCGTCAATTCCGCTTCCGAAGTCCTGAAGATTCCGCCTTCGGAAATCGAAGCGCCGCACGCCGTTTTTCAGGAAGGCGAATTGAACTACATCACTGGAGTCGGCAAGATCCGCGGCCGTCTGGTGATCCTGCTTGATTTGAGCCGGATTCTCCAGCGCGGCGAATTGCGCCGTCTGGATGAAGTGGCCGAAACCGCGGCGCCGGTGCCGGTGCCAGCGGGCGCAACCTTAAAACGATAAAGAAATGCACGCGCTACACCACGAGGAAGAATGTCCACACTGACCACTCCCGTCCCGCTCACTGAGCCCGAACTCAAGCTGCTGCAAACTCTCGTCTATCAAGAATGCGGCATGTACTTCGATGAGCGGCGCACGCACTTCCTGCGTGATCGTCTGCAACGCCGCCTCAAATCCTGCCAGATGGATTCGTTCTATTCCTACTACCGCCTGCTCACCAGCCGCGAAGGGAAGCAGGAACTCGTCGCCTTGCTTGAGAATTTAACCGTCAACGAAACCAGCTTTTTTCGTATCCGCCCGCAGCTTGAACTTTTCCAGAAATTCGTGTTGGAGGCGATTCTCAAACGCAAGCAGGAACGCCGCGACTTCACTCTGCGGGTTTGGAGCGCTGGCTGCTCGACCGGTCAGGAACCCTACACCCTCGCGATTCTGATCAGCGACGCGCTGGCTTATTACTACCTGCGAAATCCGCTGCCGTTCGAAATGCCGTCTCCCAAGCCGCTGATTCCGCCCCCCTGGAAGGTGGAAATCATCGCCTCGGATATCAACTACTCGGCGTTGCTCACCGCGCAGCAAGGCGTTTACACCGAAGCCCAGATGGACACCGTCGATTACACCTGCCGCCTGCGCTACTTCGACAAAGTCGGCGACAAGTATGCCGTCAAAGCCGCGCTGAAGAGTTTGGTGCAATTCGACTTTCACAATCTGAAAGCTGAATACCTGCCGCAGCGCAACGATGTGATCTTCTGCCGCAACGTCATGATTTATTTCGACGAAGCCGAGCAGAAGCGCCTGATCGAAAAATTCCATAGTTGCTTGAATCCGGATGGCTGCCTGTTCGTCGGTCACGCCGAAAGTCTCTTCGGCCTGACCAAGAAATTTCAAATGATTCACCAGAACAACGCCACCGTGTACCAAAGACTCGAGGCCGCTCTGTGACATTTTTGCCCGACGATCGCGCTGACGAACTTCGCGACCTCTTCTTCGAGAGCGCCGCCGAAATTCTTCAGGCTATGAACGAAGCCGGTCTGGCGCTCGAAAGCCGCCCGGCTGACGCTGGCAGTCTGCGCAGCGTTCGGCGGGCGGTGCATACCTTGAAGGGTGATTCCGCGGCTTGCGGCTATCGCGAACTCAGCGAATTGGCCCATGAGCTCGAGGACGTGCTCAGTCCCGCGCTGGTACGCGAAAATTCCGGGCTCATCGCTGAAGTGGTTCTAACTGCCGCCGACACCTTCCACGAAATGCTCGCGGCGTATCGCAACAACCTGCAACCGCCCGATGGCGGCGCCCTCCGTGAACACATTCAGCGCCTGCTGCGCAAGCCGGTCACCAGCCGCCAGGAAGCAGTTCCGATTGCCGCAGTGCCCACGTTTGCTTGGACCGAATACGAACGCTTGTTGATTTCCGAAGCGTTCCGGCGCAGGGAAAAAGTCTTTCAGGTTGCGTTGCATCTCGCCAAGGAATCATTACTGCCTGCAGCTGCCTTCGAACTCGTAAAAAAAGCACTGGAAGGCGCTGGCAAAGTTCTAGCTCTACGTCCCGAAACAGGCGATGAAATCGTGGAAGGTGGGCTGATCGAAGCCGCCATCTCCAGCCCGAAATCATCGGACTGGATCCAGCAGCGCTGCCAGGTCCCTTCGGTCGTCGCGCGCATTGCCGTCTCGCCGTTGGTGCATACCGAAACTGCTCCGCGCGATGTACTCGACATCCTCGTCGAATCCGAAGCTGCCGCCGTTGCCGCCGAAATCACCGGAGATCTCTCCGTCCTTGATCCTCGTCACGACGAATCCACCGAAGATCCGTCTGCGAACATTGGGATCGCGCACGCCGCAGCCGAAAATACCATTCGCGTCGACGCCGGCCGCATCGACACCGTGATGAACTTGGTCGGCGAGCTCATCATCGGAAAATCCATGCTGCAGCGCGCCATCGCCGAATTCGACCGGCGCTTTGCCAAAGACGCGCTGTCTCCCAAGTTTGCCGACGCGCTCGGCTTGCAGTCGCGCATTCTGAACGAACTGCAAAAATCGGTGATGAAGATCCGCATGGTCCCGGTGGAACAGTTATTCCGCCGCTTTCCACGCGTCGTTCGCGACGTGGCCAAGCTGCGGCACAAGGACATCGGCCTGGAAATCGCCGGGCAGAACACCGATCTCGACAAAGGAATTTTGGACGCACTCGCCGAGCCGCTCGCGCACTTGATCCGCAACGCTGCCGATCACGGCATCGAATCGGCGGCCGAACGGGCCGCCGCCGGGAAACCCGCGCGTGGCACGGTTTCGTTGGACGCGTATCACAAGGGCGACCAGGTGGTGATTGAAGTCGTGGACGACGGCCGCGGCATCGATCGCGAAAAAGTGATTCGCGCTGCAATCCAGCGCGGCCTGCTGAAAGAAGAAGACCGGGCCCGGCTCAACGAATCCGAAGCGCACAGTTTGCTCTTTACTCCCGGTTTCAGCACCGCCGACGAGATCACCGAAATTTCCGGCCGTGGCGTGGGACTCGATGTGGTGAAGGCGGCTCTCGACAGTCTGAAAGGCAGCATCGAGATCGAGAGCGAACTGGGCAGAGGCACCACGTTTCGCTTGATGGTGCCGCTGACGCTCGCCAGTATTCAGGCGCTTTTGTTCCATGTCGCCGGCCGCCTCTACGCCGTGCCGATTTCCTCCGTCGTCGAGATTACCCGTTTGTCCGAAGGCGACGTTCACAGCATCGATGATCATGAGGTCTTTCAACTTCGCGAGCAGGTCCTGACCCTCGTGCGTCTCGAGCGCCTGGAATCCACGCGCCAAGTCAAAGAGCACGCCAAACGCACCTTCGTGGTGGTCATCGGCGCTGGCGCCCGCCGCTTCGGCCTCGCCGTCGATAGCCTGATGGGCGAAGAAGAATTGGTCATCAAGGCTCTGGAAGACGAACTCATCACCTCGCCCATGGTTAGCGGCGCCTCCATCCTCGGTGACGGTACCGTCGTCTTGATTCTGAACGTCTCCGCCGTGGTCGCTCATCTCTCGCGGATCCCTGCTGTGGGAGCCATCGCATGAGCAACAAAATCCGCGTGCTGGTGGTCGACGATTCGGCTTTGATGCGCAAGCTGATCTCGCAGGTCTTGCAGCGGGATCCTTCCATCGAAGTCGTCGGCACCGCCATGGATGGAGCGATCGGGCTGAAGAAAATTGACGAGCTGCATCCCCACGTCGTGACTCTCGATATCGACATGCCGCGCATGGACGGCATCGAAATGCTGCGCCAGATCACCCGCAAACATCGGGTTCCGGTCATCGTGGTCAGCGCCCAGACCGACGCCAGCGCCTCCATCACCTTGCGCGCCCTGGCCTTCGGCGCGTTCGACTTTGTTACCAAGCCCCAGGACGCGGGACTAGGCCGGCTCGATCAAATTGCCACGGAACTCGCTCAAAAAATCAAAGCCGCTGCGTCTTCGGGCCCCCCGAAGATGATCATCACCGTCCCGACCATCAAATCGAAGACGCCGCGCCGAACCACCATGCCCTCCGGTCCTTCCGTGATCGTCGCGATCGGCATTTCCACCGGCGGCCCTAACGCGCTCCAGTATGTTTTTTCCCAGATGCCCGAAAATTTTCCCGGCTGCATTGTGGTCGTTCAGCACATGCCGGAAGGTTTCACCCAGATGTTCGCCAAACGCCTGGACGAATCTTCAGCGCTGGAAGTGAAAGAGGCGCAGTCCGGCGATTTGCTGCTGGCCGGCCGCGTCCTGATTTGTCCCGGCGACCGCCACATCAAAGTCCGCAAGATGGAGCATGGCAAAATCGCGATTCTTGTCGACCAGCCGCGGGTCAACGGGCACCGACCCTCGGCGGACGTCCTGTTCCATTCCGTCGCCCAGGAATTCGGCAGTAACGCCGTAGGAGTTTTGATGACCGGCATGGGTGAAGACGGTGCGGCTGGTTTGGGCGCGCTGCAGGCAGCCGGCGCACTTACCGCCGCGCAGAGTCCTGATACCTGCGTCGTCGATAGCATGCCGCGCTCAGCCATCGAACGCGGCTTCGTCTCCAAAATTGTCACGTTGCCCAATATCGCGGCCTTCCTGCAGACCGTATGCTCGACGGATCGCCCAAAAATCGAACCGGCTGACGCCAATTCGGCCGTCGTAGCCGGAGATCCCAGTTCCGCTTCAAGGAGATAGTTATGAAACAGTTCGAAGCACTCACTCGAAAAAAGGACAACCAGGCCGTCCGCTACCTGGTGGTGGACGATTCCGTCTTCGCCCGCAAGAGCCTGGCCAAGATGGTCGAATCGTTCGGTGGGAAAGTAGTCGGTGAAGCCGGCGACGGCTGCACCGCCATCACCGAATACGCCCGCACCATGCCGGACCTCGTCTTGATGGACATCACCATGCCGCAGATGGAAGGCATCGAAGCCGTCGAGCGCATCGTCAATGAACATCCCGACGCGCGCATCGTCATGGTCTCTTCCGTCGGCTATCAGGACAATATTCTCGCAGCGCTGCAGAAAGGCGCGCGCCACTTTGTGCAGAAGCCGGTCAAGCCCGACGCACTCTACGAAATTATTCGCTACGTCTTGAACGACGACGGCGTCACCGCCACGGTCGGCGCCGGGGAGCAATCGCGATGAGGATGGATCTGATTCAGCCTTTCATTGGTTCGCTCGATACCGTGCTGGCCGAAATGATGAAGGCGCCACCGAAAATTGTGGACCTCACCATGGAAGAAGACGGCTACCGCAAGAAAGGCGCCGCCGCACTGGTCTGCTTTCGTGGCCAGGTCGAAGGCCGCGTCATTCTGGATATGGAGCCGAGCGCAGCCGCGCACGTCGCCAGCATTCTGTCCGAAGGCGAAGTGGATCCTGCCGAGCCGCTGGTGCAGGAAGCCGTCTGCGAGTTGGCCAACATGGTCATCGGCAACGCCGTCACCCAGCTCAACGATAAAGGATTCGAGTTTAAGGTTTTCCCGCCGGAACGGGTCACCCAGGAACAATTCGAGAAAGCCGGCCAGGATTCCGAAGCGACCATCCTCTGCTTCGAGACTCCCAGCGGAAATGTGCACCTAAACATCTCCATGCAGTATCACCACCGCCGCGCCAACGAACGCATGCCTGTGGCCGTCGTTTAAGATTTAACTTGGGGAATTATCGCAGCGAACGCTGCGGATTTACGTGGCAGGAAGCCCCGGGCGCCGGTATTCCACGCCGTGACGAAACAATCCTGCCTTGGGGATTTCCTCGGAATACACCACGCTCGACGGCAGAAAAATATTCGCCGCCTCCGGCGAATACGGAACCGCCACATCAATTTTCGTTCCCGGCTCGTACCGCCTCTTGCTCCGGAAACACATGCCCACCGGCGAAATATCCTCGCACACCGCCAATTCGTCATCGGTATCGGTCTGCCGGATGCACGCGGTCAGGCGGGTCTTCATCCGAATCCGGGTTCTTTCCCGCTGATCTCCCCCTGGCGGGATTTCATCGGCGGCCTCCGCCGTTCGGCGGCCGCGCGGCACGCGCGATGCCAATTTCTTCTCATTCTCATGCGGGGCCTGGGTCCAGGTGCTCGGCACGCCGCAGGTCTTGCACAGCCGCGCGATCCCGCGCGTCGTTTCAAATCCCCGCAGTTCCAGTTCATTCAAATACACAACTTCCCGGCTCCGGCAGTAGGTACATTCCAGCAGCATCCGGGCTATCGCTTCTTCCGATTCGGCGATCGGCGGGAACTCAATGTTCCAGATATCGCTTTGCGGCTCCAGAATCTCCACGCCGTACACAAAACCCTCTTTCTGCAATCCGAATTGCCCTACGATGCGCACCTGGGTATGCCGGTGCGCCTCCATCGGCGCCATTCGGCGGATCTCAATGCGCTGGTCGGGCCGCAGGTCGCGGTCCAGCAGGATCACTGCCCCGGTGCGGTTAATCTGCATCGTGCGGGCCGGGCCCGTGAATTCCTGCTCGTTGATATCCTTCCCTGACGCTTCCAGAAGCAGAGTCAAGGAAACCCGATCGCTGCGACGCTGCGCGGCGGTTGCCATCCAATTCCTCCGGCTAGAAGCTGAGATGCCCCGGACGCCAAGATAACATACTGCTGTCACCGGTTGGCTTCTCGCCATCCCCGCGTTCTTCAATCTCTAACTTCGGCTCCGGCGGGTTATCATCTCTGGGTTCAATTCCCTTCACCGGAGATACACGCTTTAGTCGCAATATGTTTAGGTCTGCCAGCACGAGTCAACCATGGCCCCGCAGCCTTGGGCTGCGATGCGCCGTGTTGCTTTTTATTTCGACATTTCTTGCCGTTACCATCGCCCAGGCGCAGACTTCCCGCCTCGAAGGAGTGGTTCGCGATGCCACCGGCGCTTCCGTGCCCGGCGCTAAGGTTCAACTGACCGCGAAATCCTATTCCGCGTCCGCCACCACCGATTCTTCCGGCGCGTTCGTTTTCGAAAATGTTCCCGATATCTCGGGAACTCTCACCGTCTCCGCGGCCGGTCTCGCCTCCGTTACTCAGCCATGGACCGCCGCCGACCTCCGCGCGCGTATCGAAATCATTCTTAAGCCGGCGACCGTAAATCAACAAGTCCAAGTCACCGCCAATCGCGCCGCCACACTTCTCGCGGACGTCCCGGTCAGCGACATCGAACTTACCCGCGACGACCTGCAGGACACTCCGGCGCTAACGCTCGATGACGCGCTGCGTCAGGTCCCCGGCTTTAGCCTGTACCGCCGAGGCAGTAGCCGTACTGCGAACCCCACAACTCAAGGAGTTTCGCTCCGCGGTCTGGGTGCCAACGGCTCCAGCCGCGCACTCGTCCTCCAGGATGGAATTCCGCTCAACGATCCTTTCGGCGGCTGGGTTTTCTGGGACCGCGTCCCCACCGAATCAGTCGCGAGCGTGGAGATCGCGCAGGAAGGCGCGTCCAGCCTTTACGGCAGCGAAGCGCTGGGCGGCGTGGTGCAGTTTATCTCCCGTCCCGCGGAACCCGCCGGAGTTTCGCTGGAAGCGTCGTACGGTAACCAAGCCACTCCCGATTTATCGCTGTGGGCTGGCGGAGAAAAAGGCGGATGGATATCCACCTTCGCCGGCGAAGTCTTTCGCACTGACGGCTACACTTTGGTGCCAGCCAACGATCGCGGGCCGGTTGACACCCAAGCGGGTTCCGAACACGGTACCGCGGACTTAATGATCGGGCGTAAAATCGGGCAGGACAGCCTGATCTTCGCGCGCGGTTCGTATCTCGACGAAACCCGGCAGAACGGCACTCCGCTGCAAACCAACGACACCAAACTGGGCCAGGGGGTCCTCGGAGCCAATCTTCAGCTCGGTTCCTACGGGGCTTTAACCCTGCGTTTTTACGCCGACATTCAAACCTACCATCAGGGATTTTCGTCCGTCACTTCGGTGGTCACCACTCGCGACACCGAAACCCAAACCGATTTGCAGACGGTTCCGGCGCAGGGCGTGGGCGGCTCCGGCGTCTGGTCCAAGCAAGTTGGAAAACGGCAGACGATTGTCGCCGGCTTTGACGACCACGAAGAAATCGGCGCGAGCCACGACATTCAATTCACTGGCGGCATTCCGTCCGCGCATCAATCCTCCGGCGGACGCCAGCGCACCGTGGGTTTTTTCGGCGAGGATTTAATCCAGATCACTCCGCGCTGGTTTCTTTCGATCAGCGGCCGCGTCGATCACTGGAGCAATTTCGACGCTTCGACTGTGCGCATCCCCATCGGCGTGGGAACTCCCACCGATATCGAATTCGCCGATCGCTCGCAGAATGCGTTCAGCCCGCGCGCCACTCTGCGGTACCAGATCAACGCCAACATTTCCTGGGATGCTTCGGTGTACCGCGCCTTCCGCGCGCCCTCGCTCAACGAGCTATATCGTTCGTTCCGTCAGGGCAACACGCTTACCAATTCGAACGCGGCTTTGACTGCGGAGCATCTCACCGGCGGAGAGACGGGCATCTCCGTAACCACCTTCCAGCGCCGTCTCGTGTTTCACGGAACGTTTTTCTACAACCAGATCGTGGATCCGGTAGCCAACGTAACCTGCACCGCCCTCGCCACTCCGATTCCAATTTGTCCCGGCCCGATTCCCAACACCATCGTGCGCGTTCGCGACAATCTGGGGCGCACCAGCGCGCCGGGATTTGAACTGGGAGCCACCGGTCATATCACTCGCGATTTCGAACTCTCCGTGGCCTATCAGTACGTCGATTCTCACGTGATCAGCTTCCCCGCCAGCCCCGCGCTGGTCGGACTCTGGGTCGCCCAGGTTCCGCACAACGTGCTGACCTTTCAGGGGATTTATTCGAACCCGCATATCGCCACGATTTCTGTTTTCGGCCGCATGGTCGGCAAACAGTTTGACGACGACCTGAACACGTTCCCGCTGGGTAGGTATTTCGTTCTGGATGCTTCCGCTTCGCGCGGCATCGGGCACGGTGTGGAATTATTTGCCGCGGTGGAAAATCTCTTCAATGTCCAATACGACACCGCCGCGACCCCGGTTCCGCAGCTGGGCCTGCCCATCGCTGCCCGTTTCGGCTTTCGCTACGAATTTCCGAAGCGCTAGGTTCTAGTGGGTCGTCAATTCCGGTGATGGATATTCCGGCAGCTTGGCGTTCTTCCGGTCCGTGCGCTTTACTTCCAATTCATCGAACAATACCGAAGGACAAATCACCGTGGTTGGGATATTTCCCCCGCGATTGCTCACCAGCGGATCGTTTCCGGCGGCTACCAGATTATTCCGCAGCGTTCGAGTATCCAGCTCGTTGAATACCGCTCCGCGCACCAGTTCTTCGTGCCCGTCGCTTACGTAAATGCGGTAGAGCAGCCGCGGGTTGTCACCGGCCATGGTTTCCACGTAATAGCCGTAGGGCTTCCCTTCCTGCTTGCACATTTCGATCAATTTCTTCTTCAACTCGTCCTTCGTCACCGGATCCTTGACCTTAACGAAAAAGTTTCCGATGTTTGGGGATGCCGGCTGGCCTGGCGCCCCACGCCCGTGTCCATTCGACGCGGGAAAATCGCGAATAGGCATTCGTCCGAGCAGATAATTCTCCAGGATCCCGTCGGTAATCAACGGCACCGCGGAGGCTTTCACTCCCTCCTGATCGATCTCATAGCTTCCGACCAGTTGCCGCCCGTCGAAGGTCTTCAAGGTCGGATCGTCAGTCACCGACAGGAACGTCGGCAACACTCGGCCTTTGTAGTTCGACGAATATTCTCCCGTCGTTCGTGCCGACTCGCCCGGTTTCGGCCGGATCCCCAGAATGTTTTGCGCGACCAGCGATTCGAACATGTCGCTGGCGGCATCGTTTGAAAACAGCACCGGTCCGCGATAGTCCTCTTCCACCATCGGCGCGTCCGCTAGCGCCTGCAACGTCGCCAGGGTCTTCTCCGCATCCGCCAGGAATTTCGGTTGCGACGGCAATTCGTTCGCGGTGCGTTCTACAAAAAACGGCGTTCGCCCGACTTTCATTCCGTCGGTCGCCTGCGTTTCCGCGCCGATCTGCATCGTATACACCGTGTAGCCCTGGCGCGTGCTGGTGCCTTCGGTATTCACGAAATATTCGTTCACCGCTCGAAAACGCAAGAATCCATTCAGCGCCTGAATTTTCAGATTGGTGCGGTACAAGTTGGTGGCCTTCTCGATCGTTTCCTTCCACGGCGCGGGCGAGAAGTCGAGCTTCACCATCGGACCCACGTATTCCAGCGGCGTCGCTTTCGCAAAATCATCAAATGGCTGATCGGCGGTGTATTGGCTCAGCAAAGCTTTCTTCGAAGCCAGCGCTTCGTTCGCCGCCTTGTACGCCGCATCGGTCGCCAGCCACAATTCGCGCCGGATCGCCACCGGATCGTTATCGAGTGGCGCGAAATCCACGATGCCCAATCCCGGCCCGTAATAACTGTCCAGTTTGTAATCCCCGACGCGCACCACCACTCGCGCGCTGCGCACGTGGGTCAACTGGTCTTGTCGGAGCGAACCAAACGCCGATTCCGCCGTCCACTCTTCGACGTCGGCAATCCGGTAGTCGATGTAGTACGGCGCCGCGACACCGTCCATTTTCAGTTGTGACTTCGATCGATCCAGTTCCTCGCGCATCGCTTTCAACACCGGATCGGACGCAACTTCAGCAGAAACCGCCTTCGTCGACGCGCCGGACGTCGCTCCCGGCTTTCCCTGCGCCGCCATTCGCGGAGCAAAGATCGCGAGAAAAATCAGTCCCAATATGGCCAGCAACCAGAATTTCTTTCGCAGGGTTGCGCTCATGACTTCCCTCCCTGCGCGCCTATCTTTGAACTAGCGCCTTCCGCATCGGGAGGTAGCAGTAGCGGTGGCCGATCCGTACCGCGCTTGCGCTTTTGTACTTCAATCGTGCTGAACAGCATCGACGGCGCCGCAGCAGAGACCGGCACTTGCCCGGATTCCGCGCCGCATACTCCGTTGAAAACCTGCAAGGTATCTCCGGTGACCATAATATTGTTCAACGAAAGCAGCGGCGTGCCCACAATGTCCACGCCGCGCACCAGTTCGTCCGGCCGGCCATCCGCGTACACCCGATACACCATCACCGGCAGCACCTGAAACGCCTGCGGCAAAGACCGCTGCGTCAGCGTAAATCCGCCCTGAATATCGTCGAAATACAATCCGTACGGTTTACCCTGTTTCTTGATCTCTTCGATGAATTTCTGCCGCACCTCGGAATCCTTCACCATGTTGGTCGAAGTGACGATCAAGTTCCCTTGCCGCCCAGTCGCCATCAGCCCGGGCTGCCTGCGTCCGTGGCCATTGGAATGATCGAATCCCTTGATCGGCATGCGCGACATCAGGAAATTTTTCAGCACGCCGTTTTCCACCGCCAGCACCTTCTGCGCCGGCACTCCCTCGTCGTCGTAATCGTAATAGCCCGCCAGCTTCGTGCCATTCAATTCTTTCAGCGTGGGATCGTCGGTGACGCTCAGAAACGCCGGCAGAATCAGCTGATTCACTTTCTTCGTGAAGGTCTGCCCTTCATTCTCGTCGCGTTGGCGATGGCCCTCCAGCCGGTGCCCCAGCACTTCGTGGAAGAACACCGCCGCGGCCCGCCCGGAAAGCATCGCCGGCCCGGCGTACGGATCTGCCGACGGCGCCGCCCGCAGGGCTTTCAAATCCGCGGACATCTTCGCCACCTTCATCTCCAGTTCCGCGTCGCCCGGCAACTGTTCGGTGGTCGGTCCCTGATAGGACTCCACCCGTAACAATTCCGTGCCATCCGTCGCGCGCGTTTCCGCTTGAATCACCAGCCGCATCATCGCCGCCGGACGCACCAGCGCCGTGCCTTCGCTGGTCGCCAGGTACGACCGGTCCCGCGTCGCGGTAAAAAATACCGCCGACGTGTACACGTCCGGATATTTCAGAAATAGCGCGGAAATCTTCCGCAACCGCTCTTCCCATATTTTCTGCCCGGTGAATGCCGGATATTCGGTGGAATCGATATGGGTGACCGGCGGCTGTGTCGAAAAATCGGGCGACTTGTCTTCTTCGTCCGCCTGCACCGCGGTACTGGTCTTCACTTTGGAGAATGCCGCGGAGGCCTGCTCGTATTCGCGGTCGGTCATTTGCCACAACACCCGCGCGATGGCATCCGTGTCGTTACTCAGCGGCAACGTGCTGGAGAGAATTCCCGAAGGCCGGTTCTGATTGTGCGTGTTGTCCAGTGCCAGCGAACCGACGTGCATCATCACATCGCCTTGCCGCCGGCCCACGCTGGTCGAAAAAATTATGGCGCCGTTCGTGGCCAGCATCGCCGTGGCATCGATGTCCGACGTCGCGTAGCTCATGAAGTATGGCGCCGGATCGGTCTTCGCCAGCGAGGTGAACGCGCGCTGCAGCTCTCGCTGCATGGTCGTCAGCACCGCGTCCGGCGTGTCGCCGGCCGAAAATGCTGCCACCGGAACTAAGCTAAGGATTGAAATCAGTAGGATGGTACGGCTCAAGGCAAGCAATTTCAGGCGTCTCATTCGGCTGGTTGGCCCTCTTAGCGATTTGGCAATTTAACATACTCACATATTGGACGCGACTCATACACGAAAGATTACGTGTCCCGAACGAAACATTAACGCCCCCAGCAAACCTCGGCATCCAGAACCCATTCACGGATGTGGCACCCCCTTCCGACTTTCGCGCCCTCGGGCCACGCTCTTTTGTGTACTCTTCGGACGGGATCCCGAAGGTCTACCCATGCCCAAGCTCAAATTTTTCCTGTCCATCCCCACCGACGACAACGACTACCAGCAGGAACAAGCGGCGGCCGCGCGCGAAACCGCCCAGCGCCTCGGTTTCGATCTGGAAGTAGTTCACGCCGATAACGACGCCATCAAACAAAGCGATCAAATCCTGAAGGCGATTCAGGCCTCGCCCGCAAATCGTCCCAACGCTATTCTTTTCGAGCCTCTGGGTGCGACGGCGCTGCCGCAGGTCGCCCGCGCGGCAGCCAGCGCCGGCATCGGCTGGGTCGTTCTTAATCGCTTTGCGGAATATCTGTCCGAACTGCGGCGCGCCAGCCGCATCCCCGCTTTTTCGGTAAGCTCCGATCATCTCGAAATTGGCCGAATCCAGGGCCTGCAATTCGCCGCGCTGCTCCCGGAAGGCGGTTCGATTCTCTACATCCAAGGGCCATCCGAAAATTCCGCCGCCAAGGATCGCACCACCGGAATGCAGCAGACCAAGCCCGCGAATATTCGCGTCAATATGCTGAAGGGCCAGTGGACTGAGGAAAGCGCCTACAAAGCTGTTCTGTCCTGGATGCGCCTGCCCACTTCTGCCAAGCAAGCCGTTGACCTGGTAGCCGCCCAGGACGATTCCATGGCCATGGGCGCCCGTAAAGCCATGCAGGGGGGTGCCGACGTCGGCGTTCGCGATAAGTGGCTGCGTCTTCCCTTCACCGGCTGCGACGGTCTGGTGAACAGCGGTCAGAAAGCCGTTCGCGTCGGCGCGCTCGCGGCCACCGTGGTCGTCCCACCAAATACGGCGCCCGCGCTCGAAATGCTGGTCGCCGCCCTAAGTGATGGAAAACATCCTCCCGAACAGGTCTTGACCGTCCCCAGGTCTTTCCCCTCGCTGACCGACCTCAGGCCCCAGGGAACCGCCAAAAAAATTACCTAGGCGGAATATTTTCAGGAAAACCACGCGGGAATTACTGGTAGCGGTACCGGGAATCGAACCCGGGTTTTCAGGTTGAGAACCTGACGTCCTAGACCCCTAGACGATACCGCCGGTGGACAAGCAAAAGCAGCCCAAAGAGTTTCGCACGTCCGAAATCTTCACGCAACCCTGGTGGACAAGACTCGTGGATGAGCCTTCGTGAAAACTCTCAGAAAGCGAATCGAACGCCGATCGTCGGAGCAACGTTGGTAGGGTGTATATAGGGCACGCCGGGTCCGTGAGGTATGGCCACCGCCAGACCGCCGGTCACCACGGAATAAGCAACTCCGACGTAACCGTCGAAACGTTTGGTGAAGTGATGATCTCCATAGAGCGACAGTTCATCGAGCGTTCCCGAGCAGGAGCTGCGGAAGCCCGCTGAGCCACCGCAGGTCGACGGCACGCGGAAGGTATTCTGCCGCTGTTGATAGAACGATAGGGTAATGTCGGTCTTTTCGCGATAGGTGTATTTCCCACCGGTCCACCAGACCTGGACTTTCTTCTCGGAATCAAGATTATCGTCTTCGACGCCGCTCAGAATGTACTCACCCTGGTCTGTGGCGCCGACGCCCAGCGGCTGATGCGGGTTGTTCTGCCAAATGAACTCGTAGCCCACAAAAAACTTGAACGCGTTCCACGTATATTTGGCAGCGCCCATCACCGCATCGTTGTCAGTGACGATGCCATACAAGGTGTTGTTCGGGTCGACCAGATTAGGTCCCAGGCCTTCCCCCCCGTTGATGGGGTTGGTATTGATGCTATTCGTGGTGGACTGAAATGACTGCGCCGGACTCTGACTCTGCGGCCCCAGCAACGGGTTCAATACGCTGATCGCCTGATTGTAATGTTGGCCCACGATGTCGAAGGAGAACTTTCCGTGCTGCGCGCCAATGTCGAATCCATAGGCGTTGTTGTGCGCCCGTTCTGGCGTGCAGTCGGCGGCAGTCCACCCTGCTAGGGGTGAGAAGCAACCGCCGGAGCCGTTTGCGAATTTATACATCGCACCGAAGTGAAATTGGCGGAAGGTGAGGCGATACTTCATCGCGTCGTCCCAACGGCTATCATCCGTGTCGCCGCCGCCGGCCATCGTGCCGTTGTATCCGATGTACGAAAAGCCGTAGCCGCCGCCGGCCGGGTCGTACTGCAGCATCGCGTCGGTCCCGAGCGAACGCTGGCGACCAAACGTCAGCGTCCCGAAACGCTCCGAGGAAATCCCACCATAGTATTCGTCATTGAAGGGTTGGCCCGCTCGCGCGCCGTCGATGGCAAAGGAATAGGATCCTCTGGGAAGGCCGTTGTTAACCGTGTTGGTTTTGGGCGCATCGGCCAGCAGGCCGGACTGCGGGTTGATTCCGGTGGATGCGTTGAACACCACGGCCCAGCCTGGCGCGAATTCTTCCCGGCCCCGGACGCCCAGACCGGTCTGCTGCAAGTTGTTCGGCGCGATCAGGAAGCGAGAGGAAGAAGCATTGCGATTCACCAACGCCTCACCTTCGTAGTTGTTGCCGTTCACCGGCAAGCCGTGGCTGACCCAGCCCACGCCAACGTCATACGCACCGTAAATCGTAATGCCGTGCCAGGTAAGCGTGCAGTCCGTGGTGACGAACTCGAGGCCGCTGGCACAGACGTCCGGAGTCTTCGTCTGCATGACAATGTCCACGGTCGCGCTCTGGCCGACGCTCAAGCTGACGCCGGTGCGCGTTTCATCCCCAAACCCTTTTTTTGCCGCTCGAATCACGAAGCGCCCGCCAGGCAGGCCGGACGTCTGATAGTGCCCTCCGCTGTCAGTCACGACCGTGCGCGTTTCCGATGTGTCCAGGCTCTTGATCGTCACCGCGACATCGGGGAGAGTTGCGCCAGCTTGGTTCGTCACTGTGCCGGAAAGAGTCGCGGTCGCTTGTGCGCCTTGTGCGAATAACGCGGGGCTAGACCAAAGTAAAAAGGCTAGAAGTACTGCGGCGGTTGTTACGAGGCGATTGATCAAGACACCGAAGAAATCCCGGCTCATATAGCACCCTCCGACTATGTCGAACTTGGCACGCACGGTTTTTACCGCGAGGCGCGTTTGTAGAGGGCATACGTTTTAATACGTTATGAGTAGTTAAGTCAAACCGAATAGCGGTGAAACATGGAGTGGAACGTCACGCGCGATGACAACCCGTGGGTCGTGGGGGCGGGTCCTTTTCAGCTTTTGATGATCATGATTTCGGTGGACTTGATCAGCGCCGCCGCGGTGTCGCCAACTTTCAGCCGCATTTCCCGAACCGCATCGGCTGTAATGATCGAAGTGATGTGCTGCCCGCCAATCGAAAGCCGTATCTGCGCCATCAGCCCGTCGACCTTAATCTCGGTCACTCGCCCGACCAGCTGGTTTCGTCCGCTGATCCGCCGGTAGTTGTCCCGGCGCTCAGCCACTGGCTGGCGCGCGGACTTCACATGCAGAAACTTGTCGAGCTCCGCTTCCGGCACGCGGTGATGCCCGCCCGCGGTCTTGATCGTCCGGATTTTTTTCTTGTAGATCCACTGCTTCAAGGTCGGGTAGCTGACCCCCAGAACCTTGGCAGCCTCGCGCGGAAGCAAAAGAGTAGTTGGTTTCATATTGGTTTGATAGACGGTAGCCGCCGGGTCAAGCGCTCATAGTAATCCCATTTTCGATTTCGTGCAGGGCCTTCCGTTCTGGCTCAGGCCTAAAAAAAAGGGCGCCCCGTTTCGAGGACGCCCTTCATTTTTGCTCCACTTTTAACCTACCCGAAACTCGGGAACTCGGCGAAAACCGCCGTCTTCCTCCTTTCGACTAGGGCAAGTAATAGCGCATCGAAGTGAACAACATGTTGTCGATGCCGTGCGGATCAGCTGTCGATCCGGCCGTCGCGCCCACTCCGGACCAGGTCGTGCGATCAACGTAGGAGTACTGCGCTCCGAATTGAAAGCGGCCCTTCGGTCCGTTGTAGAAGCGGTACCAGAATCCGATCGTGCCTTCCAGAATCGCCCTGGTATCGCCGTCGCAATTGGAAAGCGCTCCGGGGATGAAGCCGTTGGATCCCAGCACGGCCGTCGTGTTGATAGCCGCGCCTGGTGCGGCCAGCGGAAGCGTCTCAACCGAGCAACCGTCGTCGCGGCGTGCGAAGTTTCCGTAGCCGGTCTTGCCGCCATTAAACGTCGTGCGGCCGGCATATTCGCCGCCCACATACGCGTAGATGTCCAGCTTCGGCGTCGGGTGGAATTCGAGCGTTCCAAGTGCCTGGTAGCTGCGGATGAGCGCCAGCGTGCCATCCGGACGAGTCGTCGCGTCCGCCAGACCTGCCGTGCCGTAACGGCCGATGCCGTCACCACCGAGTACGTGAACGCCGATGTCGAGCTTCTTCGCGATCGAAATGCGGCCGTTCGCGCCAATGCCGCCGCCGGTGCGCGAATCGTTAAATGCGCCGGACGTCGGATTGGTCGAACCGGTGAGCGTGCAATCCACCGCGGGTGCCGTAACCGTCGGCAGATTGGTGCCATCGCCCGCCGGGAAGATCAGGTTGATCGTGCCGTGAGCCGCGAAGCACGGATACACCCGATCACGGAACGTGCTCACGATTCCGAATACTTCGAAGTGTCCGAAGTGCGGATCCAGAGCGGCCTTCACGATGAAGTCGGGCGTTTTGTTCCAGGCATAAGTTCCCACCGGGTTGTAGAGACCTCCCGCGACGCCAGGCTGGCCGACCAGGAAGTTGTTAAACGTGGTGGTGGACGTTACCGGAACGTTTACGGTCGTCACGCCATCCGTGATCACCGTGTTGGCCGTCGCCGGAATCGTGGTCGTCGGGTTTCCATGCACCGTCAGCGTGGTGTTCGTGCCTTCCACCGATGCCGCCAGCGTCAACTTGGTATTTTCACCCCAAGTCTTCGACACGCGAACGCCGTACTGACGCGCCCAGCTGAAGCCCACCGTGTATTGCGGGTCGATAACCAACGGTAGCGCTTCCGACCGATTGTCCGTGCCCTTCTTCGTTTCCGTTGCCAAGCTCCACATCTGGCCGCCAGTAATTTGGAAGCCATTGTCCCATTTCGCTTGTCCCCAATCCTGACGGAAGCGGAGAACGTAGCTATTGCTTTCGTTGTCATTCGACGTGATGCCGGTTCCGAGGAAGTCGGTCTCGACGTATCCGCTCATCGCCACGTTGTCGAGTTTGCCCTCGACCAGGAGGCTCATCCGAGACTGGCGGGCGCTGAAATTGAATTCAGTCGTTTGCGCGCCCGGCTGGCCCGGAAGAGGGATACCGTTCAACGAC